>Ga0224723_1000762_pt1 | contig 21270 bp, 16 predicted proteins | sample Balambano_FR2_Me_FD_161647 | JGI IMG/M metagenome (GOLD analysis project Ga0224723, IMG submission 161647) | Freshwater sediment microbial communities from Lake Towuti, South Sulawesi, Indonesia - Balambano_FR2_MetaG | ecosystem: Environmental > Aquatic > Freshwater > Lake > Sediment | place... | reverse complement strand
CATCATTGACGGTATCGATGCCAGAGCGCAAGCGGAGGGTTATCAAGCTGAACGATTCCGATTTCCCTCGAAATTGGCTCCTTCATGAACTGTTACATACTTAAGCTTTCTAACCGTTGGCTACTTACTCAAATATAGCAATCCTATTTGATTTGTGAAAAAGATGAGTTGTGAAAGTGCCCGCCCTCCGGGCGGGCACTTTCACAACTCATTTAGGATCGCTATAGTAAAAGTTGCGGAGCGCTAAAACTCCTATCTCCGCCGTAAGCGGACGGGGAATTACGGGATTTTCCCTTCGAGGCGCACTTCCGCTTATTACGAACACCACAAGCGGACGGGGAATTCAATCCGGAGTGGTTAAATAGTCTTCAACAATAGTTGATATTTGCTTCCAGTCTGTTACGGACAGGATGATCGTATTCTTATCCTTCAGTAAGCAAATTCCGAAAACCTGGATAAACGTCTATAAGCGGATTTCCTACGAATGCTTCCTCAAAGCATAGCCGTATTGTACAGAGAGTTCATAACGGGCATAAATCTTTCCAGACTTAAGTTAGACGCAACTTGGGCCAGCTTTTGTAAATCGGTGGGGTCAGCTAAATGTGGAATGCAGCCTAACACTGGCTTTTGAGTAAGCGATTGGATGAGTTTGGTGGGGGCCCAGTTTGCAATCTCTTCGTCGGTGCAGGGTTTGACGCAGTTGAGAATGATGCCTTTGAGGTGAACTCGTGACTGCTGGGCGAGGGCGACATTGGCGACGGCTTGGGCGATCGCCCCCAGTCTTACAGGCACCACTAACACGGTTGGCAATCGCCAATCCCACGCTAAATCCGCCACCGTTGTTTCGTGGGTGACAGGTGAACCTAACCCACCCAAAGATTCAACTAGCACAAAGTCTCGCTCTTGCAGCAGAGTTTGAAACTGCTGCCAGACCTTTTCTAGCTGAATTTGACGACCTTCACGGTCAGCGGCGATCGGTGGGGCTAGGGGTGCTTCAAAGTAAAGCGGCGTGATTTCATCGGCAGACTGTTGCAGCATAAAAAGGCGGGTGTAGAGTTCGCGATCGCCCACACCCGACTGGAGCGGCTTCATAATCCCTACCCGCTGTGAACTGCAATAGGTCTGCCAGTAGGCCGCTAAAGCGGTCGTTAAAACGGTTTTTCCGGCATTTGTGTCGGTGCCTGCAATCAATAGGGCGTTCAAGTGTCACTCCACTTTCGGTGAACAGTTCAGAGAGAGGGATTATATCAATCCCAAAAATCTCAGGATGGGACTGACATTATCAAGGTTCTTCTAAAATTTGAGCAGAAGTTTACTCTGGTGGCGGTTCAGTGGGAGCAGTTGCGCTAACACCTAATGTAAAGTTGGTTTCCTCGGTGGCTACCACTTCTACAATGTAGTCGCCACTTTCGGGCACCTGGAAGCCCCAGAAAACAACACCTTCAGCATCAGGCACGGGTTCACCATCGGGGTAAAGCACACTAATCGTGGCGGCCCCTTCCAACACCTCAGCGGAGAAGACTTGCCCCTCCTGCACATTAACAACGTAGCGTTTAGTGAGGCGATCGCTCACCGTGTCGCTCACTTCCACTCCTTCTGCACCCGCCGGAAAGCTGAGTTGCTCTGTCTCAATTTGAGGTTCGATCGGAGTTGGACTGGGGCTAGGTGTTGGAGTTGGGGTTGGCTCTGGTTCTGGCGCTGCTTCCAGGTTGAGGTCTAGCCTGTAATCGCTTTGCTCAACGCCTCGAACAGGTCTTAGCTCAACGTAATATTCACCTGAAAAGTTCAGCGTTCCTCGCCACTGCTGTACCCGCTCAGCATTGCCTTCAACCAGATCTCCGTTCGGTGCAAATACGCTGAGTAGTACGCCCTCACCATTGATTGCAGCCGATAGGGTTTGTCCTTGCTCGGCAGATACAATATAGGTCACAACTTCATTCGCTCTCAACGTGCCCTCAACGCTGGTTGTGTCACCGGGCGCAAGGTTCAACCGCTGGCTATATTCGACGGGTTCATCGGTTGGAGTTGGGGTTGGAGTTGCCGTTTCAGTTGGAGTTGGAGTCGCTTCGGGTCGATTATTTGATGAGTTTTGGATGGCACTGACAACCGCAAAGGTCGTGATTAGCGTGACGATCGCCAGTCCACTCACGATTCCCGCGACTGCCCAGGGATTGTCCCAGACGGAGGTTTCTGTCTGTGTTGGAATGACCGGCCCCGCCACCCGACGGGGAGCATTGGGGCTGGGGACTGTAGAATCTGGGCGGCGACCCACTGCCAGGGTGTGCATTCGAGAAGTGGGGTCAGTCGCTTGAGTGGCAGAGGAGGGTGGAGCAGGAGGGGGCGGAGTCACGACTGAAGGGTTTGCCAATGCCTGAAGCGCTTGCACGACCTCACTGACTGATTGGTAGCGATCGCCCGGACGATAGCTTAACATCCGATTCAACACCTGAGCAAAACCGGGGCTAACCTTAGCCCACTGCTGCCAGTACCAGGTAAGGCTGCGATCGTCATACAGTTCCTGCGGCTCTTTGCCCGTCAGCAGCACGACTGCGCTTACTGCCAGTGCATAGAGGTCGCTGTTGGGGTAAGCCCGACCCGACTGCATCTGCTCACTAGGCGCATAGCCAATCTTGCCTACAGTTGTGGGCTGATGCTCCGTCTCCACCGACTGAACGCGAGTGACAATTTCTTTCACCACGCCAAAGTCAATCAGCACAGGCAAATGATCCTGCTGTCTGAGAATGATATTGTCAGGCGCAATATCTCGATGAATAATTCCTTTACTGTGAATGTGCGCCAACACGGGCAAAAGCTGCCGCATCAGTTGCAGCACCTCTGTTTCACTGAATGCTGTGCCCTGCGCCTTTCGCTCGTTTAGCAGCGTTCGATAAGTCTTACCCTCAACATAATCCTGCACCAAAAACAACCGCTGATTTTCCTCAAACGTGGCGCGAAACTGAGGAATCTGAGGATGCTGAATTTGGTAAAGAATTGCGGCTTCTCGCTGAAACAGTTCCTTAGATTTGTCTAAAACGTAAGCCCCGCTTTGAGACGGGATGAATTCCTTCAGGGCACATCGTTCGTTAAAACGCCCCAAGTCCTCTGCCAGGTAGGTACGACCAAACCCCCCTTGCCCTAACATACTCAACAAGCGGTAGCGGTTTTGTAGAACAGTCCCGGTGGGAATGGGTGGTTGCATGACAGATGATTCACTGAAATCTCACGAATAAACGGGAACAAGCTCCGCTCAGTTAGTGCGGATGCTTGTTGCTCCAAGATCTTGAGCGTATCGCACCAACAGCAATTCGCCAACTAACCTACTGGACGCTCAGGGCATTTTGGGAAAGAAACAACCGTACATCTGGCAATATCCCGGTAAGAATGCTGCATGATGGAACTCCATCATACCAGGGAAACTCATGCCCCACGCCGCACCCCATTCAGGCGAAACAGCAGAAATTGAGTAAACTGATCTGGATTAAAGTTGTCGTCGCTAACCAGCAGCAAACTCTGAGTGCCATCGGGCAACTGTGGCCCCAGGGTCATCCCTTCAAGGTTGTCCAGGGGAATGTTTAGATCTGCTAGGTCAAGCAACAGCCGCTTGCGAATTGGCTCAATGCCGCCCAATCCATTTAATTTAGGAATGCCGGATGTATCTGTGGCTCCCCCTGTAGCAATTTCAAAGATGCGGGCACCTGCTCCGGCAAGGCCAAAGGAGTGTTCCAGGCTAAGGAAATGTCCGCCTTGATCTAGCACGACTAGCTCGGTTAAACCATTCACCGTGAGCAGGGGCGGCACATCGTTGGGATAAAGATGTTCTGAAATCAGCACGGGCAGTTCATCGCCAATCAGGTAGTGCAGGAAACGGCTGTAAACTGGCTGTGCGGTTTCTTCTGAGGCAGGTTGGCGGTCTTGCTCTAGCGCTGACTCGGTTGCGGCAAACAGGCGAAAAGGTTCTAGCCAGGTCGTGCTGAAGCCTCCAGGGTTGAGCGTCAGGGCTTCAAAGCCGAGGTTGTTTTGTACGCCCTGGGGCTGACCTTCTACAGTTTTAGGCACATAGCGTTCTGGAATCGGCAGGCTTTGCTGCCATTCACCTGTCGCCAGGTCAAATTCATCTATGAAGGGAGGAATGCCCTCAGAGGCAACCCCTTCTGTAGAGATGAAGACGGTTTGACGAGGAGAAAGGGCAAGTCCTTCAGGGTCGATTGTGCCTGCGGCAAAGGGTTCTCCGTTTTCTCCGAGTAGTGTCGTTACTTTTTCGATCTCAACTCCGGCGATCGCCACCTCACTCCCTTCTCCGCCCAGGTTTAGCTTCAGCGTGTAAAAACGGGCAGGCGCAAATTCGCTGCGATCGTCGGAGAGAACATAGAAGCGATCGCCCTGTCGGTCATAGGCGATCGCCGACAGTCCTCGCACGGGCGTATCTTCAAATGTCGTATCAGTGGGTAATCGGTATTCGCCTAAAAAATCAAGGGAAAGGTCTAAAAATAGCCGCTCTTCGGCACTGACCTGAGGCAAAGTACAGCCTGCAAGCAGCAGCACCATGAAACTGAAAATCAAAACTCTGACAAAAGGAAAAAACCGTTGAAACACGCTACGGATACCAGAACGCCCTGCCGAAAAGCCTGCCTAAAAAGCCTGCCTGAAAAGTACTGTCTGTATCTTAGCGGAAGGGGGTCTTTGTGAAGGGGGCGATCGCCCATCTAAGCTCACGCAAAAGATGACTGAGGATCATAACCAATCAAAGCCTAGCCTCCGAGAAAATCATCTAATCTTCACAGGAAATCAGGCTGTATCTGCTTTCAAACAAGACTAAGTGAAGCCGCTAGACCAAAACTTAAAGCTTCAGTAAAAGTTGGGTGGGTATAACCCTGAAATTTCTGCTTGAGTACGCGGGTCGTTAAGCCCTCCGATTATTTCCCCATCCCTGAACAAGGAAACTGGACATGAAGCCTCTCAGCCAGACTTTTGCATCTGCAACCCTCGTAACGACCACTTTGTTCGGTAGTGTGTGTCTTGGTACGCAAGCAGCAACGCTGACAGGAGAATATCTCTCAAAAACCTCTGGGCGTAAGGTCAGTTTAAGTCTGATCTCACTTGCAGCAAGTTCGAGTGGTGCGACCGAAGAGCCTACTCCAAAGCTTCAGACTCGTCATTCTTTAATGAGAATTTACAACGGTCATGTGGTGATTGATGCGATCGCCTCTGACAGCACCGATGCCCTATATGACGACTTGCTCGAATTGGGGCTAAATAATGGCTCCAAATATGGCTCCTTTGTTTCTGGTTTACTGCCCATTGATGCAATTTCTTCAATGGACAGCCTCAGCAGCTTAAAGTTTGCTCGACCCGTACAGTTGTTGCCTAATGTAGGCATCACCACAAGTCAGGCAGATCCATCAATGCGGGCTGACGTTGCTCGCTCGACCTTTGGGGTAGATGGAACTGGAGTTACGGTAGGCGCTTTGTCTGATAGCTACAACAATTTGAACGGGGAAGCAGACGATATTGCCAGCGGCGATTTGCCATCTGAGGTGAATGTACTCCTGGACTTGCCAAACGGCGGCAGCGATGAAGGAAGGGCAATGCTGCAACTGATTCATGACGTTGCTCCTGGGGCTGACTTATCGTTTTACACTGCATTTTTGGGAGGGCAGGCAGCCTTTGCAAACGGCATCCTTGAGCTAGCTGCAACCGGATCTGACGTGATTGTGGATGATGTTGTTGACCTGGCTGAGCCAATGTTTCAGGATGGCATCATTGCTCAGGCGGTTGACCAGGTTGTAGCCGACGGCATACCTTACTTCTCCTCTGCGGGAAATAACCATCGCAATGCTTACGAGAGTCGCTTTAGAGGAAGCGGCGAATTTGAACCTATATTTGGCGCTGAACTGCACGATTTTGACCCGGGGGCAGGCGTAGATCCATTTCAGAGCATCACGGTTCCAGTGGGAGAAGAACTGCTCATTTCCTTTCAGTGGGATTCACCTTTCTTCTCGATTAGCGGCGGCGATGGCTCTCCTAATGATCTCGATATCTTCCTATTTGACGATTTCGGCAATCCGATCGCGGGGGGAATAGACGCAAATCTTGGTGGCGATGCGGTAGAGATCTTGAGTTTCTTCAACGATGGCTCTTTTGGCACCGATCGGTTCAATCTGGCGATCTCTAACTTCACCGGGCCCGATGCTGGCTTGATGAAATATGTGATTTTTGGTAACAGCAGCATCAATGAATATGACACCGCTAGCGGAACCGTTTATGGTCATGCAAATGCTGAAGGGACTGAAGCCGTTGGAGCCGCTTTCTATGCCAATACGCCTGAGTTTGGCACTAACCCACCTGTGCTGGAACCGTTTTCTTCGGCTGGGCCGACTCCGATTTTGTTTGATTTGAATGGCGATCGCCTTCCCACTCCCGAAATTCGTCTCAAACCCGAAATCGTTGCGCCAGACGGCACCAACACTACATTCTTTATTCCTGGTTTAGACGTGGAGGGTGACGGCTTCCCTAACTTCTTTGGCACGTCGGCTGCGGCTCCCCACGCGGCAGCAGTGGCAGCTTTGATGCTAGAAGCGGCTCCTGATACGAGTCCTGAAGTGATTTATAAAACGCTGGAAGAGACGGCGATCGATATGAATGCTCCAGGCGTTGATTTTGATAGTGGCTATGGACTGATCCAGGCAGATCGGGCAGTAGGAGCTTTAACTGGCGCTCCCCATGAGAAAGTGCCTGAGCCTGCCTCAATGCTGAGTTTGGTGACAGTGAGCGCTCTGAGTATAGGTTTGCGTCTGAGAGGTAAGCAGAAAGCCGCATAGCAGCATACGAAAAGTGTCTGCCTCATGAACGCCCATTACCCGCCACAGCTAGCCTTGAACATCTGACAGACAGCCTTTCAGCGGTCAGGTGTATGGGCGTTGTCATATAGCCTATCCAAGCGATGGATATAGCTGTAGTCCAGCTAGGTTAGGACAAGGACATTTTGGTGGCGCGGCGGAGCCGCGCCACCAAAATGTCCTAATCAATATGGCTACCGCTATAGTATGCAAACTTCTTGGGGACGCGATCCTCAAGCTTGCACATCCTCACGAAAATCAGTCTAAGTCACTACCACTCCCCATGCCTGACACTTTTATGAAATAACCTCCTTGAATGTTGACAATGTCAGAAGTGAGGGCTACCTTAATAGTAGAAACAAGCTCCAACCAACGGAGGTGCTGCTATGCCCGATGGAGATATTGTTCATAACAAGCTCAGAAGGCTTTACCACAAGCCATACAAATGGCTTTGTGAGGGAAAGGCAACCAGCGATGAATGCGCTCGGGCTGTACTGGAAAAACTTAAGCAAGATATTAAGGATAAGGGTGATCTTCCTGTCATGCTTATTCAAAGTATGGCGGACAGGCTTGTCCAATCCGTCAGTACTGTCAATGAACTTGGAGCAGGAGACTATGCTGCTTTGAGCATGGAGTTTGATGGGTTGGTACAGCAATCTGATGGACGACCAGATCTCAAGGAACTTGCCCTCCGTGCTGGCAAGAGTGTTCTTTGCGATCTGAGATACGGTCAAGAAATAGATGTTGGTAATGCTTCAGGCGTGATGCTGGAGCGATACATGAATGAAGTATATGAATCAGAATTTAAGGAGCGCATTCCACTCACTTCTAATCATTATGCTGGTGTTGATCAAGCAACTCTTTCAGAACGTATTAAGAAAATAGAACCAGATATAAAGGTTGGCATCAGTAAATTTGTTAAAGACGTAATAAATAAACAAAGTGTAGCTAAATTGTCTTTGCCCAGACGCTCTTCGCGGAAGGCAATAGATCTAGATGAAGATCTCTTGGCAGGATAAATATTATGCAAAAATATGACACACATAATAGCGTTTACACCTTGCTTTTTGATCCTGTAATGAATAGCAATGGGAATGTTCGCTTTATTGATCATTCCAGAAGTAAGGAAAGTACTATAGGCATTGCTGTAGATGACAGTGATTTTGGATGTCGGGTGCAGCAAGAGTTTCCATCGATTATTGCTGATCTGATTGATCTTGCTGTTGCTATTCATGCCACCGATCGTCTTACTTTTCAAAACCTGCGAAAAGAACAGACCCGTATTTACGTAGTTCTTCCAGTACGTCATCCAGAATTATTGAATGCGACCTCTTTCCAAGATAAACTTTCTAGCTTGCTTGAATGGACTACTGGAAGTCGCTGGCTATTCGATTTTCATCAGAGATCTGACTCAGAACGTATTATTGAGCAACAACCTCTTATTTCATCCGCAGATCCTTATGTGAGTGAGGTAATACTATGGAGTGGTGGTCTTGATGCACTTGCTGGTCTTTATACCCGTCTCAGAACAAATCGTGAAACATCATTTATGCTATTTGGAACGGGCAGTAATGATAATGTCCTAGATCGTCAAGTGCAGGTATTTAAAGCTCTTCAAAATTCTTTCCCTAATCGCCTAAATCTCTGTCGAGTTCCAATTCGCTTCTCTGAGAGTAGCGTGCATCAAAAGAACAAGGTTCCGCGTGCGCGAGGCGTTGTATTTACATTATTAGGTGCAGTTTGCGCCTACTTAATGGGGCAGCGAGTTCTGTACTTATACGAAAACGGCATTGGTGCAATCAATCTTTCATATCGTAAATCTGCCATAGGACTTGATCATTCTCGCTCAGTTCATCCATTAACCTTGCTAAGAGTAAGTGATATCGTTTCAGAACTTTTAGGAGAGGAATTCAAAGTGCAAAACCCTTTCCTTTTTTGGACTAAAGCCGAAATGTGCAAAGTCTTAGCTGAAGGTGGCAGAGATGATCTACCACCTTTAACTAAGTCATGCGATAGTCCACATCGACAGCAACCTATCCAGTGTGGGTATTGTTCATCTTGTATTTTAAGGAAGCAGGCGCTTGCTGCCTCACGGATGGAAGACAAAACTCAATACATCGTTCCTCATGGCAGGAAGCCAACAGGAGACACTAGTTTGTATCTGCAACATATGCTGGCGCAGGTTTCCACTCTCAGAGATTTATTAAATGTCTCAGACGACCCTAATCTTCAATGGGAATCTTTAACTCGAAGATTTCTAGATCTGGACGATATTGTGGATCGAACGGCTATGGCAGAAACTCTACTGCCTGCGGATATGAGGAAACATTTGATTCGCCTTTATCAAGCTTATGTGACTGAGTGGGATGCTGTAGAACCTCACATCTCAGTAGATCTCTTGAATCAAATGAGTAATCAGCAAACATCTGATGATTGTCTGGTTGCTATTCAGTAAGGCTGAAGGGGAAATGCTATGGCTAACAATATTCTGGACAATATTGATCTACGTAATTTAGGAGAACTGCTGCAACAGGCGCGTAAGAAGTGTGGGATGACTCAAGCGGATGCAGCTAAGGTGATTGATGCTGCACGTACTACCATTGTTGCGATTGAGAAAGGCGAACGTCGCCTGAAGCCAAGTGAGTTGATTAAACTGGCTCGTGCCTACGGGCGAGCCATTAGTGACTTTGTTCGCCCTAGCCCTATTATTGAACCTTTCGCCGTTCAGTTTCGTGCTGCTTATCAGCGTAGTGAGCAGGAAGAAGCACGAATTGACCCAATCATTCAGCGTTTAGAGGAGTTATGCCGAAACTATCTAGAACTTGAGAAGATTGTGGATGCTCCGCTTCCTCGAAATTATCCTCAAGAGTATGACGTAACAAGTATGCCGATAGAGGCTGCTGCGGAAAGTATTGCGATCTCCGAACGTCAAAGGCTTGGACTGGGCGATGGTCCGATTCCCCTCCTGCGAGACATCTTAGAGCAAAGTGTAGGACTCCGCATTTTCTATTTGGAGATGCCGTCTAAATACTCAGGTTTCTATAGCTACGATGAACAATTGGGTGGATGTATAGCGATTAATGCAAATCATCCAGAAGAGCGGCGGCGTTGGTCATTAGCTCATGAGTACCTACATTTTCTTGCTCATCGAAGGAAGCCAGTGATTGACTACGAGGAAAAATATCAAAGGAAACCGGAGAGCGAACGTTTGGGAGATACCTTTCCAGACTACTTTTTAATGCCAACGAGTGGCTTACTGAAACGTTTCAACGACATGTATCAGGCACATGGCAAGTTTACTCCTACCAACTTATTTACGCTTGCCCATTATTACGGTGTATCCATTGCAGCTCTGATTAATCGGTTAGAAGTCATCAAGCTTATACCGTCTGGAACTGGAGATCGGTTACAAGATCGAGGTTTAAAGGTCAGAAAAGTGCAGCAAGAGCTAGGTCTAAGAGACATTCCACAGCGCACTGATCTTGTACCCATTCATTACCAACATCTGGCGATCGAGGCTTTAGATCAAGGACTCATAACTGAAGGGCGATTTGCAGATTTCCTTGGCGTTGACCGTTTGGAAGCTCGACGTATTGCAGAAGCATTGCGTGAACATTCAAGCGGAATCATGGAGGAAACTGCTCATTTAGATTTGCGTCAAGCGTAGGAAAGCGGGGAGATCAATTATGCAAATTAGACACTCCCATGTTGTTCTTGATGCTTGTTGCATCTTGAACTTCTATGCTTCGGGGCATTTCATGGCAATTTTGAAGTCTATTCCTGCTCAAGTTGTAGTGACTGAAGTTGTGAGAGAGAAAGAACTAATAACTCTTCAACGCCTCAAAGATGAGGATAATGAAGGCGCAGTTCAGTTTGAGACAGCCATTGCACAGGGTTTGCTTTTAGTAGTGGATTTCGAGTCAGAATCGGAGGAAGAGACGTTTGTAAACTATGCTTTTGAGCTAGGTGATGATGGGGAGTCTGCAACTTGCGCCATTGCGACTCACCGAGTGTGGGCAATTGCTACTGATGACAAAAAAGCGGTTTCATTCACTCAAAAAGAAGCACCTCATTTACAGATTTTATCAACTTTAGAAATAATTAAGAGTTGGTCAGAAGGCGGAAATCTTCCTTTAGCTGAATTAGGCACTGTGCTTAGATCTATACGAACTAAAGGAAGATATATTCCCCATAGAAATCATTCTTTGCTTGATTGGTGGGAAAATTTAATGCAGTGAGCTTAATAACTTAAAAAAAGCTAAAATAAGCGTTTTCGGAGGAATTACTAAGCTCAACTTTATCCATTTGAAATCGAGGTCATTCTCGCTCTAGGCTGATTACGCTCAGGCTCTAATATTTTTCAAACGTCATAGGCTAACACCGATATCAAAAAAAGTCAGGAGCATATTCTGAAATGCCAGAACTACCAGTGACAAAGAGTTCTAGAATCTGGATAAAGTCGAGCTAAGGCTGTATAAAAGGGGCTTAAGCCCCTTTTATACAGGAGAGTGCGTAAGTTCTGTGCAAGAAAAAAGGGTAGGGCTTTACGCTCTACCCTTTTTCTTGTTTTGATTGCGATCGCTAAAGAATGTAAAGCAAGAAAAACAGCACAATCCAGATTACGTCTACAAAGTGCCAGTAGAGTTCTGCGGCTTCTACGCCAAAGTGGTGTTCGCCGGAGTAGTGTTCCTTGTTGCGCGATCGCCACAGCACCGCCAGAATCAAGCACAGCCCCAGAAAGACGTGTAACCCGTGAAAGCCAGTCAACACATAAAAGGTACTGGCATATAGGTTCGTCTTTAGTCCAAATTCCAGGTTATTGTACTCGTACACCTGTCCCGCCAGGAAGATTGCGCCCATCACCGCAGTCGCCAGAAACCAGGTACGCAAGCCATTGACGTTATTTTTCTTGACCGCCACATCTGCCTGATGAATCACAAAGCTGCTAGAAATCAGAATCAGCGTGTTGATTCCTGGCACCAGCAGTTCGCGTTCGGGGGTGCCTTCGGGCGGCCAAACCGGAGCAACCACGCGGAAGGTCAGGTATGCCAGAAACAGACCTGCAAAGATCATGCTCTCAGCACCCAGGAACACGAGCAATCCAAACAGACGATGGTCGGGATGTTCCTCGTGGTGAGCGGCTGCCTCAGTTTCATGATGATAGTTGAGCGCAGTCTTAGCGGGATCAATCGTTGAACCTTGCATAAGTTTCTGATACCTATGGAATGCGATTTTATAGATTTTGCAAGGTGGGTGTTGCCCACCCTACTGAGAGCGTGTAGTGTGGGCAACACCCACCAACGAACCATTCTGCCTAAGGCTCTGGACTTCCAGCCCTTGCCTCTTCAGGTGGAATAAACCCAGGCGGAGCTTCAACATTGGATTGAGATTCCTCTGGCTCCATTTGTGGATTGCGCTTGCCTAAGCCGTAGTCATACGGTCCGCTGGTTAGGACAGGCAACTGCTCAAAATTCTCGATCGCCGGAGGTGAGGTCGTCATCCATTCAAAGGTTAATGCCCGCCAGGGGTTATTTCCTGCCTTTTTACCGCTGATCCAACTCCAGCCTGCGTTCGCCAGGAAGGGCAAGGTTGAGACTGCAAGAATGTAAGTACCAATCGTGCAAACCAGATTCAAGGTGGCAAATTTTGGATCGTACAGCGCAATCCGGCGGTTCATTCCCAACAGACCCAGCTCATGCATCGGCATGAAGGTGAGGTTCATGCCAATGAAGGTGAGAACAAAGTGAACAATGCCCAGCGGCTCATTCAGCATTCGTCCGGTCATTTTGGGGAACCAGTGATAAATTGCAGAATAGATGCCAAACACGCTGCCGCCAAACAGCACGTAGTGCAGGTGCGCCACGATGAAGTAGGTGTCGTGAACGTGAATGTCGAAGGGTACTGCCGCGACCATTACGCCGCTGATGCCGCCAATCACGAACATCGAAATAAAGCCCATCGCAAACAGCATGGCGCTGTTGAGCTGAATTTTGCCGCCCCAAATGGTGGCTAGCCAGCCAAACACCTTAATTCCGGTAGGTACAGCGATCACCATTGTGGTGATCATGAAGAACATCCGTAACCAGGCCGGAGTGCCGCTGGTAAACATATGGTGGGCCCAGACGATTAGCCCCAAGAAGCTGATGGCGAGACTGGAATAGGCGATCGCCCGATAGCCAAAGATCGGCTTGCGGGCATGAACCGGAAGAATATCTGAAATTGCGCCAAACAGCGGCAAAATCATGATGTAAACTGCCGGGTGCGAGTAAAACCAGAACATATGCTGGTAAACAATCGGGTCGCCACCACCTGTGGGGTTAAAGAATGCCGTCCCGGCTAGCAGGTCAAACGCCAGTAAAATTAGCGCCCCTGCTAACACAGGCGTACCAATGAGAATCAGCGCCGAAGCTGCCAGCATCGACCAGCAGAACAGCGGCATATCATTGAACCCCATGCTGGGTACGCGCATCTTCACAATCGTCACAAAGAAATTAATTGCGCCCAGGATGGAAGACGTTCCCAAGACCAGCAGGGTAAAAATCCAGATTCCTTCTCCTACTTTGCCCGTCATCAGGCTTAGCGGCGGGTAGGAAGTCCAGCCTGCTTGGGGTGCTTCCAGAAAAAAGCTGCCGATTAGCGCTAACCCTGCCGGGGGCACCATCCAGAAGGCGAGGGCATTCATCTTAGGGAAGGCCATATCTCGCGCCCCAACCATCAGCGGAATCAGATAGTTTGCCAGCCCTGACCCTGCCGGAATGATCCAGAGGAAAATCATCACTGTGCCATGAACGGTCAGCAGGTTGTTGTAGAGTTCTGGGCTAACCAGGTCTGACTCTGGCGTGGCTAACTCCGTGCGAATGGCGGTGGCCAAAGCGCCGCCAATCATATAGAAGATGAAAGATGTAACCAGGTACTGAATCCCGATTACTTTGTGGTCAGTGTTAAACGTAAAGTAGTCTTGCCACTTCCGCTGCCCCGGAATCGCGCCTTTGGTGGTGGGGGTGGTAGTGGATTGCCATTCTGCTTGTGTCATAGCTGGCTGTTGCGACTTCTAAATTAACGATTCATTGAGACGTGCTGGGGATGAAGCTGCTCCAGGGCTGCGGTGTCGATTCCCATCTGGCTTGCAAAGGGTGCCAAGAATTCAGCGTTAGAGCGGCTTTCGGAGGGGGCGATCGCCCTCATTGCAATAGCCTGATTAGGGTCACTCAAACTTGCAATCTGCTCTTGAAGCCAGCCGTCGTACTCTTCCTGGCTCTGAACATACAGCTTTGTATTCATCGCACCATGATAGGCACCACACAATTCTGCACAAATGACCGGATAGGTGCCGATGTGTCGAGGGACAAATCGCAATTCTGTATCTCGACCGGGAATAGCATCTTGCTTCAGCCGAAATTCGGGTAGCCAAAAGGCGTGAAGCACGTCCTGCGCCTTGATGTTAAGCTGCACCTCTTGATTCACCGGAATGTGTAACTCACCTGAGGTTACGCCACTGTCCGGGTAGGTAAAGATCCAGGCATACTGCAACCCCATTACGTCAACGTTCACATCGGCGGGCCGGCCTTCACCTTCAGGGAAGGTTCCAACCCCAAGCGCTAGATGATTGTGGACATGACGAGCAGGTTTAGGTTGGCTGTCAATCAACCCAGAAGCCTGTTCTCCAGGCAGCATCGCCACCTGAACAATACCAGGATCGGTTGCGGCTTGCGGGTCAAATCCACCCATTGCTTTATAGATGTCAAAACTGTAGACCCCAATCACCAGAACGATTACGGCTGGAATCGCCGTCCAGACAATCTCCAGCGGAATGTTGCCATGAATCGGCGGACCATCGGTGTTGTCACCAGCACGACGGCGAAAACGAATGGCAGAGATAATTAACACTCCCTGCACTAGGATGAACAGCCCAATTGAAACCGTCATCATAGAGTTAAACAGCCCGTCAACTAGTGCGGCTTCGTCTGAAGCGGCTTCGGGCAGTAAACCGTGGTTTTGACCATACCAAAGACTAACCAGCGTCAGGATGACACCCGCTAGCAGGGTAAGAATGTTGCTTGGAATTTTCACGGTAAGTTTGATTTAGCTCACTCAGCTTTAGTTTCGTTCAACTACCACGTTAAAGCAGGAATTGAGAACCTCACAGAATTGGTATCCATCCTTAACTCTTTTTTTGGGATCTCAGCAGCCCTTGTGTAGCAATCACTACAAGTAAAAGTCGTAATATTAAATCTTGTAAAAGATTTAGGCGAAAGCTAACTTTAAGCCCCGATTTTTTAATTCCTTCAGCTAAGAATTTTTCTACCACAATCCGAAGAAAATCCTAAAGCTTTTCCCGCCTGTGAATTGCATCGCTAAGCTGGTGAATAGAGCTACTTCAAATCAGTAGCAGGTAGCGAATGAAGTAAATACTCAGGTTTTTGTCAACTTTGGTATCGATTTGGTATTGAATGATTCTCAACTCACTGCGGAGGCATAGCTGATGACTGATTCCTATCCAGCCCGTCAAAATATGCCAGAATCCGTTTCTTCTCCAGTCAGATTACCGCTTCAGCCTCAAGATCAGATTCGACGATTGGTGTGGAAGATGGCGATCGCCACTTTCCTGTTAATGGCGATCGGTAGCGCTACTCGCGTCATGAATGCAGGGCTGGCCTGCCCTGATTGGCCGCTGTGCTATGGCACTCTAGTTCCCAGCCAGCAGATGAACTTGCAGGTATTTCTAGAGTGGTTTCATCGGCTCGATGCAGCGCTAATTGGGCTGATGGCGATCGCCCTCGTTGCCCTGAGCGCGTGGCACCGTCGCGCCCTGCCCCGCTGGACACCCTGGGTAGCTGCCTTTGCTCTTAGCCTGATTATGTTTCAAGGCGTTCTGGGTGGACTCACCGTTACCCAGCTATTGCGATTTGATATCGTCACAGCCCACCTGGGAACGGCGCTGCTGTTCTTTACCACCCTGCTGTTGATGGGGGTGGCGCTACTGCCTTATCAGGGAACGGGTAACGTCGGTAAACTGCCCTGGGTTAGCCTCACAGCCGCGATTTTGGTTTATTTGCAAAGCCTATCAGGGGCGCTGGTTGGTTCTCGCTGGGCGCTGCACCAGTGTTTAGCAGGCTCCCAGCTTTGCGAGGTGATGAATACTCACTTGCTGGGTGTGGTTCCGGCGAGCCTGATGACTCTGGCGGTTGTGGTTTCAGCCTGGCGCACTCCGGCTCTCCATCCTGCTCTGCGACGACTATCTTACTTGGCTGGAGGGTTCCTGTTGCTCCAGGTGGCGCTAGGGTTTGCGACCTTCCACTTCCATCTGCAAATTGAGCCGCTTACCATTGCCCATCAAGCGATCGGAGCCGCCCTGCTGGGTACGTTAGTCTGCTTTACCGCCCTGGGAGTGCGCGATCGCCAATTCACTAAAACCTCTTCGCACTCCCCACTCCCCACTCCCCACTCCCCACTCCCTACCTAACCCTGGCTTCCTTGCCTTACCGATTTTAGGAAACTCACTAATGCATGAAACTGTTTGGAATGATGCCCCCCGTCACCACCAAAATCTTTGGCAGGTGGTGCAAAGCTACTGGCAGTTGACTAAGCCCCGCATCATTATCTTGCTGCTGATCACCACCGCAGGCAGTATGTGGATCGCTGCGGAAGGCAGAGTTGATCCGCTGCTGCTGCTGGTGACGCTGCTGAGCGGCGGGTTTGCTGCCGCTTCCGCCAATACAATTAACTGTCTCTACGATCGCGACATTGACTACGAAATGGAGCGAACTCGCCATCGTCCCCTGCCTTCTGGACGGGTACAGCCGCGTGATGCACTGCTGTTTGCGATCGCCCTCGCCGCTCTTTCCTTTACTTTGCTGACCGTCTTTGCCAACCTGCTAAGCGCACTGCTGGCGATGTCGGGCATTGCCACCTACGTTGTCGTTTATACTCATTGGCTAAAGCGCCACAGCACCCAAAACATTGTGATTGGCGGTGCGGCTGGCGCGATTCCGCCGCTGGTAGGCTGGGCTGCGGTGACGGGTGAGCTAAGCTGGGCCGCCTGGGTGTTTTTTGCGATCGTCTTTTTCTGGACACCGCCTCACTTTTGGGCATTGGCGATGATGATTCGTGAAGACTATGCCAAAGTGAAAGTGCCGATGCTGCCCGTGATTGTTGGCGATGCCCCCACTGCCCGCCAAATCTGGATTTACACACTGCTGCTGATTCCGGTGACGCTGCTGCTGGTCTACCCGCTGCACGTGATGGGCGCAGTTTATACGGCTGTAGCGCTAGTGCTAGGCGGCATTTTTGCGGCAAAGGCTTGGGCTTTGCTGCGATCGCCCTCTGATCAACAACTGGCGCGATCGCTATTCAAATACTCCATCCTCTACATGATGCTGCTCTGTGCAGGAATGGCAGTTGACAGTTTGCCAATTACCCATCAAATCACCAATACTTTGGCAGACAGTCTGACCGCTCTAGTCAATGTCCGCTCCTGGGGATAGAACACGAGTCATGCGATGTGCAGCGAAACCCCTCACCCCCAATCCCTTCTCCCAGATGCCTATACACGGTAGCTCTAGAGAGAGGGATTTAGGGTGAGGGCAGTTCGGCAAAGCTGACATCGCCTTAAAATTGAACTGTTCCATCAAATTTTGTGAACCCATGAAGGGTGATATGTCTCCTGCGGTCTTCATCGAAAAACTCCAAAAGCGCTATGGCAGCGTCGAAGCAGTCAAAGATGTGTCGCTTCAGGTTGAGCCTGGGGAAATCTTTGGACTGCTTGGGCCAAACGGGGCAGGCAAAACGACGACTTTGCGCTGCCTCTGTACGCTCGCTACTCCTGATGCTGGAAAGCTAGAGGTGTCAGGCGTTTCAGTTCTAGATAACCCCAAAATGGCGCGGCAACTGCTGGGCTATGTGGCGCAAGAAGTCGCTCTCGACAAAGTGCTGACTGGGCGAGAGTTGCTTCAACTTCAGGCAGCGCTTTACCACCTGCCGCGTGGCACTGCCAGGGAGCGAATTGACCAGATGCTCTCGCTATTGGGACTCACCGATTGGGCAGACCAAAAAACTGGAACCTATTCTGGCGGTTTAATGAAACGGCTGGATTTGGCGGCAGGACTGCTGCACCAGCCTGATATCCTGGTGCTGGACGAACCCACCGTCGGGTTAGATATTGAAAGCCGAGTCGCCGTATGGGATTTTTTGCGTCAGCTTCGCAGCAACGGCACGACCGTTCTAATCACCAGTCATTACTTGGAAGAGGTAGACGCGCTGGCAGACCGTGTTGCAATCATTGACAAGGGTGTAGTGATTGCCACAGGCACGCCATCTGAGTTGAAAGACAGAGTGGGGGGCGATCGCGTCACTCTCCGCCTTCGAGAATTTACCCCACCCGACGAAGCCGAAACCGCTAAAGCGATGCTCAAAGACCTCCCCTTTGTGCAGGAAGTAATCATCAACGAGGCGCAAGGCAATTCATTAAACCTCGTCGTTGATCCGCAAAGCGAAGCCTTGATTACCATTCAGCAGTCTTTGAAGGAAGCTGGACTACCTACATTCGGGATTTCTCAAGCCCGTCCCAGCCTGGATGACGTTTATCTGGCTGCGACCGGAAAAACATTGCTTGATGCCGAGCTTGCTGCTGCTGGGACTCGTGACCCAAAAGCAGAACGAAAACAAAATATGCGTTGAAAATTTAGCTTCTCACTAACTGCATAAACTACAGCAAGAAATTTAAAGAGTAACTCAGGAAAAATTCATCCAGGTCAGAACGATTATAAATACAGTGAATGAAGTATAGGTTTGAGCCGACTGATTTGATTTTTGTGTAAACGCGGACAGAATGTCTGCATTTATACAAAAACAGAACCTACGCAAGTAGAACGTAAAGTCAGGCGATCGCCACCCTAGCAAGGAGCTTAAGCCCCTTTTTCCATAGGGGAATGCGTAAGTTCTGAAATGTCTGAACGCACTCGTTTGAGCAACATTGGGTTAGAACCGATGCTGGTCAAACTACATTGGCGTAACGGGCAACTTGTTCGGATTTAAGTTGCAACCCTCCACCGAATGGACTCGCTAGCCTTTGGGCAAACATGGATATCAAAACAGCTAGGCAGCGTTTGTTGAATCTGATTCACTTCAAAAAGGGTTGGCGAGAGATTGACCCCTTTTCGCTTCAGTTTCGCCTGACGGTTGGCGCTACGGTTGTCTCAATTTTGGGTATCGGCAGCGTAGGAATGTGGACAACCTGGAAGACGCAGCAGATTTTGGTAGGCAGCTACGAGCAAAGCATTCAGGCGGTTAGCGATCGCTTCCCCCAGGATGTTGAACTCTATGGCGATATGCTGCCTATGCCAGAAGCACTACGGCGAGCGGTAGACATTCGCACCTTGCCCAACTTGATGATTGTGGTAACGGACAGCGCAGGGCAGGTGATTGCCCAATCCAGGGATGTGTGGCAGCGGGAAGAGCTTTCGGCTGCGATCGCCACTCTTCCTGCCATTCCCAAGCCCGAAATTTATCAAACCAGCGATCGCTACCTGATTCTCTGCAAAGTTCCGCTGGTGGTTGATAGCAATAATTTGGGCAACCTGCACGTCGCGCAAGATATCACCACTGCTTACACGATGTTTTGGGCGGTGATTCGTAATTTGGCGATCGGCAGCGTGCTGGCAATGGTGGCGATCGCTATTATCATCGCGCTGTATGTAAAGCGATCGCTGCAACCGCTGCGGCAAATGAGCCAGCTTACCTCCACAATATCTGCCGAAGACCTGGACAAAGCGCAAACCCAACTTCAGCACGCTCCGACTGAGGTAAGAGAACTGGTACAAACCTGCAAACAAATGCTGGCAAAGTTGTCGGAATCGCTAGAGCAACAGCGACGATTTGTCAGCGACGTTTCTCACGAACTCCGGACTCCCCTCACGGTGGTCTATGGCTACATTCAAAGCACCCTGCGCCGCAGCACCAACCTGACCGATCCACAGCAAGAAGCACTGGGAATTGCCGCCTCAGAAACCGATCGCACCATTCGCCTGCTGCAAGATTTGCTTGACCTGGCGCGGGCCGACACCGGACATATGCACTTTAACCTCGAACTCTTTTCGCTGACTGAGCTGGTTACAGAACTGCTGGGCATGGCGGCTGGGTTTAACGATCGCAATATTCAGATTGAAACTTCTCATGAAAGAGTTTTGGTAAAAGCCGATCGCAATCGACTAAAGCAAGTGTTGCTCAACCTGCTCGACAATGCGCTGAAATATTCTGAGCCAGATCAGCCCGTTGTGCTCAAACTTGACCAGTTGGGCGGTCAGGCAGTGATTCAGGTGTGCGATCGCGGTTATGGCATTCCCCTCCAGCATCAAGCTCGAATCTTCGATCGCTTCTACCGAGTAGACGAAGCCCGTGCCCGCACGACGGGTGGCTGTGGATTGGGGCTATCGATTGTTAAAACTCTCATTGAGGGCATGGGTGGCAGTGTCAGCCTGCGCTCAAAGTTAAACGAGGGCAGCATCTTTGTTGTCACCTTGCCCTTATCTACTTCCTGAGGTTTGTCTAGATGTGCCTCGCGCACAAAAGTAAACCTTTCAACTCACTTAAATCACGCCCTAACTTCAACCTAATGCCAATTTTTTAACTTTATAATTCCTTTCACTCCATAGAACTCCATAAAACTCCACAGCACTCCGTAGAACTATGACGGCTCACATCCTAGTGGTTGAAGATGAAATTAACTTAGCGCGGTTCATTGAGCTAGAACTGGGCTACGAAGGCTATCGCATCACAGTTGCTCACGATGGCTTAACTGGATTGACCAAAGCACGAGACATCGTGCCCGATCTGATCATCCTCGACTGGATGTTACCTGGGTTGAGCGGGGTAGAAATTTGTCGGCGAATTCGGGCGACGGGCGGCAAAGCACCAGTCATTATGCTGACTGCTAAAGATGAAATTGGCGATCGCGTTGCAGGCTTAGATGCGGGAGCCGATGATTACGTGGTCAAACCCTTCAGCATTGAGGAACTGTTGGCTAGAGTGAGAGCGTTTTTGCGTCGCGCTCAAAGTGCTGGAGAGGATGTGCTGAGCTTTACAGATCTGTTGCTAAATCGACAGACCCGCGAAGTGTTTCGGGGCAATCGCTCCATTGAGCTAACTGCCAAAGAATTTGACCTTTTGGAGTATTTGCTAGCCCATCCGCGTCAGGTAATTACCCGCGATCGCATTTTAGAAAAAGTCTGGGGTTACGACTTCATGGGCGACTCCAATATCATCGAAGTCTACATTCGCTATCTACGTCTCAAACTAGAAGCCGACGGTGAAAAACGCCTGATTCAAACCGTGCGGGGTGTAGGCTACGTGCTGCGCGAAACCGGACCCTAAAAAGGCAGAGGGAAAGCCCTTTTTCACTACAAAGGTAAACCACAACTGAGGGTTAGGCTCCCCCGCC
>Ga0224723_1000761_pt1 | contig 21273 bp, 16 predicted proteins | sample Balambano_FR2_Me_FD_161647 | JGI IMG/M metagenome (GOLD analysis project Ga0224723, IMG submission 161647) | Freshwater sediment microbial communities from Lake Towuti, South Sulawesi, Indonesia - Balambano_FR2_MetaG | ecosystem: Environmental > Aquatic > Freshwater > Lake > Sediment | place... | reverse complement strand
GTCTATGACGATGTTGTTGTGTTTGAAGCGGCTGACATTGCTCCGACCGTTACCTGGGGGATAACCCCTGGCCAGAGCATTGGTATTGATGAAACCTTGCCCACGGTAGAAAGTTTTGCCAAGGACGATCGTGTTCTGGCTGAAGAGGCTTTTGCCTATATGGATCTGGTTCCGGGGCAACCCCTCAAAGGCACGGCTATTGATGTGTGCTTTATTGGTAGTTGTACCAATGGCCGCCTCAGCGACTTGCAGGAAGCCGCCAGAGTAGTGCAGGGGCGCACGGTAGCCCAAGGGATTACAGCCTTTGTGGTACCGGGATCTGAGCAGGTCAAACAGCAGGCCGAGGCTGAAGGGCTGGATGAAATTTTCACGGCGGCTGGGTTGGAGTGGCGAGAAGCTGGCTGCTCAATGTGTTTGGCTATGAATCCCGATAAGCTCCAGGGGCGGCAAATTAGCGCCTCGTCCTCTAATCGAAATTTTAAGGGGCGGCAGGGGTCAGCTTCAGGACGCACGCTGTTGATGAGTCCTGCAATGGTAGCTGCCGCCGCCATCGCGGGTCGCGTTGTCGATGTCCGCGATTATTTACCCCAAGAGTAATAGGCTTTAGTCTTACTTTCAGACAGTTTTAACTATCACTCAGAAGTATCCCAGATTGCAGTCTTTGAACATTCTGAGTGCCGTAGCTTACAAAGCTTAACAAACTGTTTCCTTACACTTAACCTTAAGTGGGGAGTTTCTTAATTTTTGCCACTGAAGATAGGGGTAAGTTAGCTGCTGGCTTGGCTTCTTAACGCATTTTAATTTTGGCTCAGCACATTTGCCCTAGCAGCTTTCTTTGGCGCATTCTGGGTATCTTTGTGTCTGTAGTTACCTCTGCTTCCCGCGATGCTGTCGTTGGGCTGCAAAGTCACCAAACGTTCATCGATCTACTTGAGCAGCTTTATCGAGATCGGGCTTTAGTAGCCTATCCTACAGGGCAATCTATTCCTCTGCATGCGGACGAAGTGTTGGTTGTTTGCCGAGGCATTGTGCAGCTATTTACAATTCAGCAAGACGGCAGTGAGACACTGTTAGGCTTAGCTGGGCCATCGATGCCCATGGGTCTGCCGCTGACAACAGTTGATCCCTACTGGGCTACAGCCCTAACGGATGTGGATTTGCTATCCCTGCCCTTTGCAGAAATTGAAGAATCACCTGTCCTCATGGCCGGTGTTTTTCGGAACCTCACCTTGCGACTGCAGCAGTCTGAAGCGTGGCTGGCGCTATCCGGCAAGCGGTTGGTAGCTGATCGCCTTAAGCATTTTCTGGTCATGCTGGCTAAGGATTTTGGCCAAGTTGAACCTGGCGGTATTCGCATTCCGTTACGCCTGACCCATCATCAGCTCGCTACGGCCATTGGCACTACTCGCGTAACCGTCACTCGCTTGCTCAAGGATTTCAAAGCGGAAGGCTGGTTAGTCGTCGATCAGCGGCATATTGTTCTGGGTTTAGATCCAAAATTTCCTGCTAACCAACTACTCAGCCCAATGCACTATCGCTCTCTCTAAGAGCAGTGTCTAGCTGTAGCTGAAAAAGCCTAGTCTGATCCCTGGGAACATAGCTACCTGCTGCGGAACAATCAATAGCCCCGATTCGGGAACATTAAACAACCGGCTCCACTCCGAGCGCTCGGCATAACGAAGCAAATGCAGGCATTCGAGATTAGGCTGCCACGCCTTCTAAGATACAAGGGGTGGGCTTTCTTCTAACGTCAATGTGGCTTATCCGTGTGGAATAACGCCAAAGCCTAATCCATTCTCGCTAGTCCAAGATCGGCAGAATTTTATGACGACTGCCCACTAACAAATCTCACCGTCTTAACTAGCCAGATATTCTCGAATATCCGATTGGCGCTTACGCAACTTGGTTAAGGCTTCTCGCTCAATTTGCCGCACCCGCTCCCGGCTAATGGATAGGAGATCGCCAATCTTTGCCAGCGTCATTGACTGACCGTCTGCCAGGCCAAACCGCAGCGATAACACCTCGCGCTGCTGAGGTGTTAGTTCGCCCATAAGACGCTCCAGATCCTGCCGCAGGGCAGATTGGGCGGCAAACTCTTCCGGCGACGGGCTATCATCCTCAAGTAACTCAACTAGCTCAGTATCCTGATTGTCGCCTACCTTCAAATCCAGCGAAAGAGGCTGCCGCGCCTTCTCAAGGTAGTCTCTCACCTGTTTGGTAGTCAGGTCGCATTCGACGGCTAACTCAGCGACCGTCGCGGCTCGTCCGTGGCGCTGGGCTAGTTGCCGTTGTGCTTTTTTTAGCTTATTCAGCTTCTCGGTAATGTGAATTGGCAAGCGGATGGTGCGGCTCTTTTCAGCGATGGCACGAGTGATGGCTTGACGAATCCACCAGTAGGCATAGGTCGAAAAGCGATATCCCTTGGTGGGGTCAAACTTTTCAACGCCGCGCTGCATCCCAATGGTGCCTTCCTGAATCAAATCCAGCAGGTCAACATTGCGCTTGATGTATTTCTTTGCCACTGAAACCACCAAGCGCAAATTGGCCTCCACCATCTTGCGCTTGGCCAGTTCCCCATCTCGAACAATTCGTTGCAACTCAGGAATGGGAAGCGCCACGGCCTCGGCCCAAGCTTCCAAACTTAGCGATTCCCCGGTAGCCTCTTCAAAGACGTGCTTCTTAGCTTCCAAAGCAACGAGTCGTTGCACCTGCTTACCCAGAATAATCTCTTCTTCATGACTGAGCAGAGGCACTCGCCCAATCTCCTTGAGATAGGTACGAACTAAATCTGTGGAGTTCTGTAAAGTTCTCATAGGTCAGGTAAGCTTAGCAGCGAACGACATCAATTAACGGAACTCGGAAACGCTTTACGAGCCAATAGCAACCCATGCGGCAATATCGCAGCCAGACTGCCAACTGCCCCAAATCATGCACTAACTCGGCCTGCAATAGGACTAAAGCAATTCAGTTAAGGCAACCTCATTGAGCCGAGGGCTAAGGGCGACGCTTAACAGGAATTGGAATAAAGGCAGGCTCTGACGCAAGAGATCTTTGGAAGAGCAGCCATACACCCAAACTACTCGCCAGAAGTAGAACGCTCAGCAGGAAAATTGAGATATTCATCAGACTCATCCATGAAGTGATTTGTTATGTAAATAAGTGTAACATTTATTAAAGGCTAGAGGAATAGTTACTAATACTCACTGGGCTTCTTTTGCTCTAGCTGTATTAGAGGCAGAATATAGCTTTCAGCTTTAGCCTACTGCATCCGCCGCAACATTATTGCTCTCCCAAACCAGAAAAAATGCTTAAGGCCGAATAGAAATATTAATGAAGTCTGCGAAACGTCTTTACATAATTAAGTTTATGAGATGATTCGGTTTTACGGATCCGTCTAGAGAGTGATATTAAGTTGCTACCTCCAGTTGAGAACCTACTTGGGTCTTAATGACATCAATGCGCGTTTGAAACGCTTCCTTAAAGTGGGGAATGTGGGTAACGGCCAAAATACAGGCAAAATCAGCAGCAATGGCGTTAATAGCAGCAATTAGCCGATCACAACCTTGCTGATCTTGGCTGCCAAACCCCTCATCAATGATCAGCAGTTGTAGGGCCACCCCCGATCGCTGGGCCAGGAGCCGTGCCAATGCTAGCCGAATAGCAAAATTGACACGAAAGGCTTCGCCCCCAGAGTAGGTTTCATAGGGGCGGGTGCCGTGGGCGTCGGCAATCAGAATATCTAAAGTATCAATAAGCTTTTGTTGGTGGCGCTTGCTGGTTCGTTGGGTAGCAAATCGGATATGCATTTGGTGCCCACTGAGTTTGCCCAGAATTTGATTCGTTTCGGCCTCTAGCTGAGGCAAGAGATTTTCAATCATCATGGCCTGGATGCCCTTTCGCCCAAAGGCCTGAGCCAGTTCGTGATATACCTGCTGCTGCTGGCGCACCGTCGACCATTCCTGCTGTTTTTGGTCTAGTTGTTGCTGTAAATTTTCCAGGTGCTGCCGCGCCTGAGTTAGGGCACCAAGCTCGGCTAGCCTAGAGTCTCGCTGTTGCTGTTGGGCTTTGATCTGAACTTCTAGTTGAGCAGCCTCGTCGGGCCGGTAGATTTGCTGGTTGAGGGCGGTTTCTAGAGCCGTTAGGGAGGCAGTCAACTGCGCCAAATCCTGCTGCTGCTGTTGTTGCTGAGCCTGTAGCTCTGCCAATTGCTGGTCAACTGGCGGCTGTTGACGACGAGCCTGCGCCAATTCCTGCTGCCGTAGCCGCCAGCTTTGAGCCTCTTGTAGTAAGCAACGCACCTGTTGATGATGCTCTATTCCATAGCTCAACTGGTGAATGGCTTGCTGAACATCATCCAGCTTAGCTTTGAGTGGGCTTTGCTTTAGCTCAGCTAGTTGAGCGGTGGAGGCAACCCACTGCGCCTCTAACGCTTGGTGTTGTTCGGTAAGCTGGTGCTGCCGTCGCCGCGCCTGAGTTAGCTCGTGGTGCTTGATGTCGGCCCAGCGCAGGCGGTTTACCTGTCCTCGCGCCAGGGCGTGGTCGCGCTCGTCGTAGGCAAGCTGAGCCAGAGTTTGCTCGATATAAGTAAGCTCAGCCTGAAGGTCGGTGGCATAGCGGCGATCGCGCAGACAAGCCTGAAGCTGCTGGCATTCGGCCTGAAGCTGCTGAAGCTGCTGCTGAGCTGTGCTGTGGGAAGCCATCTGAGCTTCTAACTGCCCCTGTTTATTCAGCACCGGTGCATAATTAGCCAGTTCGGCCTCTACTGCCCGATATTCCTGCCGCAGCACTTGAATTTCTCGTTCCGAAACCGCCAATTGTTCGCGAATCACCCAAATTTGCTCTTGTAAATCCTGCTGTTGCAGGTGATGGCGGTCAGTCACCAGGGTGCGATGGCGAGCGTCGAGGGGGCGATCGCAAAGCGGACAAACCGCCTCTGGCTGCTCCAGCAGGCGCAGCTTTTGTTCTACTTCAGCGATCTGCGCTTCACAGGTGCGTTGAGTAGCCTGGAGCGTATCGACAAAACTCCGCCGCTCTAGGCCCTTTTCGCGCACTTGCTCCTGGTAAACTCGGCGCTGCTCCAGGTAGAGCAAGGTCTGATTCACTTCCTCGGCGGCTGTAGCCAACTGGGGTTTTTGAGTTTGCTGACTCTGATGCTGCTTGACAGCCGCCTGGAGAGATTCCAGCCGGGTTTGCAGCCGGGTTTGCTGGCGCTGCACCTCAGTGTGAATTTGCTGTTGTCGCCGCCGCAAAGGTTCTACCTGAAGCTGCAAGCCATCCAGCCGTTTTAATCGAGACTTAGCCGCACTCAGTTGTTGACGGGCCGCCTGAATGTCATCGGCCTGGCTCAGCACTTGAGTTAGCTCGTCAAGCTGAGTCTGTATGGCATCTAGCTGGGTGCGGTGGCGCTGGCGCTGGTTCTGGAGACAACGAGCCTTGGCCTCATACTCGGCTTCCAGGGTTTGCCGCTGGTGCTGCAACGCCTGATAGTGCCGAAATTGCTGATTAAGTTGAGAGTCTTCTATTTCCAGGGCCTGACATTGAGACACGCCTGCTTCAATGTCAGGGGCCTGGGCTATCAATTGCTCAAAGTGCTGTTGTTGGATCTGGGCCTCAGCTATAGCGTTTTGGGTTTGCCGATGCAGTGCCAAAAGCTGTTCCTGTTGTTGCCGATAGAGGTGGATTTGTTTCTGCTGACTTTGGTAGCTCTGCTCTAGTTGTTTGAGTTCCAGTAACTGCTGTTGGGCCTGCTCTTGTGCCTGTTCCAGGGCTTGCAGGTCATGTTGAAGCTGGGCTTGTTGGGCCACGGTAGTGTCGTAATTGGCCAACAGTGCCGCTAGCTCGTCCAGTTGGATACGTCGCAATTCAGCCTCGGCTCTGGCCTGGCGAGCTTGTTCTTTAGCTTGTTCGGCAAGCTGGTCGTAGCGGTCTAGTTTGAGTAAGCTGGCGAGAATTTCCTTGCGATCGCTGGGTCGCTTAAGCATAAAGTCATCCGCTTGCCCTTGGCGCAGGTAGGCCGAGTTGAGAAACGTCTCATAGTCCAACCGTAGACAACGACAAATGAGCTGCTGGGTAGCTCGCACCCCCCGCTGAGTCAGCACCCGATAGCCCGTCTCCGCTTTGATTTGGAATTCTAATCCGGCCCCCTGCAAGCGATGCCGGTGGCGAATAACACGATATACGTGCTCTCCCTGCTGGAACACGAAGGCTACTCTGGCCTCCATCTCCCCCTGGTAGATGATGTCATCCTCTGTTGCCACGCGGCTCTGGCCCCATAGCGCCCAGCCGATGGCCTCTAGCAGAGAGGATTTTCCCGCACCGTTGGCTCCTGCAATGCAAACGACATGGAGGCCAGTGAAATCTAAACTGGCCTCGCGATAGCTCAAAAAATTCTTGAGAGTGATGTGCCTGGGAAGCATTGCTAAAAAAGCACTACTCTCTCAAGAGTACAGTACGTTAGAACTTAAAGTACATTGGATCTAAAGTTTTGAAGGCAATAAAGGCAATAACTTAATCAGGGTTAAGGCTAAAGATTTAGGGTTGAGGTTGAGCCTTAACCCTAAACCCTCGAATTTCCTCAAAGTGGCCGATAAACTCGGTAGTTAATATCCGGGAAAATGTTGTCCACCGCTTCTATTTTTTCTAACCAGCCTGAGTCAATTTTGCCGCGCAAAATGTCATCCCACAGCTTTTGGAAGCGCATCAGGTGGGTGCGAGTGCGGCGCACGGCGTAGGGCACCATTGTGCCGGTTCGCATGATGAAGGCCCAGTCAGAGGATTGGGCTAGCAGCAACTCACGGGCAGCCTGGTTAAGCGCCCGCCACTCCAGTTCGTCGGCGGGTTCCTGTTTGGCCAAATCAATCATCCGCTCAGCGGCCTTGTGCAGGTGGGGATAAATCCAGGAGTTAGTTTCGTTGAGCCAGTATTCATGGAAGCCCTTGTAGCCCCAGCTTGACTGAGAGGGACGGCAGACCTGCTGGGTGGGATTGGCCCGCAAATAATCTGCCAGGTGGGTCATGTCGTAGGTGCTTTGGTCGTGCCAGCTCTTACGGAAGAGATAGTCCAGGAACCAGGGGCCTTCGTACCACCAATGGCCAAAGAGTTCAGCATCATAAGGAGACACGATAATAGGTGGACGCTGCATCAGGTCATACAAGTAGCTGACCTGCTGTTCTCGGTTGTACATGAAGTTACCAGCATGTTCAGCCGCCTTCTCCTGCGCCCAGTAGGGGTCATACCATTCTTTATTAGAAAGCCCCAGCCCCTTGCCGGTAATTTTGTGGTATTTGATGCCAACGTTCTTGCGCTGGCCGTTGGGCATGATGTAGGGCTTGATGTATTCATAGTCGGCATCCCAGCCCAGGTCGCGATAAAACTCTCGATATTCAGGTGCGCCAGGGTAGCCCACCTGAGATGACCAGACCTGCTGAGAGGATTCATGGTCACGCCCGAAGGCAGCTACACCCGTTTCAGTGAAGATGGGAGCATAGGAACCAAACCGAGGCCGAGGCCGAGCGTAGAGAATGCCGTGGCCATCGGTCAGGAAGTAGCGTAGTCCAGCGTCGGCCAGCATACGCTCCAGCCCTTCGTAATAGGCACATTCGGGTAGCCAAATTCCTGAAGGAGGGCGGCCAAAGGTATCTTCATAATGCTCTACAGCAACCTGGATTTGAGCCCATACCGCCTCGGAATACATTTTCATCAGCGGCAGATAGCCGTGGGTCGCCCCGCAGGTAATGATTTCTAGGTTATTAGTGTCCTGATAATGCTTAAAGGCCGTTACCAGGTCGCCACTGTAGCTCTCCCACACGTTGCGGACGTGGTTGAACTCTTGGGCGTAGGTTTCAGCCAGATAGCGCAAGTGACCATTGTGGACGTTGCGCTCCACCTCCAGTTCTGTAAGTTCCTCAAGTTTGGCTAAGTGGGCGTCAAACCGCTCTTGTAAAAGCGGGTCCCGTAACATCGACACCAGAGGCGGGGTCATGCTCATGGTCAACTTAAAGTCGATACCATCCCGCTTTAGCCCCTCAAACATGGTCAACAGGGGCACGTAGGTCTCAATAATGGCCTCGTATAACCACTCTTCTTCAAGAACGTAATCGCTTTCGGGATGGCGAACGTAGGGTAAGTGAGCGTGGAGAACCAGAGCGAGATATCCGATAGCCATAGGGGGTGCCGTTAAGGAATGGACTGACGATGCCGATGGGTTAACCAGTGACGACTGCTGACAAGATTCTAAAGCAAATGTTAAGCGGTTACGGTTGGCTAGATTGCATCCATCCCCCGCATTCTTTTGCAAAGTTTTGTGTAGTCCTCTCTGATATGCCACAAAGCCAGAATTTTAAAGAGTTTAGAGAGAACTTTTTAAAGGAAGAATAATTAAAACACATCGTTAACCGTTGCTAGATAAAGACCTCCCTACCTTCAGCGGTAGAGTAATTGAGCGCCAATTAGTCCTAAGCGGAAGCGCTTTGTGCCAGTAGGCACCGTTTCAAATAAGCTTCTAGAGAAAGCTAACCAGGTCAAAACCGAGGCATTTATGGGTAAGCGAGGCATTCAATCCTGGCGTTGTTCCATTGGGAGCCTGGTTGCTCTGGCCCTGTTAGGAGGAGGCTGCCAGCCGTCAGAAGTAGCGGTTCCTTTTGTCTCAATGTCTGTATCACCAGCAGTACTGGCAGAACTGGCCTATCCCAGATTTTTGGTTGATCCTCAAGCGGCTGAGCAGTATCGGCAGAAAGGGCTAGCCTACCGGCAGGCGGGCAGTTTGGAACGGGCAATCGCAGCTTTTACCATTGCTGCCGCTCTTGACCCCCACAACCCGAACAGTTACGTCATTCTTGGCTGGACACAGCACCTAGCTGGGCACCACACCAGTGCAGCGGACACCCTTAACCTGGCTGTTAAACAAAATCCTGACCTGGTACCGGCACTCAATGCCCTGGGCATTGTCTACCTGGTAGACGGCCAACTAGACGCTGCTGTAGCCACCCATCAACGGGCTATCACGCTTAAACCCAATAACGAAATTGCCCATTACAACCTCAGTTTGGCCTACGAGCGCTTGGGTCAAGCTGAGCAAGCCGTCACCCATGCTCAAATGGCCACTGAGCTTGAGCCGGGTAATCCCCATCCGTGGGTGGCTTTGGCCCTGGCCTACGAAGCCCAAGGTAACGCAGCCCAAGCCCAAACATACTATCGGCAGGCCCTACAGCTCGATGGGCGATATCAAAGCCGCGCCTACCTAGAGCATTTAGAACAGGCCGGTATGAGCCCAGAGCAAATTGCCACTGTAGCGGTAATTCAGCAGCGAGAGGTACTGTAACGGCAAGGTGGCTCCAAGGAAAATATGTCGAGTTTTTGGGGATTTTCCAGCCCAGTTTAGGATTTAGGTGGTGCAGCACTCCAGGTTTACAGTTAAAATTGATGAACTGCCAACTGGTGGCCCTCTACTCTCCGGTAGAAGTGGTTATAGTGCTGGAGGGAAGGTTCCCACAGCCCAGCTAGGGTTAGCGACTGAAAAGTCCAGCTAGTTCTGCTGTTCAGCGCCTCAGGGTAGATCGGGATTTCTTCGATCACTGGGCATCCACTGGTCTAAGCTGTTAATCTGATCACAGTTTTTGTCTTGCAATTGAAGGAGCACGAGGATCGCGGCATGACCCAAGCAAATCATCTGCTCGAAACCATCGACCCTGAGAGTGATCTCGACCTGTTGATTGATACCGATGGCGACGAGAATTATGTTGCTCAAGATGACGAGACCGACGCTCAAGAAGGTAAAGCGTCAAAGGGGAAAGCAACCCGCCGTCGAGCTCAAACCAAAAAGCGCCACTATACAGAGGATTCCATTCGTCTTTACCTCCAGGAAATTGGCCGAATTCGGTTGCTAAGAGCAGAGGAAGAGATTGAGCTAGCTCGCAAGATTGCCGATTTGCTAAAGCTAGAGCGCATTTACGACGACCTTTCGGATGTATTGGGTCAGGATCCTGACTACGAAGAGTGGGCGCAGGCCGTTAGACAGGAAGAAGGTGAAGAGTTTACAGCAGCAGCGTTTCGCCATCGAGTCCACGTAGGGCGGCGGGCCAAAGACAAAATGGTTCAGTCTAACCTGCGACTGGTAGTATCCATCGCTAAGAAGTACATGAACCGGGGTCTTTCCTTCCAGGATTTAATTCAAGAGGGCAGCCTGGGGTTGATTCGAGCCGCTGAAAAATTTGATCACGAAAAAGGCTATAAGTTTTCGACCTACGCCACCTGGTGGATTCGGCAAGCCATTACCCGTGCCATTGCTGATCAATCTCGCACTATCCGGTTGCCAGTTCACCTCTATGAAACCATTTCACGCATCAAAAAGACCACTAAGCTGCTGTCCCAAGAATTAGGCCGCAAGCCTACGGAAGAAGAAATTGCTACCCGCATGGAAATGACCATTGAGAAGCTTCGCTTCATCGCCAAGTCAGCCCAGCTTCCCATTTCCCTAGAAACTCCAATTGGCAAAGAAGAAGATTCTCGCCTGGGAGACTTTATTGAGTCCGATGGCGAAACGCCCGAAGATCAGGTGTCTAAAAGTCTGTTACGAGAAGATTTGGAGAGCGTGTTGGGCACCCTTAGCCCCCGTGAACGGGATGTTCTGCGGCTGCGTTATGGCCTGGATGATGGTCGGATGAAAACGCTTGAAGAAATTGGCCAAATCTTTAACGTTACCCGGGAGCGCATCCGTCAAATTGAGGCCAAGGCTCTGCGTAAGTTGCGCCACCCCAATCGCAACAGCATTTTGAAAGAGTACATTCGCTAGGCTACAGTGCGGAGATTTTGACATTTCCATTTTGGGAAAAGATTGAGGCTGTCTTTTTGGGCAGCCTTAGTTGTTTAAATTCAACTTTGCTGCCAAAGTATCTAGACAGAATACCATATTGTTGGTACAGTTGTTCTGAGAACTGATATATTGCCGCGGCTAAGTTTTTATGGAATCCTTAACACCTGCTCAACAACAACTCTATGACTGGTTGCTCGAGTACATTCGCGTCAACCAGCACTCTCCCTCGATTCGGCAAATGATGCGGGCTATGAATTTAAGATCTCCAGCCCCCATCCAAAGTCGATTAGAGCATCTTAAAAACAAGGGTTATATCGAGTGGAGCGAGGGTAAAGCGCGGACTATCCGGATCCGAGAGGATGTCAGGGGTGTCCCTATTTTGGGAACCATTGCAGCCGGTTACGTCAATGAAGTCTTTACCGACGATGTAGAGCGCCTTGATTTGAATGGATTACCCATCCGCAATGATGACTATGCGCTCAGGGTAACTGGAGACAGCATGATTGACGCCATGATTTTAGAGGGCGACATTGTGATCATGCGTCCCGTTAAAGATCCCCAATCTGTGCGTGAAGGCACCATTGTTGCGGCCAGGGTAGAGAGCGGTACTACACTCAAATCGTTTCATCGCGATGGCAACCAGGTGCAGCTCAAACCAGCTAACCCAGCCTACCCGGTAATGGAGTTTCCTGCCGATATGGTTGACATTCAAGGTCGCCTAATTGCTGTTTGGCGAGGGATTGACCCCGACTTCAGCGTCTAGTTCTGTTACGTTCAACTTACCTCTGCCCGGTCTAAGCGCTTAAGCGTACCGAAGCACCATACACTGAGAGAGTACTGTGTTGAGATCCCTTTCTCCTGCGACGGGGATTGTTTCGGTTGAGACGGTTGCGCTCATGAAGTTCCGGACGTTTATTGTTCCCCTCACCGTTGCTGCTGGACTAGTGCTGGTGCTGGGCATAGGTTTGTTGGGCAGCTTTTCCTGGCGTACTCCGCTATACCTGCTTGAACAGGGTGGACAGGGCAATCCTACGGCTTGGCAATTTGTACCCAAGCAGTCTCCGGTAGTGGCATCCGTGTTAGCTCGTCCTGATCGATTGAGCCAGCTTTGGGAGTATTTAGCTGCACCCAAGCTGCGACAGGGGATCAAAGCAGATATGGCCCAAATTGAGCGATTTTTGCTCGCTGATACGGGCCTATCCTACGAGCGGGATATTCAGCCCTGGCTGGGTGAAGAAATTACTGGCGCCATCGTCTCTTTAGATTTGGATCAAGATCCAGCGAACGGCCTAAACCCTGGATACCTTATCGCTCTGGCCTGCCGAGATAGTTCGCTGGCCCGTACTACCCTGGAGCTATTCTGGCAAAATCGGGCTATGGCTGGTGATGCCCTGACCTTTGAAGAGGTAGCCGGTAATCGCCTTATTTATGCCAGCCGTCAATCCAAACAAATCAGGCCCAATAATCAAGCTGTTCTAGACCAGTTGGCCACGGTGCTAGTAGCTAATCGGTTTGTGCTGGCGGCCAACCATCCAGAGGTACTGCGGCAAGCTCTACGGGCCGCCCAAGTAACGGATGCTCATCTGCTTTCCGCTCAACGCTACAAGGCGGCCATACAAACCTTGCCAACTCAGCGTGTTGGCTTGTTGGCGGTGGATTTGCCCAAAGTTTCTGGCTGGCTTAAGGGCGAGTTGGCAGAAGAAACCGCGCCGCTGGCTTTGAATACCTTGAGTGACTCGGATAACCAGGTAGATTGGAGCCTGGTTTCTATTAGCTTGAACCGACAAGGAATCATGGCTGATGCAGCCTTAACTGCAGCAGCAGGGCATCGGCTTCAGCCACGGCAGCACCACTTTACCGACTGGTATGGCTTGGCTCAGTATTTGCCTGAACCCTTGACCTTTGCCGCCCTGGGCATTGATCTGGCCACGCTAGCCCAAACCCTACACCCTATCGTTCAACTGCTAGGCACTGATGATCTGCTCTCCCTGGGATTGATTCCTCCTTTAGACAGCCTCTTAGGGGGCAATGCCACAGACTTGATCATGACCGGGGTAGACCAGGGCTATGGCACAGGGCTAACTCTTCAAACCAACTCACCTCAACCGAGCTGGCTCCTACTCAGCCAGTCAAGTAACCAGCTAGATACAACGCTAGAGACGTTGAAAGATAAGGCTCAAGCGCAGGGGTTGAGCGTTGGCCAGGTAGAAATTTTGGATTATCCCACCACTGTATGGACTCGGCTCTCGCTGGCCTCCCCAGGCTCTCGGTCTGGGGGGACTCAACCCCTGCAGATTAGGGCCGACGTGGCTGGACTTCAAACTAACATGGGTCGCTATCAGGTTTTGACAACCTCTCCAGCCACGATGGAGCAGGTGCTTTTGGCTGATCAGCAATCTGGCCCACCGCCGGAATGGACGCAGCACCTGGATTTCTTTAGGCCATCGGCTGAGGGCTATGCACACCTGAATTGGCCACAATTTCAGGGACTCTTAAGAGAGCGGGGAGCGCAGTTTCGTCTATGGCAAGCCGCGGCTAGACCGGTCTTGAAACACCTCCGGCAGATTACAATGGCCAGCTATGGCCAAACGGAGCAACTTCAGACTATGGGCTTATTTTTTCAACTCAGTAACCAGTCTTTTTGATGGCGGTAAATCAAGGCATTGCTGAGACTCTAACTTCTCTTTTGGTTCCCAAGCCACCTACTGCGGCCCAGTGGCAGCTATTGATCGATTGTGAGCTAGCTGAATTGCGGCGGGCCGAGGCTTGGGGCATTACCCCTGAGAACATAGAGGCTCAACTGCAAACGCGACTGACTTGGTTGCGGACACTAAAATCATTACCTTCTACTACGCTGCTGGCTACGACCTCAAAGGAGACTTATCTAACGCTGTACTGGCAACTTTGGCTACCGTTAGCATTGACCCTTAAAGAGGCCCGCGATTGCGCCGAGACTCCCCTCATCCAGGGAATTCTAGGGGTTCAAGGCAGTGGTAAAACAACGCTCACGCACATCCTGGGCCAGATATTAGTGGCTATGGGCTATAAGGCCCTGAGCTTCTCCCTGGATGACTTGTACAAGACCTATGCCGAACGCTGCCATCTACGCCAGGTTGACCCGCGCCTGCGGTGGCGTGGGCCGCCAGGAACCCATGATATTGATTTGGGCCTGGCTACATTAGATCGCCTCCGTCAGGCACAACCGCAGGCTTGGGTTGACATCCCTCGATTTGATAAGTCGCTTCACCAGGGCGAAGGCGATAGGATGCAGCCAGAGCGGGTAAAGGGAGTTGACATTGTGTTGTTTGAGGGCTGGTTTGTGGGGGTGCGTCCGGTAGCAGAAGCGGCGTTTGAGCAGGCTCCAGTGCCCATTTGCACAGAGGCCGACCAGCAATTTGCCAAAGATATGAATCGACGCTTGCGACAATACTTGCCGCTGTGGGAACGCCTGGATCGATTGATGATCCTCTGCCCAGAAGACTATCAGATTAGCAAGCTTTGGCGACGACAAGCCGAACAGCAAATGCGGGCAGCAGGCAAACCGGGGATGAGCGATGCCACTATTGATGAGTTTGTTGAGTATTTTTGGAGGGCCTTGCATCCGGAGCTATTCATTACGCCCCTGAAAAATAATAAGGAATATACCAATCTAGTGATAGAGATTCATCTAGATCGAACCCTAAGCACGGTTTACCGCCCAAAATACTAGGTATCATTTTACAGGGCTGGTGCATAGCTCTACTGTTCTTAAGCATAGTACTTATACGTTATGGGTTCTAATGTTCAAGTGATTTCCCCAACCGGGGTTTTAGACAGCACTAAAGCTGAAGAATTTCGGCAAACCGTCAATCAATTGTTAGATGACGGAGCCGATATTATCCTGATTAATTTAAAAGACGTGACGTTTATTGATAGCTCTGGCCTGGGGACTCTGGTGGTGCTTCTGAAGCAAGTTCGCAGCCTGGATCGCAAACTTTGTATTTGTTCTATTAACGATCAAGTCCGCATGCTCTTTGAGTTAACCAGCATGGATCGGGTGTTTGATGTTTACGAGAACCAGCAAAGTTTTGAGCAGGCGGTGCTGGGTGCTTAGCCGAGTATCAACTCGTCTGCAGGCTTAGTGAGCTGGCGCATCAGTCGATATTCACCATCATGAGTGACATGTCATCACTCGCGGTTTCGTTGGCCTGTAGGCGAATGACCGATTGCATAATGTGATCAATGCTTTTTTCGCGTCGGGCTACGGTCAGCAAATCTACAAACGCATCCAGGCCAACATACTGCTGGTTGTTTTGAAGCACCTCGTATAACCCATCGCTGAACAGGTACAGGCTGCTATTCGGAGGAATTTGGCAGCGCTGCCATTTGTATTTTGCATCGGGTAGCATGCCAACCGGCATACCAGGAGTTCGCAAGCGTAGGGTGCTAATAGTTTGGTCGTCATCAATGGAAACTAAAACTGCGGGAGGGTGGCCAGCGCTGGCATAGAGGAGCTGACGGTTAGCGCAGTTAAGAACGCCATACCAGATAGTGAAGTACTTTTGATTCTGGTCGCCCATCTGAAAGGTTTCGTTAAGCGCCCGCAAGACTTTCTCTGGGCGGTAGAAGCTGACATCAGGCAATGACTGAGATCGCAGCACATTCAGCACCGACGTAGACAACAGTGCTGAACCCAGCCCGTGACCGGATACATCTAGCAGATATATAACCAAATAGTCAGGATCGAGCCAGTAGTAGTCGTAGCAGTCCCCTCCTAGCTGTCGAGAGGGCAAAAATCGAGACTGAATCGGAATTTTGCTAATTTGATCAGGGGGTAGCAGCGATCGCACATAGCTCTCAGCTTCAGCCAGTTCAGCTTCCATACGCTGCTTCTGCTGGCGCAAATCCTGAGTAAGTTGGTACAGTCGTAGCCCAGCCCGCACTCTGGCATTGAGTTCATTAATATCGACTGGCCTTGAGAGTAGGTCATCAGCCCCCATTTCTAGCCCCTTAACTCGGTCAGCCGCACTGTAGCGAGATGTCAGTAATAGCAGCGAGGCAATGTATAGAGTCGGATGCTGCTTTAATACCTGGCAGAGGGCTAAGCCATCCAACTCTCCTGGCATATTCCAATCACAGATGATCACCCCGGGCAGTAGCGTCTCGGCCAGAGCCAACCCCTCTTTGCCACTACGGGCTGTTGCAATGCTGTAGCCCTGGGCTGCTAGCGCTTTGACTAAAAACTGCTCAGTCTCGGCATCATGTTCAATGATTAGAATATCGGTCATACAGCGTTTTTGAAGCTAGTGAGGTATATGGATAACCCTACAACCCTTGATTCTAATAGGCAGGCTGACCTCACCTGGCAAGGAAATGCTGTAGGGTTTTTCAGACTAAACCCCGTAGAACGTTCTGGAAAACCCAGAATAGCTACGTTATCACTTTACTTAGCTCTACCGTAACCCTAAGCTAGCTCCGCATAATTTTCTATGAAGATCTTGCGTAAGTTGCCGGTTACTAGGTGTAAACCCAACTGTTGAGGCTAATCCCAACCGTCCCTATTCTAAGCGCTGCAATGGGGACACCGTCACGAGGCTACCAGTTGAGGCTGACGGCTGGGCACAACATTTTATAAACAGTATGGTCAGCTACGGTGTTGGCCGTGTCAGTCTGATAAGCGTAGTCAGGGGTTAGTGCCCCATCTGGCCGTTTCCTCTAGCGCCTGAACCTATGGACACCCTGACCTGCTCGTTGCCCACCAGTTGCGTTGTCCCTATCCACAAATCACCGAAGGACTACCAGGCGTTTCGCATTAGCCCTGGGGATAGCAATCGGCTGGCTCTGGTCTTTGACCCGGTAATTGCCGATATGTCGCTCACCTACTGTGTTGAGATTTTTGACGTAGGCGGCAAAACTCCTCCCAATCGTCACCAAATTGCAGTCGAAATGTTTTTTGTGCTAAAAGGCCAGGGCTTAGCTACTTGTGATGGCAAGACAGTCCCCATTCAAGCAGGGGACAGCATCCTGGTGCCACCCAACGGCATCCATGTGATTGAGAATACTGGCCCTACCCGGCTCTACGCCCTCTGCATTATGGTGCCTAACGAAGACTTCGCTGAGCTGATTCGCAGCGGTATCCCAGTAGCACTGGATGATGAAGATCTGGCCGTCCTGAGGCGGCAGGACGCATCCTAAACCGCTATGCAGCTAGATTTAGGGCCATATCCGGTGCGCACCAAGCAGGTAATGACACTGTCCATTCCCGAACAGAACGACAATCAGTCAGTAACGCTGGATGCCGATGTTTACTATCCCGATGGCGAAGGGCCATTTCCAGTGTTGCTGATGCGGCAGCCCTACGGACGGGCGATTGCCTCTACCGTCGTCTATGCTCACCCCACCTGGTATGCCAGCCACGGCTACATTGTGGTAATTCAGGATGTGCGGGGTCGCGGTACCTCCAGCGGCGAATTTAGCCTGTTTCGCTACGAAGTCGATGATGGCCATGCAACAGTCCTCTGGGCGGCCAACCTACCCCAAAGTACAGGAAAAGTGGGTATGTATGGCTTTTCTTATCAGGGCATGACCCAGCTCTATGCCGCATCACGACGACCAGAACCGCTGAAGACGATTGCTCCGGCGATGGTGGGCTATGATCCCTATCTGGACTGGGCCTACGAAAATGGGGCGCTGCTGCTTCAGGCGGGCCTGGGCTGGGCCTTGCAGTTGGCGGCTGAAACTGTCCGCCGAGAAGGTAAGTCAGACGCTTATCAAGCGCTCTACCAAGCCGCCCACCAACTTCCGCTGAATGAGGCTTTCCCAGCCTGTCCCCAAATTCTCCGAGAGCTAGCGGCAGGCTCCTTCTTTCACGACTGGTTGCGCCATCCCCAAGAGGATACCTACTGGCAAGCGCTTAAACCGGATTTAACCGGGGTAGACTTACCTGTGCTGCACATTGGCGGCTGGTTTGACCCCTACCTGCGGGGCGATCTGCGGCTCTATTCCCAGATGAAAGCCCAGAGTACTGCTCTCCAGCATTTCTGGATTGGCCCCTGGGGGCATTTACCCTGGAGTCGGCGAGTCGGGGCGGTGGACTTTGGCCCAGAGGCCGACAGCCCAATGGATCGTCTGCAAATCCGCTGGTTTAACCAGTTCCTCAAAGGTGAAGACAATGGCCTGAGCCAGGAAGCCCCGGTGCAACTCTTTGAGATGGGCCGCAACCGCTGGCAGGGCTTTGAGGATTGGCCCGCTGGCCCGAAGAATCTTTTCTACCTGGGCAGTTCTGGTTTGGCTGGTATGCGTCAGGATGATGGCCATCTCGATGCATCTCTTCCGGAGTCGGCCACTAACGGCCAGGATGTACTCGTTCATGACCCCTGGCGACCTGTGCCCGCCCTGGGAGGACACAGCAGCATTCCGGCGGGCCGCTTTGACCGAACCACAATTGATAGCCGCAGTGATGTGCTAACTTACACCACAGCGCCGTTTACTCATCCCCTCAGAGTAGCGGGTGTGGCAGAACTGGAACTCTACGTCCAGGCAGATGCGCCCAGTTTTGATATCAGCGCCGTAGTATCAGAGGTTTATCCCGATGGGCGAGTCATGAACCTGACCCAGGGCCACGGACGAGCGGAGACAATAGCCAGGCCACATACAAAGAATCAGGAAGTCGTTGTTTTATCTATTCACCTGACCTTTCAGCCTACGTGCTTTGTGCTGTCCGTAGGCCATGCGCTGCGGTTGAGCCTGGCGGCGGCGGCCTTTCCGGCTTACCCGGTAAATAGTGGCACGGGTCAACCCATTGGGGACGTGGCGCAACTTGACTATCGGGTGATTACGCTGACAGTCTGGCATGGGCCAGACTATCCCTCTCAACTGACGCTGCCCTTAACCCCCACAGGCCGCTTCTAGCGGTAGACTGAACGGGGTAAGCCTGCAACCAGGGCCACGGTTCAGGCTTCTATCGTCAACCTCTGACACGAACCAAGCATGATTATTGTGTTAATGGGGGTTTCTGGAGTAGGCAAAACCACCATCGGCAAACTATTGGCTGGGACGCTCGGCATTCCCTTCTATGATGGGGATGATTTTCATTCTGAAGCCAGCATTGCCAAGATGCGCCGGGCAGAGCCACTGACCGATGATGATCGTGACCTTTGGCTGGCCGCATTGCGAAATCTGATTGAAAAGCTCCTGGTCGCTGGTCAGTCAGCCGTGCTGGCTTGCTCAGCCCTAAAAGCTAGCTACCGAGCAAGACTACAAGTGGATAGCGAACAGGTGATGTTTGTTTACCTCAAAGGTTCCTACGAGCTAATTCAACAACGGCTCAACCTGCGTCAGGGCCACTTTATGAATCCTCAACTTTTGGCCAGCCAGTTTCTTCTGCTAGAAGAACCAGAGGATGTTTTAGTTATTGATGTAGCCCAGCCCCTTGAGTTGGTGGTAGGTGAGATTGTTGCAGCTATTAAGAGTAGTTAGAGATGTAAAACTGGCAACTGGAAGTCGCGCCTACATAAGCAAAACTCCTCTACGCAGGCTATAAATCAAGTTAGCGCAGGGTTTGTATAGCCGCGGTTTTAACCGCACTTTCCTGCCACTCCCAGAAGAAGGAACCATCTTCTACTTCCCTCAAGCTAAAGCGATGTTCCAAATCAAATAGGGTAAGTTGCTAAATGGTTAGAGCTTGAATCATACCTGTAAACTCCCTAAGTTCTGACTTTCCAAAGCTTTTTCATGCTATCTAACGGAGCTCTTTTTCCTGAAGTAGCTGATTTAGCCAGGACTGATCCATTTCAGGCAAATTGGGTGGAGGTGGAGTCTGCGTATAGTTAATGCGCGTCTGGTATCTACCCCGCTCGTAGACACCCTGAAAAATAGCTTGCAGCGCCAGCACAATCGGAGTATCTGTTGAGAGTAAAGGGATAGGAACACTCGGCAGCGGATCTCTTAGACTAAACGCATAGAGTTCGGCTTTGGGGCGTTGTTCACTAGCACTGACGAGAATTTGATAATCCTTAGGTTGAGTAGGGCCGAGCATTGGCATTGGTTCTCCACCCCGCAACAAATCAAGTTCTACTAGGTTGGTTAAGCTACCGAGCACCTGGCGGCGCTTTTCTTCATAGACCACCCGACCTTGCCCTGGGCGCTTATTTTTGGGAGAAAGTACCTCAAGTGCGGTAATAACTTGACCCGTCCTCAGTTCGCGGATTTCCAGGTATCGCTCGGTCACTTCCTCCGGCATAGGTAAAATAACCCGCTGGGGGCTGACTTGGGTTGCGATTCCAGGGCTACGAGCAGGCGCTTCAGGCAACGTAAGCGGTACTGAGGGATCACGCGCTACCACGGCATCAGGGATACCCACTAAGAGACCACCATCATCTTCACTAAAGTAAGTCCGAGCCTCTATTTCTACGTAGTATTCTGGGCCAAGGGCAACCTCAATGGCATCCGCGAGGGCGACAATCAAGCGACTGTGGAATGATGACCAAAAAGCCGGCTGCTCAAGGTAAGGATCCATGCCAGGAAAAGGGGAAGCCATAGGATTTACCAACCTGAAACGGCCTGTCTCAATCATATCGAATCCCTTGAGTGGGTTAGCGGCCTAAAGCTGCCCCTGCCAGGTGAGAGATTGCTGGGCTGAGTTCGCTCCCAGAGAACGAGTCGCTGTAATCTCCAGGTCGGCGTAGGTGCCTGGACGCAGGAAGCGGTTCTCTATCGGCAACTGCCCTAAAGCTAGCTCAAAGCGGTTGCTGTCTAGTGTCATTTGGTCAGGAGATAACACTCCTTCGTAGACGGTGGTGTAACGAGGGCGGCGATTGTTCCGTGGGTCATCAGGGGTGGTTTTGAGGGTAATCCGAAACTGGGTGTCTAGATAGGCGGATTCCCCTGCTAAATCCAGGACAATGGCGTTGAGCGCCGGGTCATTATTTTGCAGACCACCCCAGGCTAAGCGGGTAGCATCCTGACGGCGGACAGCCTGGGCGACGGTAATCGTCATCTGATTCCCCTGCCGCTGGGTGGTGTACTCGGCCCAAATATCGTCAGAAAAGGTGGCGGCCAGCCTGCCATCTTCCTGAATCGCAGCGGTGATGGGAGTAGCCGCAAACGGAGCTAGCGATCGCGGTGCCTGCCAATTCAGCGTAATAGACCCTTCAACCCGGCCTGTGTATTCGCGGTAGCTATCATTGACTCGTGACCCAGGGGCTAGCAACGCATTGGCTCCAGTGCGAGTAGCCCACAGATTGCGCGACAGCGGCAGCGATTGGGTAGTCAGGGTTTGCAACGACACGGTTTGAGCAGGATTTTCAGGCTGCAACGGCTCAAGCTGATTGACTAACCATAATTGCCCATCGCGACCGGGTTGGCCATCCTGACCAAACCTGCCAGTCATGCCATCGTGCCCGTTGCGGCACACATAGCGATTGGTGTGGCAGCGGTAGTCAGCTTGGCCGGGCGTTCCTGTGCAGGTTTGCACATCCCAGCTC
>Ga0224723_1000760_pt1 | contig 21275 bp, 19 predicted proteins | sample Balambano_FR2_Me_FD_161647 | JGI IMG/M metagenome (GOLD analysis project Ga0224723, IMG submission 161647) | Freshwater sediment microbial communities from Lake Towuti, South Sulawesi, Indonesia - Balambano_FR2_MetaG | ecosystem: Environmental > Aquatic > Freshwater > Lake > Sediment | place... | reverse complement strand
GCCGTAGCCGCCGTCTTGTTTATCTTCTGGGCTGGGCGGCAAATAGGTTGACAGATCATACCCCTGCCCGTGATCCCAGATTTCCAGGTGAATATCGCGGTTTTTGAGTTCCAGACGCATCAGCACGGGCAGGTTCGGTTGGTCGCGATGAGCGTGGCGGACGACGTTTGAGTAAGCTTCGACCAAAACCAGGCGCAGTCGATTGGCTTGGCGGGGCCAATCGACGTGATTGCCTAATTCAACCTCTAGAGCACCGAGCAGCCAGTTCTCTACAATGGTCAAAAACTTCAAGTCGCTCGGTACGTGCAACTCAGTTCTCATGAACTACAGAACCTCCAGGGAAAGAATGGTTTGGTCGTCTTCCTGAACCTTGTTATGAGCTTGAATCTGGGCGAGGAGCGCTGTGAGATTCAGTTCACCCTGCGTTTGCAGCAGCCGCCAGAGACCGGTTTCGCGCAGCATTGAACTGCCTGACTGAGCAGGATCTGCCGAGCCGTTAGCGATCGTGGCTTCGGTAATGCCATCGCTGGTCAACAGCAACACATCCCCGGATGTCAAAGTCATTTGCCCTGCCGGAGCCTGCCAGCGCGGCAGAATTCCCAGCGGCACGCCTCGCACCTTCAGGTAAGTTGGTTCTGTGCTCACCTGAGGGAACGGCTCAGCGCCCAGTTCCTGCTGCGGCTCTTTGGGCGGCGCGATCGTCGTCTGCTCAGACTCGCTCACCCGAGCCATGACCGATCGACGTGACCAAACCAATGGATAAACATGTCCCGCATTGGCATAAACGAGCTGCCGAGTGACAGGAGTGTAGCGGGCGAGAACCATAGTGATAAAGCAATTGCTGCCAACCAGATCCTCAGACAAACTCTGGTTCAGGTTCTGCATTACTTGATTTGGCTCTGGTGGGGCTTCCTGCGCCAGCTCTCGTCGCAGCACTGAGATCGCACTTGCCATAAACAAGGCAGCGGGCACGCCTTTGCCCGATACATCTCCAACTGCCAGCCAGAGATCGCCTTGGGGATGAGCGTAGATTTCAAAAAAATCACCGCCCACCTCGCGGGCAGGATAGCAGCATGCCTGAATTTTGATACCGTCTTGCTCTGGAAGTTTTTGGCGTAGCAGATTCATTTGAATCTGGCGGGCAACTGCCAGCTCTGCCCGCATCTGTTCGGTTTGCTCCTGAATGCGCTGGTAGAGCTTTGCTTGAGAAATCGCTAGTGCGGCTTGCTCTGCAACGCCTTCAAGTAGCTCAACTTCCTCGACGGTCCACGGTGGAGCGCTGAGCTGTCGGTAGAGCACCAAGAGCGCCAGCAACTCTTGCTGGTAAGACAGTGTGATTGCCAGTTGGGTGTGAGGAACGCCATTCAACTCTGCCTGGAGCAGCTGAGCTTGCTGCGTCTCTGGAGCAGAACGAGAACCTTCCCTGGCGCTGCGGCTGTTGCTGGCGCTGCGGCTGTTGCTGTCACTGCGGCTGTTGCTGTCACTGCGGCTGTTGCTGGCTTCTGGGTGCGACTCAATGCAAAGCAGTTGCCCCAGCGGATCGGTTGCACTGCGGGCACCCTCGATCGACGGGGTGGGATAGTAAAAGCAATCTGGCAGCAAGGAGTAGTGAGGCAGCTCAGCTTCACTAAGCTGCTTTACGGGATGCAGGACGCAGGTATCGGCAGCAAAAGTTCGACCGATCGTTTCAACGATCGTTTGCAGCATACTCCGGTAGTCAAGCGATTCGCGAATTGCAGTCGTGACCGCATTAAACAATGACTCCCGCCGCAGCGCACGACGCAGCTCATGGGTGCGCTGCTGAACCACCCGGTATGTTTCAGCAGCTTGCTGGACAACTGTTTTGAGCTGGTCGGGACTCCAGGGTTTGGTGATGTATTTGAAGACTTTGCCTGAATTGATTGCGCCAACCAGGTCTTCGACATCTGTGTAGCCCGTGAGCACAATGCGAATCGTGTTAGGAAACTGCTCAACGGTGCGGCTGAGAAACTCAATTCCGCTCATTCTCGGCATCCGCTGATCGGAGATGATGATTGCCATTTCTCCTTCCTGTTCTAGAATTTGCAGTGCCTGAAGAGCGCTTTCAGCTCGAAACACCTCGAAATCGCGGCGAAAGGTGCGATACAGCAGATCTAAGTTGTCAGATTCGTCGTCTACGACCATTAATCTGAGCTGGCTTTTGTCTGCTCGAGTCATGTAACACTCTACTTCCAAGCTAACTTAAACGCGATCGTTCCTGAGCGCATTAGAGAACGCTGTTTCTCAATGTCTTTCAAGGACAACTCTGCTCAGACCCAGGCTGGGTCAGACAAGTAAACCTGACTCCTGACACAGCTTTTGCTTTGCCAGGTTGCGTTCCTAAAGATTTTTCGTGCTGCCTCGCCTCAGAAGTCAAACAGCGAAACCCACGAAAAGTCGATGGAGCACCTGAAGTAGATGCCGCCTGCGAGATGCAAATAGAAGATTCCCTGAATTCGATCGACGCTATCAAACGGCTGCTATCTCAGACACACCCTTTGTTAGAACAGCCTGCGTCAGAATGCCTTAGCCAGAATAACTTGACCAGAACAGCCTGTGCAAAAGAGCCATGAGAACGGTCACACAGACTTGAGGACTGAATCTGCTCAGCGGGAAATGGCGGTAGAAGCGGTGCCTTCTACTAGGCTAACTCTAAAAACGCCCCCAGTCTGCGTTTCTGGTGTCAGAAGCGCTGGCGTGGAGGCGTTGTGTTCAATCTGCAATCATGACTGCAATATCGCAACAGTGTCAGCCGTGCTTACCCGACCAGCCCAGACCGCAAGGCACGCACGGCAGCCTGGGTGCGGTCATCGGCACAGAGCTTATTGAGAATGTTACGGACGTGAGTTTTGACCGTCCCCACAGTAATGTAAAGCTTTTCGGCAATTGCTGCGTTGCTGCATCCTGCCACAATCAGCTCAAGTACTTCTAGCTCCCGCTCGGTCAACGGGTAAGTTTCTAAAATCTGGCTGTATTCTGGAGCAACTGCACCGATCGCCACAGTGCTTTTGGTGTCAGCCGCTGCGGTTTGAGGCTGGCGCGTTTGCTTGAGCACGATGCGAGCGATTGCAGGATCGATCCAGCTATTGCCGCTGTAGGTAACTTTCAGGGCTTCCACCAGTTGGTCAAGACTGACATCCTTCATGCAGTAAGAATCTGCTCCAGCCGCAAAGGCAGCCAACACCACGTCTTCACTGTCGTTGAGGGTGAGAATCAATACTTTGGTTTTTGCGTCTTCTTGCTCTGCCTGAGACGCTTTGAATTGACGGGTCAGGTCAATTCCATCCATGTCTGGCAAGCCAATATCGACGATCGCAATGTCAGGTTGAGAACTCCGCAGCAGCTTTAGACCATCGGTTGCATTGGCAGCTTCACCAACCACCTTAACCCCGTCTTGCTGCTGCAAAGCAGTACGCATTCCAACTCTTGTCAGGTCGTGGTCTTCAATCAGGGCAACGTGAATTTCACTCATAGTCAACTTCTGCAACTTTCTGACGATGGCAAACGGGCTGAGTGGCTGCGACTCAAGAACTGCTAGGTTCAATATACTGACTGTTGGGTAGAAGACATCTACCTATTGAGACAGAATTTTGTTGGTAGCAGCCTGCTACCCTATTAAATTCTATCGGCATTCATCTGTCGCTATGAAGACCCACGTACTTTTGTTAAGAACAGGCGCTTCAACCAGAGGTAATCGCGTCTGCGCCAAGGAGATGCCGCTCTGCCAGCCGCAGTTTTGCCGATCGCGATCGAGGGTTTTGCGCCAGCTCATCTGACTGCGGCTGCACGGGCTTTTTGGTTAACACTTGCAGCAGCGCTGATTCCTTAAAGGCGTGTTTTACCAATCGATCTTCTAAGCTGTGAAAGCTAATAATGCCAATGCGTCCGCCTGGTTTAAGCCAGATTGGAGCCTGCTCCAGAAATTGTTGGAGCGCTTCCAGTTCGCGATTGACTGCAATTCGCAGCGCTTGAAAGACACGAGTGGCGGGATGGATGCGACCATAGCGATACTGGCGAGGGACGCTGTGAAAAATCGTTTCTGCCAGTTCAGTTGTTGTTTGAAACGGACGCTGCTCAACAATGCGTCGGGCGATCGGGCGCGACAGCCGTTCTTCGCCGTAGGTGTAAAAGAGGTTGGCGAGCTGTCGTTCGTCCCAGGTGTTGATAATTTCGGCAGCGGTCAGGGCTTGCTGCGAATTCATTCGCATGTCTAACGGGGCAGTGTGCCGAAAGCTAAAGCCCCGCTCTGGTAGGTCAAACTGAGCAGAACTCACGCCCAGGTCAGCGAGAATCCCGTCGAATCGCGTTTTACCGGGGTCGTAGTCCGCAAAATTTCCGTGCCAGAACTGCACCAGAGACTGGTACGGGGCGAGTTTTGCTTTCGCGGCAGCAAGCGCTTGCTCATCCTGGTCGATCGCCGTGACCTGCACCTGGGCAGCCGCCTGCAATATCAGCGCGCTGTGTCCGCCGCCGCCCACAGTGGCATCCAGATAGTGTCCTGCGGGACGCACTGCCAGCCCTGTCACCAGCTCACGGCTGAGAACAGGAATATGAATAAACGGTGCAGATGCGGATTCAGTTGGCGTTGAATCAGCCTCATCTGTTGTTTGAAAGTCAGAAATAAAAGCGTCGGACACAGCGTTTTTCTGAAAAATCCCTGGTAATGAAAGAGTAAAGACGCTTGAGCAGCGCAGCAGGCATTGATGAAACCAGTACGACTTCATCAGAAAAGTCAGAGTATTTGCCAGTCTGGTTCCCCCTAGAAGCTGCCTTTGGTCAATATAATAAGGAAGGGAAAGCGCAATAAAAGTACAAATTATTTGCTTAACTTTTGTCCAGCCAGACTTGAGTGGTATTGGCAACAATCTGTGCCTCTGACTCAAGGCTACCAGCGAACGGTTGATGCCTGCACACCGATCGATCGGCGGTTTGGATCTGGCTGCTTAAGCCTCAACACAATTGGGAGATTGCTGATCTATGGCAATGATTGAAACCAAAACCGAACCCATGGTGCTCAATATGGGTCCACATCACCCTTCGATGCATGGGGTGATGCGCCTGATTGTCACCCTAGACGGTGAAGACGTGGTGGACTGCGAACCGGTGATCGGCTACCTGCATCGGGGGATGGAAAAGATTGCCGAAAATCGCACGAATATCATGTTTGTGCCCTACGTCAGCCGGTGGGACTACGCAGCAGGCATGTTTAACGAAGCGGTCACTGTCAACGCACCAGAGCAACTGGCAGGAATTGAAGTGCCAAAACGCGCCAGCTACATCCGCGTGATTATGCTGGAGCTAAACCGGATTGCCAATCACTTGCTGTGGCTTGGACCCTTCATGGCAGATGTGGGCGCTCAGACTCCGTTTTTCTATATCTTCCGCGAACGGGAGATGATCTACGATCTGTGGGAAGCGGCTTCTGGCTATCGCTTGATCAACAACAACTATTTCCGCATTGGCGGCGTGGCAGCAGATTTGCCCTACGGTTGGGTAGACAAATGCGCCGAGTTCTGCGAGTACTTCATGCCAAAAGTCGATGAGTACGAGCGGTTGATCACCAACAACCCCATTTTCCGCCGCCGTGTAGAAGGAGTTGGCACGATCACGCGGGATGAAGCCATCAACTGGGGGCTGTCTGGTCCAATGCTGCGAGCTTCTGGCGTGAAGTGGGACTTGCGGAAGGTAGACCACTACGAGTGCTATGACGACTTCGATTGGGAAGTGCATTGGGAAACCGCTGGCGATTGCTTTGCGCGTTACATCGTGCGGATTCGCGAGATGCGGGAATCCACCAAGATCATTCAGCAAGCGCTCAAAGCGCTGCCTGGCGGTCCTTACGAGAATCTGGAAGCCAAGCGGATGGCATCAGGTCCCAAATCTGAATGGAACTCCTTTGAATATCAGTTCATCGGCAAGAAGATTGCGCCCACCTTTAAGATTCCCAAGGGCGAACACTACGTGCGAATTGAGAGCGGCAAGGGTGAGTTGGGCATTTACATCATCGGCGATGACAATGTCTTCCCCTGGCGCTGGAAGATTCGTCCGGCTGATTTCAACAACCTGCAAATTCTGCCTAAAATTCTCAAGGGCGTGAAGGTTGCCGACATCGTGACGATCTTGGGCAGCGTTGATGTGATTATGGGGTCGGTCGATCGCTAACTGTTCTTCAGCTCGACTTTATCCGTTTGCAGTAGAAGCTATCTTCGACGGTGCCTGAATCGCAGTCAGAACGCCAAACTGTTTCAGCTATCCCGTTTTAGACCGATATGCCGAGAAGTCTAATGAAAATCTGGGATGTCAGAGCCAGCGCCATACAAGCGTTCTAGCTTTTGTATAAAGTCAAACTCAGACGATATCATTCATTGGGGACATGGCAGCACCGCTGTGTCCCTAACTATTTCAAGGATGACTAAAACTTTTACAGGCTTGCTTTTGGCTGAAATCTGGAATCTTCCTGACTGTATGCTGAGCTGTTGCTGACCGCAGAGGGACAGCAGTTAATCGAGTCTGCGGGCTTTGTAGCGATGCGCTCGTTTGAGTCGTCAGCGATCGAGACAGCTAGAGCGCCGAATCTGCCACCTGTCATCCGCACCCTACGCACTTCACAAACGTTTGGTGCAGCGCCAGCCCGTAGTTCTCTCATTCCTGATGCAGCAAAGAACTCAGTACGGTGAAACAGTTCATCGCTACTGTCTTCTCAGTGTATCTCATGGCAGTCACCTATTATGTCGCGGGCAGCGGCAGCGACCAAAACAGCGGTCTTACCCCGCAGTCTGCGTTTCGGAATCTTCAGACCGCCGCAGCTCGCACTCAGCCCGGAGATACGGTTTATGTGATGGATGGCACTTACACGCATCCCAACGCTTTTGACAACATTCTGACCGTGACTCGCTCAGGCACACCCGATGCCTGGATTACCTACAAAGCCTATCCGGGTCAGCGCCCCAGGCTGGTGTCGCGCAACTGGCATGGCATCTGCGTGCAGGAAGCCGCTTACATCGTCATTGAGGGCTTTGAGCTAGAAGGCAACAACCATCAAATCACGCTACAGCAGGCGATCGAGCAGCAGCAGAACTTAAACAATCCCCTGACTTCGGGAAACGGTATTGGCATTCACCCCTCGCTGGCAGCAACGCCAGTCAATTCGCATCATGTCATTGTTCGCAACAACACTGTTTATGGCTTTGGCGGCGGTGGTATCTACAGTGTCAAAGCTGATTATTTGACGATCGAAAACAACGTTGTTCACGACAACGCTTTGTACGCCCCGTATGGCTGTAGCGGCATCTCCACTTTTCAAAACTGGAACTCAGATGCGGCGACGGGTGTAAAGATGGTGATTCGCAGCAACACCGTTTATCACAACCAGAATCTTGTGCCCTTCTATCTGATGGGACGCATTACCGACGGCAACGGCATTATTGTCGATGATTCCCGCAATACGCTGCTGGGGTCAACCCAGGGGCAATATCTGGGGCAGACGTTGATTGAGGGTAATCGAGTTTATCGCAACGGCGGCAGAGGCATTCACGTCTATCAGAGCGATCGAGTCACCGTCACCTACAACATTATCCTGCAAAACTGCCTGAGTCCGGCGGTGCGAGATGGCGAAGTGACAGCAATGAGTGCCAGTCAGGTGCAAATCGTCAACAATCGGTTGCAGGCGAATCCCGGTGGAGTTGGCATCGGGCTGAGTTCTGCAACCGGTATCACCTCAACTTATAACGTCCTGATGCAGATCGCTCAGGGCAGCGAAGGCGCAGATATTCTGCTTGGCAGCTCCGCTAACGACCAGCTTCAAGGCAACGGCGGCAATGACCAGCTTCAAGGCAGCAGCGGCAACGATGTCTTGAGGGGCGGCAATGACCAGGACACCTTGATGGGTGGCAGCGGCGATGACTGGCTGATTGGCAATAGCGGCACTGACCAACTGTCGGGCGGCATGGGGCGCGATCGTTTCGTTCTGGAACGCGGACAGGGACAAGATGTAATTCGAGACTTTAACCCACTGCAAGACCGCCTGGTATCTGCTGATCTTTCGTTCCGACAAATTTCCCTACGGGGGGTCAAGCAAGGAACGCTGGTGCAGTCTGGCAGCAATAGTCTGGCGCTGTTGCTGAATGTACGTCCCAATCAAATTACGGCAGCCGAGTGGATGACCACCGCCCTGCCGATCCCCCGATAGCCGCTCTGCTGCTTTACTCGTTATCGTCGCCCGCGGTCAGGCGGTTCTGCAACAAGCTGTTTTGCAGGAACTTCCGCTTCTTGCCTTTTTTCTTCGATGGCTTGTCTGGCTTCAAGACCGTTTGAACTGCGTCGCTGCCCGAAAGCGGTGCCAGCGCATTAGCAGCCGTGTGCTTTACGTCTTCAGCGATTTCAGTCACCAGGTCGATCGCATTAGTGATAGCAGGACTGGAAGCTGCGATGGTTCCCTCAACGCGATCGACGGTGCGATCGATCGTCTGCGCTGGCAATGGGTTCATTTCTGTGACAGATTCTTTGACGCGATCGACAGCTTCTGTCACAGCCGGTTTGACATCGGCGGCATCTTTGACGGCACTGACGGCACTCATGATCGAGGGCAACACCTCTTCGACTGCTGCTTTAACCGCCGCCGCTGCATCTGTAACAGAGTGTTTGGCAGCGTTGAGCTGATGTTGCTTGGTGTCTGAGCTGAGAATCCGGCTGACTGCAGCTTGAGCCACCTCACTGACAACGGCACCCAGCACCGCAGAGCTGATTCCGGTGTTTGCTCCTAAAAGCTGTAGCCCGCCATTTCCCTGGTCTGAAGCGGCACCTGGAGCTGCATTCTTTTTCGTGTGCTTTTTAGAATCTTTTCTCTGACTGTCTTTTTTCTTGGATTTTTTCTTGCCACCCATTGAGACATCTCCTGATCTCAAACGCTTTTTTTCGGATTTTTCAGCATAGCGCTGCGTTGGCAGAGCGACCTCTGCTGAGAGGGTGAAGCTCCAGGAGCTAAAATGTGCCTAACGCTGGCTGTAGGCTGCGATCGGCTCTTTAATAAACCGGATGTAGAGATGCTTGAACGTGGATTTGATCACGCGGGGCGCCCCAAAATCAATTGGCACCAGGCGATCGGGCAGCTTCCAGTCTGCGATTTGCAGGGGTTCAGGTGACAGCAGCGGAAACTGCATCTCATCTAAATTGGGGCACAGCGCCAGCCGTTGAGCTGCAACGATTGTCGGCACAGTCGCTGGGTCAACCTGAAGGATATCGACCAGGGCGCGATCGAGCGCAAACACATCAGCAGCGGCTGCCAGCAATCCCAAAAACCGGGGTTCACCGCCGCTGGGTCCGTTGCCTTCGTGACCCATAATGCCATCAGCGATCGTCAGGTTTGGTGCGATCGTCCGCGCCGTCTCGACCAGCATCATACCGAATCGATCGCGGTCTTTGCCTGCTTCCAGGTGCCACCATGCCTTCATCTTGCCGGGAACGCAGCCAAACAAATTCTTGACCCCCAGCGTCAGCGTTAGCTGCATGTGCGACTTCACTTTGGGCAAGTTGATCACCACATCGGCTTCCATTGCCTCTTTGCTCAGCAGCAGATGGTTAAACTCTGTGTTCACCGTTTCATAGCGTTTGCCCCGCAGCTCCACCACTGGCAGTTCCAATTCGTCGAGCCAGGGAGTGTAGCCGTTAGCCTTTGCCACACCAGCAGCGCTGCCAAAAGCCGGACTGTCACTGAGAAACGGCTTTCCCCCGGCTGCCCGTACCAATTGCGCCACACCGTAAACTAGTTCTGGACGAGTCGTACATTCTCTGCCCGGACGCGACCCCGTGAGCAGGTTAGGTTTGAGCATGACTCGATCGCCAGGTTTCACAAAGGCGGTGATGCCGCCCAGCGGTTGCAGCAGGGTTTCTAACGAGTGCTGCAAAGATTGGCGATCGTAGAACTCGGCTCGCATTAAACTGACGATCGGCTGCATCATGCTACTTCCAGAAGAATAAGGGATGAAAAGACACTCCGCGTCGGCGAGAATCGCTATCTGTCGCTAGGGGCGAGTGCGGTTGAGCGCAGTGACGCGCTCGGCGTTGGCAAACACATCTTCACCCCGCAGGTCTGGCATCGCTGGCTTTAACTCAACTTTCACGACATTATCGACGTTGACAAACACCGTTTGCTCTGCGAGATTAACGATCCACCAGTTCTTCTTGAGCATGTGTCGCACTTCGAGTTGCAGCGTTGCCTGCGTGCCGTCGGCTTCGATCGGGGCATAAACGTTGAACGTCTCGCTCTGACCGTTGATGTAGTGAAACGTGAGCTGAGTGTAAGTTGTATCTCTGGCAAGCATGTCGATCGCTCCCGACGTGGGTAAACACTTCAGTATTAGCGCCAATTAGCGGACAGTATGCCAGTCTTTGGAGTTCTTTGCAATTGCCCGCGATACTTGCACTCTTTTTTACAGCGACTGGCGAATCAAGCTATTCACGCGCAAACTTTTTAGAGAAGTATCTGTAGAGAATGCTTGCAACTAGCGGTGTGGCAACACCACAAATCAAAGACCAGAGTGCATACCGAAAGTAAGCGAACTTTCTAGATGTGATGCGCGAATTTACAATAATCTGCTGAGCATACATTATCTCCATGCGAGACGGGGCTGTAACTTTTCCTTCAAGTCTCTGTAAAGCTCTTAAATACGAACTATCACTGTGTTTCTGGATATGTTCAAAAAAAAGCAAATTGTCTTCATCGGTTATTTGCTCTTGTTTTGATTTTGTTTTTTGACCCGGTGAGTTTAACCAATGCAGCGGAGGAATATTCGTCTGTGGTAGAAATGACGATAAGTTGATCACGCTGGAAACGATGCTCATCGCAGCCACGTAGCAGCAGCAGACTGTGAACCAGAAGTGAGGTAAGTGATCACTGCTTAAAGTTTGCACGATCCCCAACACTATCAACGTGTTGGTAGCAAGTAGAGCTGCATTTTTCGCTTCTGCAAACTTCTGACTATCTCGAACGAGTGCCAAAATGTACCTTAGCTGCTCTTCCATATTTTGACGCAGGGCTGATTGTACAAATACGGTTCTGCGTGTCGCAGGCAAACCTCCATCAATCTATCATGCAGTCTGTTATTGTACTGTCCCAATTTTGATGCCTTTAAATCGCGCTTGCCCTGCCTTAAACGCTTCTTTCATCACAGACTGGATTTTTTGCGGGTCGGGCTTTTTGCCACCCATCAGATCGCCAAAGTAAACGCAGGCTGTTTCGCCTAATGCCCAGGTGTAGGCAGCCGCCCAGGAGGCAGCAATGACGCTGCCAAAGCCAGGAATGAATTTGATCAGCTCTCGTCCGATCGCCTGCGCCAGGAAGCCACCGGCAATGGCGCTGACGATGCCGCCTGCCTGTGAGGGAGTTAGCGTCTGTCCATACAGTCTGCCCAATAGACTGACCATAGAAATTTGCAGGGCAGTCAGGACAGGCATGGTGGCAAAGGGCAAGGGCACAGCGGCAATCGTTGCTGCCATGATTGAAAACGGCAAAATATAGCGGCGACCGACATCCCGATAAAGGTTGCCCAGTTGCGCTCCTGCCGCTTGGTCTAAAAGCTGATAAATCGTGCGGGCTTCTGCTTCGGGCAGCAGGTCTGCCAGCGCATCGCGCAGCGCTTCTGAGCCATAAAACACGGGGTTGTAGCCGTCTTCTTCCAGCGTGAAGTCAATCAAAACAGCTCGATCGCACAGACCCGCAAAGGTTTGCTCGATCGCAGCAAAGGCTCGCTTGACCGATTCAACATCGGGAGGATAGGCGGGGTGATCGGCAGTGGCAGCAGGATAAACCTCGTGCAGACAGGTCACTGCCAGCAAACAGGGAATCTGGGGATACCGCTGACGAAGCTGCTGAGCAACCTGCCGCAGCGCATCAGTGGCGAAATCAGTAATCTTGACCGTCAGAATTAAAATCTTGGCGCGCTGATTGTCTTGCTGGAGGTCGCTCTCTAATTCTCGCGTGACAGCCTGAGTGTCCTGGTTGATGTCACCCAGCCCTACAGTGTCTGTAAAAATCAGCAGCGGCAGCTCACTAGAAGGATAAGCATAGCGCTCGGTGTGCTGCGTGTGGGGACGAAACCCCTGTCCGACAATTTCCGCTGAAACCCCGGTCAGTCCCCGGACGATCGAGCTTTTTCCAGCTTGAGGCTTGCCAATTAGCAGCGCTTCTGTCGTGGGTAAATTAGCACGCACGGCTGCCAGAATCTCAGCCACCTCAGCTTCACTGACGCTAAACCACTGCACGACGGTTTGAGCGACCTGCTCAACGGGTAAAAATCGCGTCAACCCCGCTGTGGCACTGTTCCAGGCTCCAGCAAGACGGCTTGCCCAGGAAGGGTCGATCGACTCTGGTGCCCCATCGCTCTGCGTTGGCTGGCTATCTGGGAGAGAGTTCGTCTTGTGTTGCTCGGTCATCGCTTGTGAGCGTGCTGCCAGGAGATGAACTCATTCTACGATCGCAGGCTGAGAAGCTTCACCAACCGTTCATCTAGATCCACTAGATCCACCAGACTGGATATGCCTGAGGTTATTCTGCTGCGTCTGCACCTCAGCGCGTCGAGTGGTTTCGGCGAGGCATAGAGAGCGGCGACCCGGCTCATTGCAATACCTTGGAGGTTGCGAACTTTTAGTGCATAAACTTCTTGCAGCCGTTATGGGTGGAAGGTTGGGACTTCCCCAAAATCAGGGGATTGAGGAAGCGTTTCTGGTATTCAAGTAACAGACAGAAGCTGCGATCGGAGCTATCGGGGTCGTTACAAAATATTGCGAGCATCTTGCGATTTCATCGCCTCATTCATCAATGCCCAAATCGATTTTCAATGCAGGTCTAATCGCTTGCTTCTTGAATTGCCTGCAGCAGTTCTTCGCGGTTCATCTTACTGCGACCAGAGATGTTGAGATCTTTCGCTTGCTCATACAGTGCTTCCTTGGTCATTGAAGCAGAGTCTGGCTCAGAAAATGGCTCTTGAACTGCCTTCGGCTTTGGTTCACGCCTGGAATGGGTGTCGTCCTGATGATCAGTTTTCTCCATTTCAGTTTTCTCCATTTCATACATCGCTTGCTTGACTGCCGGAGTCCATTCCACATGCTGCTCGCCTTTCTGAGAAGCCTCTTCTTTAATGCGCTCTGCTTCTGCTTTTTCTGATTCGCTCAGGCTTTCCCAAACTTTTTTAGGCAGATAGCGCTTTGTCACATTACCCTGACGGGCGCGATCGTCTCCTGTTTCAGTTTGCCAATCCTGGTTGCCCCACTCTTCCAGCGATCGAGCAGCGTCGTCTTTCTCAGCTTTTTTGTAGCCGCCGCCGTGCTTCTCGTATTCCTGCACGAGCAGTTGGCTTTTACGGGCAGACCACTGACCCGGTTCGCCCCCTTTGTCAGACTGCATAATTTGATCTTTCAGACGGCGACGCAATTCGGGGTCGGTATATTTCTCTTCGTAATGGTCTTTTGTCATGGAGTGTCTCTCGATCGTGATGAGATGATTTGAACTGCAACGTCCGAAAGCAAATTTTGAAATCAGCGTTGAGCAACAGTGAAAAACCTGTGAGAAAACTGTTCTTGTAACGTAAAGATTTATTTCGGTGCTTCCGTCTGTCGATCGACGTAATTTCTGTTGGATGTTTTGTCAAACCAGAACTCTGACAGAAGTTCCTGTCGGTCAACTCAAAATGAATAAACAGCTCGATCCAAGATGCTTGATGCGTTAGAAATGAGAAGCACATTGATCCCAGGGGGGCGCTGAAGCGATGTCACGCTCTAAGCCAAAAGGAAAGCTGCCGTCCAAGCTGATCATCTGGACGGGAAAGTGGGTTTGGACGACGCTCTGGCATACGATGATGTCGCAGCTTGCGCCCCGCGATCGATCGGGCGCTTACATTCGTCCCACCAGTCAGTTTAGAAACGCTGTGAGCACAGCAACTGGTAATCCTTATCAACCCGCAGTCGGACGCTACATGCTGTTTGTGGGCTTGGGCTGTCCCTGGGCACACCGCACGCTGGTAGTGCGGGCGCTCAAGGGGTTAGCGGATGCGATATCCGTGTCGATCGTGTCTCCGTCGCCAGACGAGGGAGGTTGGGTGCTAAATCAGCAGGAAGAAGGCTGTCGCACGCTGTCAGACCTTTATCAACTGGCACAGCCGGGATATCAGGGACGAGCCACAGTGCCGGTGCTATGGGACAAAGAGACAAAAGCGATCGTCAACAACGAGAGCGCAGAGATTATCCTGATGCTCAATGCAGAATTCAATTCGTTTGCGAAAAACCCCTGCAACCTCTACCCAGAAGCACTCAGGCAAACGATCGATCAATGGAACGAGAAAATCTATCATTCGGTCAACAACGGAGTCTACCGCTGCGGCTTCGCCCAAACTCAAGCTGCCTACGATCAAGCCTGCAGTGAATTATTTACGGTTTTAGATGAGATTGATGCTGCACTGGCAACCAGCCGTTATCTATGCGGCAATCAGGTGACGATCGCAGATGTGCGGCTTTTTACGACGCTGTTTCGCTTCGACGCAGTGTACTACGGCATCTTCAAGTGCAACCGTCGCAGAATTCAAGACTATCGGCATCTGGGCGCTTATCTGCGCGACCTCTATCAGCTTCAGGGTGTGGCTGAAACCTGTGACCTCGAAAGTGTGAAGCGCGACTACTACGGCAATTTGTTTCCGCTCAATCCGGGTGGCATTATTCCCGCCGGTCCTGATATGACCAACTTGCTCGCCCCGCACGAGCGCGAAAAGATTGGCACTCCAGCGCTGCAAACCTGAAGAGTGAGGGATGAGGGATCAATTGGACTGCGTGCAGCTACTGTGCCAGAAAACCCGTAATCAACAGCGGCAGCAGCAGCAGAGCAGCAACAATCAGCAGCAGTGTGCCTGGATCGACATTAATCTCATTTGGGTCGCGTTTTTCTCGATCGCTCATCTGTGCCTCCTGCTCATCTGGGTGTAGGTTTCAGGCTAAAGCACACCCGCCGCGATGGCAAGCCAGCCGCAGCAGCGTCAAGCATTAGTCAGCAGCCAGACGTGGATTCTGACAGGCGATAGCCGTAGAAATCAATGCTGTAGTCAGTAATGCGAACGCCGGTTTGCTGCTCGATCTCATAGATCAGCTCAGCCGGTAGCTCAACGTGAACGTCCATAATCTGATTTGTGTCAAGACAGTTGACATGGCTGTGAGGATCGCTGATGTTGCCATACAGCCGCCCGTCCGATCGCTCGATGCACTCGATAATGCCTTGCTCTGAGAGCGCTTCTAGATTCTGATACACCGAGGTATGACCAATCTCTTTGCCCTGCTGGTTGAGGCGATCGTAGATCTCACGGGCAGATAAATGCTCTTTGGCTTGCCAGAGCAGCTCTAAGATGAAGCGACGCTGTTTGCTCAAGCGCATTCCCAGCGCCTGACAGCGGTCTAGAGCATCTTCTAGCGATCGAATCGGTTTTTTTGCAGCGACTTCACTTTGCATTGGCGACACACTGGTTGGTGTTAAGAGTGAGCAATTCTGAGTCAACGATTTAATCAGGCACCAGTGTCGGAACAAGTGTTGAATCGAGTGTTGAATCGAGATTGGTGCAGGTTGTAACGCTTGATACGGGTCGTTGAGTCAAATTCTTATGCGAACTCAATACAACTTTAACTTACAGCTTCTCAAAATGTCTACTAGTTAACAGATGCGGCGCTATTCTGCCCAATGGTCTTTGCCTCCGGGCTGTTTTACGCTAGTCATAGCCCTGCTAAATGCCCGACTGCTGCATGACGACAACGATAACGCTGAATACCAATCACCTTTATACCCTTGATCTGACTCCGGCTCAGACGCTAATCGACCGCTGGACTCAGGAAGGAACGATCGCCCAGCAAGAGCAAGCGCTGCGGTTTGCGATCGACTATCTGCGTGAACCCGATGACCCCAGAGAACTTTCGGAAATTCCAGAAGTGCGGCTTTGGTTTGTCCGCTTAGATGCTCGCTACCCGTGGCTGCTCTTTTTGTTGGACTGGGAGGCTGGAGAACTGGCGCGCTACACCGCGATGCTGGTGCCTCATCAGTTCAGCCGCACTTCGGGCATTCAATACAACCCAGAGGCGCTGGAACTGTTTGTGATGCAGAAGGTGTTCGTGCTTACAGACTGGATGCAGCAGCAGGGTATTCTCAGCTCCACAAAGCTGAAGTTTATGACGCAGATGCTGGGCTATGAATTAGATGACGGACTGTTTACGCTGTTAGAGCGGGGCTGAGCCTTCAGCCTGAGTTGCTGCACGGTTGCTGTGGCTGCGGACTCACTGGCTCGATCGCTGCAAAATCCATTCAACCGCAGCCGCCAGATCAGGCGCAATGTAATCGGGCTTTGTATGATGCTGATACGTGCCGCTGAGCACACGATCGCCGTAGCCCGTTTGCACCAGAATTCCGGTGCATCCAGCATTGTGTGCCAGATCCACATCGGTGGCTTTGTCGCCCACCATAAAGCTGTGGCGCAGTTCCAGGTCATGCTCCCAGGCAGCAGCGATCAGCATCCCGGTGTTCGGCTTGCGCCAAGTCGTCCAGCGCGTGAATTCTGGCACAACACCGCCTTCTGGCGGGCTGAGGTCGGGGCAGTAGTAGAGTGCGTCGAGCTGCGCGCCAGCTTCGGCTTCTAAAAGGTTGCACAAGCGCTGGTGTAATGCTTTGACGTGAGCATCCGGGTAATAGCCTCGCGCCGGACCCGATTGATTGGATACCAGACAGCAAAACATGCCGCGATCGTTTAGCCGCCGCACTGCCTGCGCTGCGTTGGGCACCAGATGCAAGTCGGCGACACAATGAATGTAGCCTGCCTCAATGTTCAGCACGCCATCTCGGTCTAAGAAAACAGCGGGTTTTGCCAATCTCTATGCCTCGATCGAAGGTGACAGGGAAGCAGCCGGTGCAGTGAAGCAGTCAGGCAATTAGCCGCCCCAAATTTTCGTCAGCACCGTTTGCGGTGAAATATCTGTTATGTTGCCGGTAGGTGATTTAATCCCTAAAAACTTTTCGCCAGCAGGCAGCAGTTTTTCTGGATCGGTGGGACCAAACAGCGCCAGGGTAAAGACCTTGAGCGCAACTGCCAGATGCATTGGAGCGCTGTCGGTGCACAGCATCAAATTTGCCCCGGCAATCATTGCCGCAAGTTTGCCAATCGTTTCGGGTTGGGTTACTTTTAGCCCCAGACAGGATTGAGTCAGGGCAGCAACAAACTCTCGATCGTCTGGTCCCTGCACGATCACTAACGGCAAATCGGGCTGTCGCTGCTGGAAGTCTTGAATAATCTGCTGCCAGCCTTCGATCGGATAAATTTTGTCGATGCCTTTGCTGCGGGCAAGCTCGCTAGAGCCACCGTGAATCAGCACGTAACCGCTGCCAGCAATGCCCAGCCGCTTTTGCTCGGCTTCAGCCCAATCTAAATCGCGTTTGGGAATGCTGATCGACAAGTCGGGCGTGGGCGTGTTGATATTCAACCCTTGCAGCAGGTCGTGATACATCCGAGCGGCATACTGATCTGCCTTGAGTGGCACCGAGTTGGTGAGAAACAGCTGCCCGATCGCGTTGCTGCCATAGCTGATGCGAACCGGAATCCCGGTGAGCCACAGCAACAGCCCGACTGCCCAGCGCTGCCCCAGTGAAATTGCAACGCTGTAGTCTCGATCGCGAAGCACCCCCAGCAGGTTTGCCCAATCAGCCGGACTGTTGCGGTCTTTGAAGTCAAAGGAAATTACTTCGTTGACTACCTTGCACACCTGGTAAGCACTTTTTGCTCTTGGCTCTACCACCACATCGATCTCAGCGTTGGGATAAGCCTGCCGCAGGTCATCTAGCGTCGGAAAAAACAGAATTTGGTCACCAATCCCACCGGGGACAAGAGCCACGACTCGCATAATAGGGCGTTCCGAATATTCGCCTCTTATTCTATGTGAAGACCTTCCTATCCAGAACAGCTCTTCGAGGATTCGGCAGACAAAGATGGTGGGGCGGTGTTGCATAGACTGGATGCTGATGCTCAGCGGCTGAAGTCGGAGATTGTCTGGCTGCGTCGGGTGGGATGTCTCCTGACTGATAAACTGACAAAAGTCCCAACGGGCATTCTGCAAGCAAACGCTTCGATCGCTGCCAGCAACAGAAAGTGTGTCGGCACAGCACTCACTCCCCCTCTCAGATCGAACTGCCTGTAGGGCACACATTTATCGTTCAGTTGAGCAGGAGAAGCCTGTGTACCTATTGATTCCGGCAGCAGGAATGGGACGACGCATGGGAAGCAGCCGCAACAAGCTGCTCCTGACGTTGCGGGGAAAGCCGCTGCTTGCCTGGACGCTCATGGCAGCCAAAGCCGCCGAGCACATTCACTGGATTGGGATCATCGGTCAGCCTGAAGATTGGCAAGACTTTAAGGAGATCGTGACAAGCCTGGGCTTGAGTAAGCAGGTGCATCTGATTCCCGGCGGCGCGACCCGACAGGAATCTGTTTATCGGGGGCTGCAAGCGCTGCCAGCCGTCGCAGAAAAAGTATTAATTCACGATGGAGCACGATGTCTGGCGACTCCGGGTTTAATCGATCGCTGTGCTGAAAAACTCTTGACCTGTCCCGGCTTGATCGCTGCCATTCCGGTAAAAGACACAATTAAAGTGGTGTCAGACGATGCTGTGATTGAGAAAACGCTCGATCGCCGACAGCTTTGGGCTGCCCAAACGCCTCAGGGATTTGATGTAGTGAAGCTGCAACGGTGTCACAGCCAGGGCAGACAGCAGGGGCTAGAAGTCACCGACGATGCAGCGCTGTTTGAGCATTTCGGGCTGCCGGTGCAAATTGTGTCAGGAGAAGACACCAATTTGAAAATCACAACACCGGGCGATCTCGCCATCGCCGAAGTCATCCTGCAACAGCGCCTTCAGTAGCCCATTCCGCTCACTCCTGCCTTCTGCTCAAGGAGTGCGTGTCGGCTGCGTCGGTGGCGGCATGACCCAGGGCTGACTGGGCAAAAAGTGAATGTGCTTTCCCTTTAGCTCTTCAATCTTCGCGTTGACGACCTCATCAGCCAAAAAGTTAGCGGTTAGCAGAAATTTGAAAATCTCAAAAGAGCGCGTTCGGGTTTGAAAGTAGCCGCCATGCACATCGAGATAGCCAGGGTTGATGAGAAAGACCAGCGTGTTGAGCAGATCGATCGGCAGAGCCGTCAGATGGTTGAGCGAGAGGGAAACCCAGTTCACGCCGCCGTCACTCTTTGAGCCTCTCATTTCTGAGCAGTCGAGGTAGTTAAATTTGCGAAACAGCTCGTAAGAAGAGGTTGGTTGCACCGCTCGCTCTGAATGAATCATGATGCGAACGTAGGGACGATAGAGCGGCTCATCCCCTTGACCTTGAGCTGTCGGCTTAGTGGGTTTCAGGTAAACGTTGCCGAGCCGCAGCCCTGCCATTTGCATACTCGGTTCGGTGAACCAGTTGCCCACGGTGGAGAGGTAGCGCAACACGATGTCTCGATCGCTGGACATCAAATAAATCCGCCGACAGCGGCGCATTGCCGATCGCACGTAGTTGTTGCGACCTTCACGCAGAAACTCTAGCGGAATGTCGGGTGAAGCCAGAATCAGCTTGTCGAGCTGCAAATGTTCGCCAATTTCGTCGGTGAGGTTGTTGTGAGGATCAAGCTCTGAGTCAGGTTTCAGCGTGCCTTGATCGTCTTTGCCATAGCGATCGGCGAGAATTCGCAGCACATTGACCAGCAGCAGCCCGCCCATGCTGTGTCCCACCAGATTGACAGACATCTTTTGGCGCTGTGGGGAAACTGGCTGTTCTTGAGTTGCTAGCACATCCAACGCTTTATCTAAGCGCCAAAAAAATTCTGCCAGATCAGGTGCGCCGTAGTGAATCGCGCGGTAACGATCGCGCTGATAAACCACAATTCGCAGCAGCAAAAATGCCAGCAGCCACATCATAAACACCGTGGGCACAATCCAATTCCAGCGCACCGCGATTTCAGCGGTGGCAGGCAGGTTACTCCACTGCCAGAGTTGAGCGATCCCCGGCAGCAAACCCAGCAGCTTCAGCAGCGGCACTGCGATTAGCTGCAAAAAGGCGTAAAGCAGCGTCCCTACAATTCCTGCCAAACCGCTGAGCACGAGGAGAAATTTCAGCAGAATGCCCAGGTTGTGGCGATAGTCTTGCCAGAGTCCCGGACTGGTGATCGGCTGTTCGCTGGGCCAGTGATATCCTATATAGAAATGATTGTCGTCTAGCGTCCGGGCAGTGGTGATCGGATCGGGGTGCCTGAGCGCAGCGGCTTCGCGGCTGAACGATTGATAGAATCCTTTCGCGGGGTTGGAATATCCGTGCGTGCGTAACGTCAGCCGCTGCGCTTGCCGATCGCGCATGATTCGCGCCAGTTCACTGACGTTAAACAGCGGGCGAAAGCGGTCGCTCGGCGGCAGCACGCGATCGACTTCGAGCGACACGGGTGCCGTGCTGACGACCAGAAAAACATTGTCAAATTCGCGGTGAGCATAAACATCGAAGTTGCGACCGATTGCCTGAGTGAACTGCTTTGCCTTCCAGCAGTTGAGGATTTTGGTGACATAGTCTGCATCGAGCTGTCGAGCAAATTCGGGATACTGCTTGAGGTCGGTCGATCGCCTCAGGGCTTCGGCAATTTCTGTTTCGGAACTGAAGCCGCCATAAATCGGCAAACCATAAAGCTCTTTGTGCTGCGTCATCGCAGGATTGGGGTACGCCAGTTGCACGATTCGCGCTCTCGTCCACCAGTCTGAAAAAGGAGCGGCGTTGCGAATGATCGACTCAAGCCAGCGGCAGTCGCTCAAAATCATTTCGGGCGTTTTGCCGTCCCAGCTAAAGGGCAAGCTGTCAAAGATTCGTTGAACGCCCATGGCAAAACCTCTCTGTTCACAGTACCTGCCAGCGGTAGCCGCAGGCAATTTTGCATTTGCCTCCCGCAATTGCCGCGTCTGGCGAGCGCGCAATCCGACAGGTGTTGAATTAATCTAAAACCAGCCGTTCCCAATCGGCAATCAAAAATCCAAAATTGTAACGCGGCGCGGATAAAGGGCAAGGGGTCAGTCCAGCTCTTCGAGAACTGCCTCAGTTTTTTCGATTCCAGCTTGGTCGCCCTGCTGCTCATACAGCGCGCGGGCAGCCTCAAAAGCCGTAATCGCCTCTTCGGTGCGGTCGCGTCCTTGCAGCGAGACTCCCAGGTTGTAGTGAGCATCAGCGTTTTGC
>Ga0224723_1000759_pt1 | contig 21292 bp, 16 predicted proteins | sample Balambano_FR2_Me_FD_161647 | JGI IMG/M metagenome (GOLD analysis project Ga0224723, IMG submission 161647) | Freshwater sediment microbial communities from Lake Towuti, South Sulawesi, Indonesia - Balambano_FR2_MetaG | ecosystem: Environmental > Aquatic > Freshwater > Lake > Sediment | place... | reverse complement strand
GGCTAGGGGCTAGGGGCTAGGGGCTAGGGAAAAAGATATTTCCTCATCCTTCATCCTTCATCCCTCATCCCCCTATCCCTCTGTATTGCTGTAATCAGCCATTTTTGCGCTCAAATTCTATGATGTTGCCATAGGGCCAGTAATATACTGAGATTCGTCAACCTCACAGTTAATTCAATTCGGTTAAGGATCATGGATTAAATAAAACCTGATATTTTTTTGGAAGTGCCGCGCTGAGTGCGGCACTTCCAAAAAAATATCGCAGGTTAATTAGTTCGCGATCCTAATTCAATTTCACAGCTAATTTTTGAAGTAGGAACAAAACGATGTCAGATAATCGCTCTGGATCGTCAGGATCATTTCTGGGGGGTGTGCTGTTAGGGGCTGCGATCGGTGCAGTAACCGGGTTGCTAATGGCTCCTCGGTCGGGTCGAGAAACGCGACAATTGCTGAAAAAGTCGGCGGATGCCCTGCCAGAGCTAGCAGAAGACCTATCTACCAGCGTGCAGCTTCAGGCAGACCGACTCTCAGAAACCGCACTCCGCAACTGGGATGGCACCCTGACTCGACTGCGAGAGGCGATCGCCGCTGGAGTAGAAGCCAGCCAGCGCGAACGTCAGGAAATTAGTCCAGCCGAAGATCGGGTTGTCGAACCTCAGCCCACCGCTCACGACAGCTTGATGTAGGCAAAGCCTGTGGTTGATCCCCTATTTTGGCTAGGGCTATCCATTCTGCTTGTAGCAGTTAGCCTGACTGCGGTGCTAGTTGTAGCGCTGCCCGCTTTGCGTGAGTTGGCACGGGCAGCCCGCAGCGCCGAAAAACTGTTTGACACCCTCAGCCGTGAACTGCCGCCAACACTTGAAGCAATTCGGCTGACGGGGCTAGAAATCACTGATTTAACGGATGAAGTCAGTGAAGGAGTCCAGAGCGCAGGGCAAGTGGTTCAGCAGGTCAACCAGAGCATCAGCGGCGTTCGACAGGGCGCTCGACAGGCGCAAGTGACCACTCGCAGCGTTTTTGCGGGGGTTAAGGCAGCCTGGAAAGTATTGCAGCGACCTTCCCGCCGTCCAGAGCGTTTGCCAGCCAGCTCTAGAAACACATTCGAGGTAGACAGCAGCTATCGCCAAGATTTTGGTCAGCGGGAAGATGTCTACAGTGAGGAACCAGAGGACAACTGGGACGACCCGCAAAACTTCGATCGCCAGCTTGAGAGCCAGGACGAACCAGAGGAAATGCAGCGAATCAGCAGAAGTGCTTACCTGCGGTCAAGGCATTCTACAGATCAGCCAGAAGACTAATGGTTGAGATTTGGCGATCGCTTTGCATCCTGGACAACATTAGTATTAGATTAAGTAAATAAGTGTAAAGAATTTCTCATCAACTCCTGAAATTCAGAGTCACTTATTAACATTTCTCTCTATTAGGGTTGATTCAGAACCGTCGATGCTAAATTTCTATCTGCCCAAACCTGCTGCTAAACTTTTCACCTGTGTCAGTGCATTGTTGCTGATTCTTTCGAGTTGGGCGATCGCCCCTGCCGCCCTCGCCTATGACAATCCCGACCTGCTGCCTGCCACCCCGACCAACATCATCGACCTGGCAAACTCCCTCACCAGTATTCAGGAAGAGCAGCTTGATGCAGAGCTAAACAGCTTTGAAGTAGAAACAGGCTGGAAACTGCGCGTTTTAACCCAGTTTGACCGTACCCCCGGTCGCGCTGTCAAAGATTTCTGGCAGTTAGACGATAGAAGCGTTTTACTCGTTGCAGACCCTCGCGGCGGCAACCTGCTTAACTTCAGCGTTGGCGACGATCTCTACGATCTGCTGCCCCGCACCTTCTGGATCGAACTACAAACTCGCTACGGCAACCAGTTCTTCGTCCGCGAAAACGGCGAAGATAGTTCCATTCTCGATGCCCTCAACTCCATCGAAACCTGTCTACGGCAAAACGGCTGTCAGGTTGTGCCCGGTTTGCCCAGAGAGCAATGGATTTTAACTTTGATCACCTCTGTAGTGGGTGGAGTCGTCTTTGGATTTGCGGCTCAATCCCGTCAGCCGGGTCAAGCTTTTGCATGGCAATGGGCGCTCATCTTCTCCCCCCTATGGGGTATTCTCTTCATCGCCTTTGGACTCGGACCCGTCCTCACCCGTACCTCTGATTGGTTGCCGATTGTCCGCAATATTGCAGGTTTTGCCCTGGGAGCGTTAGTCGCTTACCTCTCTCCAATCATCAACGCATCCTCCGCGTCTGAAACCTGAAATGATTGACAAAGAGAGTAAATTGCCAGCTTCCTAGTAAGCTAAGTTATGACCAGGTAATCCAGGATAGCGATGGAATGGCACGCCACCGATGCTCAAAGCCTGCAAATTATTGACCGCGAAATTGGAGATCACGTCTTCTCGCCGTCAGAGTATGAGATTGTGCGGCGAGTGATTTACACGACGGCTGACTTTGAGTATAAATCTTTAATTCGGTTCTCTGATCAAGCCCTCCAGGCAGGCGCAGCAGCCCTAGCTGCCCGTAGCACTATCGTGGTAGACGTGCCAATGGTGCAGGTTGGCATCACCCCCAACATTCAAAACACCTTTGCAAATCCTGTCTATTGCAGCATGGAGACGCTGACCCGCCCTCAGCGTGAGAAAACCCGTGTCGCCTGGGGCATTGAAACTTTAGCAAGGCGATATCCCGAAGCCATCTTTGTTATTGGTCAGGCTCAAACGGCCCTCACCGCTCTGGTGAACCTGATTGAAGCGGAGGAAATTAGACCCGCTCTGGTAATTGGCACTCCCGCAGGTTTCGTTGGCGTAGATGTAGCCGAAGAGCGGCTCAAAGATTCCCTGATTCCTCACATTCGGATTGAGGGTCGCAAAGGCAGTGCAGTTGTAGCCGCTGCCATTATGAATGGGCTGGTCGATCTAGCGTGGCAGGCCTACGGCAAGGAAGGAGACGGGCTGGGGTAGAAGGCTGTTTTCCAGGTTTTCCCTAGTTCCTAGCACCTGGCTGAGAATCTGGATAGGGGCAGGTTTAGCATCAAAACGTCGGTCAACTGCAAAGATTCTGGCAAAACCTGCTCCTACCTAAGGGTAACTTCTCTCTTAGAAATCTCCTAGTAGCCAGAAACCCCTCTTTGACGACGCAGTTTTCGGCTCACCTCAATGAAAGAATCTCGCCGCAGGTAAGGGTAGTCGCTTACCCAAAGCCCATAGTCAGGAAAATAGAGATCTGAAACTTTAGAAATTCGGCTAAGGTCAGGACGGTTAGAAAACACAACCATTTCGGCGATGTCACCGGACCGAATTACGCGATGGCTACGCTGAAGCGGCACTTGCAGCTTTGTGACAAAACCAGTTTCATCCCCTACTGCCAAGTTGAGGCGACGCTCCCGGTTTTCGACAATGACCAAGTCTCCTCGGTTGTTAACCGTTTCCTCTTCGCCAATTAAGTCTTCTGTAATAAATACATCCAACACTTCGCCCTGCAAAAAGCCGCTGTACTGATAGCGACGGCATTCAATGTTGCGGCGACTTGCCCAATAAACCGGACTCCACAGCCAATAAAAGCCAGCCGTTACACCCGAAATAAATAGGACAATGCCAAACCCTGCGCCCAAAAGAATATCTAGCGTCACCACAGTTACCAGTGCCGCAACTGAAATCAGCAGTCGCCTGAGAAAGTCTGAAGCCTTGCCCCAGCAGTAACGATATTGCTCCGTCGTGGCAACCAGGGGAATTAGCTCTTCAAATTTTTTGCGGGTGAGAGGAGTCAGCATGGAAGGTGAAGATGCTCGATCGAGTCAAGAGAAGTATGACACTGAATCGAGCCTAACATTTGTGCGGAACTGATATAGCAGTAAGGATGAGGGATGAGGTGGAACCTTGCTGATCAAAGCTTTGCCGCTTACCGCCTATCCTAACCAAGCTTCGTACTGCGATGGCGTTGGTTTGCGCCATCCGTCTTTTGAAAGAAGCGCTGGAAGCTTTTACAGGAAGTCTTTAAAAGTCAAGGTAAATGTACGGAATTTTTAGCGGGAATCTTTAAGGTTACAGGGGCAAAAGTTCCGTAGTTGCTGGGACGTTCTTTAAGCTTGAAAAGCTGAGAATTGAGTTACTTCTGAAGAACGCATTCGGAAAGGCTAGAGCAACTTAGGGGGCAATCAAGTTGTTTTAGTTTTTCTGGTTAGGAAAGCGTCCTTACAGGTGGAATGCCCGACCCTGGGGGCTTATGGGGTCGGGCATTTTCTTTTAAAGCAGCTTCTCTAGCCCATAAACCAAAGATTTAAGCTGAATCACTTTGCGAATTGATAGAAGAACTCCGGGCATATAGCAGGCACGATCGCTCGTATCATGACGCAGCGTGTAAATCTGCCCCGGCGCACCAAAAATGACTTCCTGATGGGCAATTAATCCAGGTAGGCGAATACTGTGAATCCGAATGCCGTCTTCGGTGACGCTACCCCTGGCACCTGGCATTTTCTCCGTTTCCTTCACGCTGGGCGGGTTGTAGGGCTTACCGAATTCTGACAGCAGTTGGGCAGTTTGAATGGCAGTTCCGCTGGGTGCATCCGCTTTTTGGTTGTGGTGCAGTTCAATAATCTCAACGTGATCAAAATACTGGGAGGCTTTCATCGCCGCCTGCTGAAGTAGCACTACACCAATCGAAAAGTTAGGAATAATGGCACAGCCCATGCTGGACTTGTCGGCAAATTCTGCCAGTTCGTTGAGTTGCTCAGCGCTTAGTCCTGTGGTGCCGACAACGGGACGAATTCCGTAGGCGATCGCCGACCGAATATTCTCATACACCACACTGGGATGAGTAAAATCGACCATCACCCCCGGCTGCTGCTCCTGAGCCGCAAATGCCAGCGTCGCCTGCAAATCTGGCATCACGGGCACCTCCAATTCACCGCAGCCAATCACTTCTCCCACGTCTTGCCCCGCATACTCAGGATTGCGAGAGATTGCGCCCAGTAACACCATATCGGGGGATTGGGCGATCGCCTTCACCGTCTCGCGCCCCATCTTCCCCAGTGCCCCGTTGACGATGACTGGAATTGCAGCCTGTGTCATAACCTAAATGTCCTTCCTGTATTCTTACTAAAAACATTTTCACCAAATCAGCAATACTTTGTTCACCACATCACTGAATTTGCAAATACGTAGGAAAGTTTTGTCTATTTACTCAAACGGAGAATATATGAAATTTGTCTGCTTATACCGATTTGATTTGAGCTTGAGCAGAATAGATCCTTGTTAGGGACAGAACCGCTGTAAGTACGATCGCCATCCCTACAGGACGTGTTGCTGCTAAATAAACGCACCACTCTATTGAACTGATAGAGCGATCGCCCCCTCTTCTCTAATACCAAATTCATCAGTCAGGGCTGTGATGAAAGTGCGATCGCCCTCTTCATTTCCCAAAAATCCTTGTATTGCCTCGGTTGCAGACTTGGGCAGTTCTTGAGAATTGGTTGATTAGTGGCAACAAAATGCAAAATCTCAAGTAGTGACCTACGATCAGAGCAGCAATCGAACTCAGATGAGGGCTGTCACCAATGCCAGAACAGTTAGAAGAACGGGTAGCTTAATTTAGAAGCTGAAGTTGCACGGCTAAAAAACAAAGTGGAGGGGGTGAACTCTGGAGCTTGGTGGGAGAAAATCGTTGGAGTTGTCAAAAAAAACGTTGCTTACCCTTCAGGACATGAAAGTGAAAATAAACTCACTTTTTATCATTTTACTCACTTTGGCAACGTGTGAATGAGTACAGGGTGGCTAGGTTTTTGGGGTTTCTTTGCAACTTTTTCGTAATTTCTCGTGGAGGGTTTGAGCCATAACAGGAAGCAATTTTGATTGAATGAATCTTGATGAGTTCCGTCGGTAGGTTACGTCAGCAGATTTGAGAGGATTTTGTAGAAAGTTTCCCTTCTAACATCATTAAGACGACGACTGCGGTTTTACCAAACTGACGTAGAGATATAGACCGATGCCAGTCAGGGTGACGAAACTAGCCCGTCTAATACACGCTCCAGGAGGATGGAGGCGGCGATCGCCGAGCGAGGAACTCGATATCGCCGTCCGACAAAATCAGCCCGAAAAATTTCGCCTAATCGGGCAGGTAAAACATTATTGGCAGCATACCCAATCAGCAAAGCGGCTCCTATTGGCTGTTAAACCGGGATACACAAGCCCCATCTTTTCGTTACTCTACGCCGATAGCAAATTTTCCCTATCGCAGGAGGGGAAATTTTCCTCCCAGATCAAGATAAGATTGGCAATAATTGTGATCCCCGCTGATCACCAATCGTTTCTTGGAACGGATTGTAATTGTCTTGAACTTTTCCCGACTTTGAGGTGTTATGAAAAAGTTTTTGTCTCGCTTTCTGGCTCTGGCTCTAGTGCTGGTGATTGGTTTAATGGGCTGCACCTCTGCTCCCGTTGGAATGACCGGAAATTATCGTGAAGATACACTGGCTCTGGTCAGTAGCCTGAGAACGGCGATCGAGTTGCCGGATGATTCTCCAAACAAGGCGATCGCCCAGACAGAAGCACGGCAGAAAATCAACGACTTCGCCTCCCGCTATCGTCGGGACAACTCTGTGACCAAGCTCAGTTCATTTACAACCATGCGAACAGCGCTCAATTCTCTGGCTGGTCACTATAGTTCTTACCCCAACCGTCCAGTGCCCGAAAAGTTGAAGAAGCGTTTAGAGCAAGAATTTGCTCAGGTAGAAGCTGCGCTACGGCGTGAATCGTAAGCAGGCGGACGAAGACACTAGATAAGACACACTGCGATGATCATTTCGACTCTACTCCATGCTCGATACCCGAAGCAGCCGTTGAGTTGAGCCGAAGCCCGAAAAGCCAGATTGACTTTGACAGGACTCACGCAGACGGGGCATACATCAAATGATCGTCACGTGAACAAGGGGCTTAAGCCCCTTGTTCTACAGGTAGGTGCGTAAGCCCTATTTGATCTAGCCTTCATGCATATAGTAGCTGACATGGTGTAAACCGGAGAATGTCAGTACAGGGTCAGCATCAACTGCTTTCGATAGTCCTTTGTTAGCGGATGTTCGTCTCCCAGCAGGTCAAAGATAGCGACCATAGCTTTTCTAGCGCCATCGTTTTTGTATTTGCGATTTTTGCCAACGATCGCCAAAAAGCCTTGCAGCGCCGCTTCATAGTTCTGCTCTAGCGTCAGCTTAGAAGCATCGAGAAACTGTTGGTCTAGCTCAGACTCAATCACCGGATTGTTGGACTCCTGCTGAAACTGAATCATTGCTTTGAGTGCCTGCGCTTCAGCGAAAAATTCTTTCTCATGTTCCTGAATCGTTGCCAGCATTTTTTGAGCAGACTCTAACTGATTTAGGCTAAGCAAAAATTTAGCGGCTTCTAAAATCAGCTTTCGATCTTCGGGATACTTCTGAAATAGCTGGTCAAACTGCTGTTTTGCCTGGGCGGGGTTGCTGGCGGCGATCGCCTCTCTCACTTCTTCCAATCCCAATTCCAACTCTGACTTCAGCCCAAGCTGCGCCAGCAATTCTCGAATCTGGGCTTCTGGCAACATTCCCACAAAGCCATTGCTGATTTCACCGTGACTCACGACCCGCACGTCGGGAACGCCTTCAATTCCGTAAGCGTTTGCCAGTTCTGGGTTTTGGTCAATGTCTACTTTTGCCAGCACAAAGTCATACTCCTGGGTTAGCTTTTCCAGAATTGGCTTAAGCATCTGGCAAGGGCCACACCACTGAGCAAAAAAGTCTACCAGCACTGGCTTTTCGTAGGACTTTTGCACCACCTCGACGGCAAAGTTGGCACTGTCAACAACAACAGAAAATCCCATAATCATTTCCCTCCTGTGTCTGATTCTACTAATGGCTGCACAGGTTGAAAGGGTGAAGCGGTAAGGTTAAAGCTTTCCTTCAGGTTTGGTGAGCGTGCTGTTTCACATATTCGTAAATGGCGATCGCCCCCGCTGTCTGCACATTTAAAGAGTCCACCAAGCCAAACTGCGGAATCATCACTTTCTGATCACACCGTTCCAACACGTTTGAGGGAATACCTGTGAGTTCCTGTCCTAAAATCAAAACAGACTGACGTGGGTAAGTGAACCGAGTTAAGGGAGTGGCTTCTGGACTGGCGTGAAGGGCAATCAGGCTATAGCCCGACTGCTGCTGTTGGGTTAACCAGTTTGGCAAGGATTCAATTGGGCAAACCGTGAAAGGTTGCCAGTGGTGAGTGGAGGCAGATAGATTTTTGAAGGCGGAAGCTTGGGCGATCGCCTCCTCTGCCAGCACCAGCGACTCTAACCGAAACGCCTCAGCCGTGCGACACAGCCCACCCAAATTTGCTGGATTTTGCACCAACGTGGCACAAACAATCAAACCGTGACGGGGCAGGCTTGCATAACCGTCACGGCGAACTGTCCGATTTGCCACAGACCGATTTGCCATAGCTCAACTTACAGCAGTACATTCTGCCAAAAACATACAGGACTTGCCCCTCTCAGCATAAAAATCGCCTTGCTTTTGTTTGCGTCAGTTCTATTCAACTCAGAAATCTAATTCTTGAACTCGAAAATCAGGTTTCAAACTCAAAAACCTGATTCTGAAATTCAACATCAGGTTTCAAATTCAAAAATCTACTTTAAAAGTTTAAACCCTGGTTTTAAACTCAGAAACTTGATTTTAAACTTGTAAACCTTGTTTTGAGTTTGAAAATCAAGTTTTAAACTTGTAAACCTGTTTTTGTTTACAGTTTCTAGCAAAAATACTTGTATTGAGGGCGATCGCCCCCTTCCATTCCTGGAAAAAAACTGTAGCTTGTCACCTTAACGAAATACCGCTCACTCATATGCTCTCACGTTAAGGTTGCTAATTTTACTCGCAGCAGCCCCACAAACCCAAGAATCTAGCGCCGCCCAAAGCTGTTGACGCAGCAATGAGCGACTGAATCGGCAGTCTGGCGGCTAGTGGTGAATTTTAACACTCCCTTAGCCACCCCGACTTGTCATGCCAAAAAAGCCGTTGCTTACTCTTTAGAATAGGAAAGTGAAAAACTCACTTTTCGTTCTCCCACTCACTTTAGCAATGGGTAAATAAGTGCGGGGTGGCTAGGTTTTTGGGGTTTCCTCCATCATTACCTCCGCAGGCATAGATACTGTTATTTAAAACATTACCAAAAAGGATTTCATCGGTATCCTTACCAATGATTGTTGTAGGAACGTTGAGTTCAGTAGACATGGTTATTCTCCATTTAAGTCGTGTAAGTGTTGATGGGCAACATCTCATGGAGCCTTCTTAAGCAATCGCGGATGTGTCTCTACAAGGTTCTCAGTGCCAAAGAGGTAAAATTCTGCAAGAAATTCAAAATTGCTTGAAGGGGTGATCGCAACCATTTGTAACAGTAATAGCGACACACAATCCGTTTTCCGACTTATCCTGCTTAGTGTCAGGTTTCATCTACACCAGCAGAGTTTGTGATAGGTATGGTTGTGATGATTCAGAAGCAGTACCGGAACTGGGCATTAAAGCTAGCAAGTTGGGGCATGAGTGGAGCAATCATTGTCCTAGCTGAAAATGCTTATGCTCAACGCAGACCGATCGCCGATAACACTCTGGGTAGTAACAATTCTGTTGTTGAACCTGACGTATTTAGTGGAGTGTCAGGCGATCGCATTCACGGTGGCATACAACGAGGCGCAAACCTCTTCCACAGTTTCCAAGAATTCAACATTGACACAGGACGAGCCGCCTATTTTGACAATCCTGCTGGTGTTGAAACGATTCTCAGTCGTGTAACAGGTGACACACAATCAGACATCTTAGGGCGGTTAGGGGTGTTGGGCGATGCCAACGTGTTTCTGCTGAACCCAAACGGCATCATCTTTGGCCCAGATGCTAGTCTGGACATACGAGGTTCATTTGTTGCAAGCACCGCTAACAGTTTTGTGTTTTCTGAGGGCGCTGAATTTAGTGCCACCAATCCGCAAACACCACCCCTATTAGCAATTAATCTGCCGATTGGTTTGCAGTATGGAGCAAATCAACCAGGAGCAATTAATGTCAATCAAAGCACGTTCAGAGTAAGAGAGAGGCGAAGTCTAATCCTTTTAGGAGGAGAAATTGTTTTAGATGACAGTTCTCTCTTTTCGGGTGTGTTTAACAGTGGACGAATAGAACTGGGAAGCGGAACGAGTCGTGCAGGAATAGTTGAATTGCAAAATGGAGCCAATGGGCTAAGTCTTAATTTCCCTAGTTCTTTTAGACGGGCGGATATCGTTTTAACTAATGATTCCTTAATAGACGTAGACGCAATTCTAACAGGTGGCGACATTACAATGACTGCTAGAAACGTAGAAATTCTGGCGGGCAGTCGGCTTGAAGCAGGTGTGACAGGGCTATTGGGTAGAGAATCCGGTAACATCGAAATCAACGCAACGGGGATAGTAACCCTTGCAGGCAGAAGTAATTTCTTCAATAGAGGCAGCAGTATTGTCAACGATGTTTCTAGAGTAGGCAGTGGTGGTGATATCAATATCACGGCTGCGTCTCTCGTTTTAAGAGAGGGAGCAAATATCTCAGCCACTATTAATACACCCCTCGACACGGATAGGGGTGGTGACATTAACATCAATACAAATACTCTCTCCATTAGAGACGGAGCACAAATTAGAGCAATAACCTCTGGGCAAGGTGACTCAGGAGATGTGACGGTCATTGCCTCTAACCTGGTGGAGGTGATTGGAGGACCAAACCGCTTTCCTAGCAGTTTAGATACTGTAGTTGATCCAGGTGCTACGGGAAACGGAGGAGATGTAAGAATTGAAACCCGTCGTCTTGTAGCCCAAAATGCGGGACAAATCGGCCCGGGTACTTTTGGTACTGGGAATGCGGGAAACCTGATCGTGATTGCATCTGATTTGATAGAGGTGATTGGGCGATCGCCCGCTGGACTCATTCAAGAAGCCGATCCAACCAGTGACGGTAGCGTTCCTAGTATTTTATCTACTCAAGTTGAGCGAGACGCTGGAGGAGATGGAGGAAATATCACAATACAAACTAGGCGCTTGAGTATCCGTGATGGAGCAGCCGTTTCAGCCAGAAGCTTTGGAATTAGAACAGATGAACAAGCAGATGCGGGAAATATCACAATTATTGCATCTGATTTAATAGAAATTACGGGCGCTTATGAATACGAATTAGCCATCGGCCCTCAAATTCGTCGAAGCGGTCTATTTACCCAAGTCGGTCGCCGTGTGGACGGAGATCCAATTAGAGGAAATGCAGGAAATATCAGGCTCGAAACAGATCGGTTGGTAATTCAAGATAGTGCAACGCTGAACAGCCGTAACTCTGGCCCGGGCAGAGGAGGCAACATCGATATTACGGCTCGCTCTGTCGAGCTTAACAGAGGTGGCAGCAGTATCTCTGCCCAAAATATTGGTACAGGAAATGCAGGAAGTTTAACGGTTAATGCAGAACAAGTAGCGTTGCGGGATGGAACAATCTCTGCAACAACAGTTTCCGGACAGGGAGGAAATATCGCTCTCGACGGTTTAAATTCTCTACAGATAAACAACGGCGCAGTCTCAGCTTCTACTGTTACTGGGGAAGCAGGCAGTTTAGCCATTGATGCTGAGGATAGGATACTTCTAAGGGATGGAAGTTACTTAGCTGTAGAGTCAACTAGAGGCGGCACTGCTGGAAGTTTGACGCTTCAAACCGATCAGATGACGGTTCAAAATCAATCAGGAGTTACAGTCAGCAGCACCGAACAAGGTAGGTCCGGCAGCTTAGGGATTACAGCCCGTGATGTTTTCCTGAATAATCGGGCAGAACTCACCTCTGAAACTGAATCTGGGAGAGGCGGCAATCTGGAGTTACAGATCTCAGACTCCTTAAGGCTGGGCGATCGCAGTCAAATTTCTGCTTCTACTCAAGGTGGTCGAGGCGGAAGGTTAGCTTTGAATGCTAGCCAGACTGCCGCTAATTTCGTAGAACTCAGCGACGGTAGCCGTCTTGCTACAGAAGCTAGAGGTGTCGGAGATGCAGGAAATCTTACAGTCAACGCCAGACAGTTGACGCTTCAGCAAGAGTCATCTGTTTCTGCTTCCAGCCAATTGGGACAGGGAGGAAATATTATTTTGCGTGGGTTAGATGCCCTACAGGTAGATAACAGTAATGTTTCTGCCTCAACGGTAAGCGGTCGAGCGGGCAGCCTGACTGTGAGTGCTCCTAATGGATCTATACAATTGCGTGGCACATTAAACACTGGAGAATCTGGTGGTTTAACCGTTGAGGGAGGCAGAAGCGGTCGAGCCGGAAGTTTATCCATTACCGCTGATCAACTCACGCTTGATGCCGGATCTGCTGCATCAGTGAGTAGTGGAGGACAGGCAGGTAACTTGACGGTTAGCGCTAATTCCATTCGCCTAGATCAAGGAAGTCTCACGGCTGAAGCGGGAGCAGGGAGCGGGGCGAACATTCGACTGCAAGAGTTAAACTTACTGCTAATGCGAAATAGCAGTGAAATCTCGGCTCAGGCGTTCAATGAAGCCAATGGTGGCAACATTACTACGGATGTCAGCGATGGTTTTATTGTTGCCGTGCCCTCTGAGAATAGCGACATCATCGCCAGTGCCGATCGCGGAGACGGGGGAAATATCGAAATTACCACTCAAGGTATTTTTGGGTTGGAGTTTCGTGATCAGGCAACTCCACTAAGCGATATCACTGCTAGCTCGGAGTTTGGGGTAGATGGTGAAGTCTCTATTAACACGCCAGATGTTGACCCCAGCAGGGGACTAGCTGAACTGCCCGATGATGTAATAGATGCTTCTAACCAAATTGCCCAGGCTTGTGTGCCGACAGGACAAGTAGCACCCCAACAAAGTGAGTTTGTAATAACAGGTCGCGGTGGATTACCCCCCAGTCCAGGCGAAGTAATTGGTGGTGACGCAGCTCAAGTTGATTTAGTGACATCTCATTTTGAATCTGAGAATCAGGTTGTGAATGTTCCAATTGAAGCACATAGAGAAAACAGAAACACTTCACTGGTTGAGGCTCAAGGCTGGGTTATGGGAAGGGATGGGGAAATCGTTCTTACGGCAACGCCCCCTACTGTTATGCCCCAGAATTCATGGCAGAATTTAGGTGATTGTCAAGCGCTTGAATAAAGTTGTTTCGGAATGAGGAAAAAAGGTGAGAAGTAGCCGCTCCAAACAATTCCGCTTACTCCGACGCTTGCTGAAATTCACGCGAGTGAGAATGCAGCGTCTAGCAGCGCCGCTGTTTCTAGCAGTTCTATTTTTAGGAGCGGCGATTTTACCGACTTTTGCTCATGTTGTGGTTGCAAGTTCCGTCGTTCAGCGTTTGCCCAATGCGGAAACGTTAGATCAACAGGGGCGGCAACTTTACCAAACAGGGCGATTTGCCGATGCGGTTTCGATTTGGCGACGGGCGGCGAGTACATTTCAAGGGACGGGTGAGCCGTTGGGGCAGGCAATGGTGTTGAGTAACCTTTCCCTAGCTTATCAGCAGCTTGGACAGTGGGATGAGGCGGAAACTAGCATTCAGCAGGCGATCGCCCTTCTCACTTCTACTTCTCGCTCAGGACGGCCCATTCTCGCTCAGGCTTTAGATGTTCAGGGTCAATTGTATCTATCACGCGGACGGGCTGAGACTGCCATTGAAACCTGGCGGCAGGCGGCTGAGATTTACACGCAATTAGAAGACAACACTCGATTAACGCGCAACCAGATCAACCAGGCTCAAGCACTGCAAACACTAGGATTTTACCGTCAAGCACAAGAGCAGTTGCGTGAGATTGAACAAACGCTACAAAGTCAGCCCGACTCTGTGTTAAAAGTGACTGGACTGCGGAGTTTGGGTAATGTTTTGCGGGTCATGGGCGATTTGGAAGGATCGCAGCAGGTGTTGCGGCAGAGTTTTGCGATCGCCGAATCCATTTCAGATGCTCAAGCCATGAGTGATACATTGCTTAGTCTGGGTGATGTGGCTCGAACTCAGCAGGATTATCCGGCAGCTTTGACGTTTTACCAGCAGTCCACTGAGACAGCCCTTACACCCCTATCTCGAATTTCTGCTCAACTGCGTCAGCTTAATCTGTTGCTGGAACGGCAGCAGGAAGATGAACCGTTAACAGATGAATGGTTCAACACAGCGGAAGACTTGTTGCCTCAAATTCTACAGCAGCTTGTAGATCTGCCTGTGAGTCGTAGAGCGATTTATGCTCGAATTGATTTGGCAGAGAGTTTGCTGAAGTTGGAGAGTGCGAATGGATACGCTCAAGCGGTTGAACTTTTGACTGTGGCGGTGCAGCAAGCCAGGGAACTGGCAGATCTACGGGCGGAAGCGTATGCACTGGGCGTGTTGGGGGAAGTCAATGAGCGCTCTCAACAGTGGGATGAGGCGGAGAATTTCACCCAGGAAGCGCTGTTTATTGCCCAGCAGATTAATGTACCTGACCTTGCCTATCGGTGGCAGTGGCAGTTGGGGCGGTTGTTGAAGCAGCGAGGAGATGAAGACGGGGCGATCGCCGCTTATCAAACAGCCGTCGAAAACCTTAATCTAGTTCGCAATGATCTACTTTCTGTTGATTCAGATGTGCAGTTCTCATTTCGGAATAATGTAGAGCCTGTCTACCGAGAACTGGTAGAACTGTTGATCACCAGCGGCAACAGTAACGAGGTGAGGCAGGATTATCTAGAACAGGCAATTCGTCAGGTGAATGCGCTTCAAGTGAGTGAACTGGAGAATTTTTTGCGCTGTAATTTGGCGATCGCCACAGAAATTCCTGATGTTGACCCAACGGCCGCAATTTTTTATCCTATCGTTCTGCCTAATCAGCTAGCAGTAATTCTTAGATTGCCGGAATCTGAACAGCTACAGGTTCAAATTAATCCAATCGCTCAAGATCAGGTTGAACAAACCTTAGATCAGTTAAGGCGAGAGTTAGGACAAAGATTTGTAACTCCAGAAGGAGAAGCTTTATCTCAACAGGTTTATGACTGGCTGATTCGCCCTTTTAGCTCAGCGTTGGCAGCTAGCAATGTGAAAACACTGGTGTTTGTTTTAGACGGCGCATTACGTAATGTACCAATGGCGGCACTGCGCGATGGGCAGCAATATTTGATTGAACAGTATGCGATCGCCCTCACTCCTGGCTTGCAGCTTATTGCCCCCGAACCACTCACCAAAATTCAACTCAATGCACTCACCTTTGGGCTTTCTGAGATTAGAAATAACTTCCCGCCTCATCAAGACTTTGCTCCTCTCCAGAATGTAGAGACAGAACTACAGGTGATCCAATCTCAAATTCCAAGTCAGGTCTTTCTAAATCAACAGTTTACTCAAACCATACTGCAAGAACAGGTCAGTACTGAGCCGTTTTCTGTAGTTCACCTGGCCACACACGGACAGTTTAGTTCTGACCCGCAGCAAACCTTTGTTTTAGCGTGGGATGGTCAAATTGATGTCAACACCTTGAGCAGTATCTTGCAGCGTCGCGATCAAAGCCAAACAGAGGCGATTGAACTCCTGATCATGAGTGCTTGTCAAACAGCCGATGGTGATGATCGGGCTACGCTGGGGCTAGCTGGAATTGCCGTGCGATCAGGCGCACGCAGTACAATTGCCTCACTCTGGAATATTGACGATCGGGCTACCGCAGAGCTAATCAATCGCTTTTATCAGGAGTTGGCCAGTCCGGGTACGACGATTACCAGAGCCGAGGCGCTTCGCCGCGCCCAGGTTGCGCTGATTCGGTCTGGTTATGTAGAGCCTCTGTTTTGGTCGCCCTATGTTTTAGTCGGAAATTGGCTGTGAGGTGCAGCAGTTGAGTAAGGGAAAATTGGCGATCGCCCCCAGCCCAACAGAGTCTAGCAAGCTAGCCCAATCAGCCTGCATTGCAGAATTTGGACTACTAAGATGCAACGTGGCTAGCTCAGTCAACGCATCATGCCAAATGCCACGATTAGCATACACTCTGACTCTTTCTTGTGGTGATGTTGCGGCGGTGAGTTGGCGAGTTAGGGTTGAATCGGGCTGAATGCGTTTAACAAATCCTTCTACGGCCGGATCTTGTCCCGGTTCGCCAGTCAGCACAATCTGGAAGATCCAGCGATGCACTCGATCCACTTCTAGCGGCTGAGTGGGTCGAACACCAACGACTCCAGACTCACCATTGAGGGCAATCTGTTCTCGATAAACGGGACGTTGATTATTATCCACCAGTACAAATTCTGCGGAGACAGCAGAGGTTTCTAATTCAGGTACATAAAACCAGAAAGTAGGCAGTTCATCAACGGTCAACGCTAATAGTGAGTCTGGCTCAGAACAGTCTTGCGTTTGATTGATGAGCGGTTCGCTGCCCGGTACTAGCGCAACTAATCGACTCAAACAAGAGCCAGGAGCGCGAGAACCCGTTGAAGTTTGGTTTGCAGGCCTGCCTGTGTCTTCAAAGCCATCCGTTGACGATGAGTTAAAAACCAGTGGTTCAATTGTAGGGTCAGGGGAAGGATTCGCCTGTGCCCAAACTGACGCAGGCTGTAAATCCCCATCGGTTAGCATTACAGTTAATACAATCGTCCAAAATGAGCGATGAAGCAATAGAATCTTGTTCATGGTTTCGTAGGAATTTTTGATTTTGCGATCGCCACACTTCCACCCGATATCATCAGCGCGAGTGCAGCCGGAACCAGAGGTAGCCATCCTCCCCACAGCAGAACCGTAAAACATAAGCTGTGCAGAATAACAAGGCTCAGACCAATTGTGAGTCCTAGTTTTAGAGCAATCCTGTTTTTGCCTGGTGAATGTTTTTTGGAGGGCGATCTCAAAGAGACACCCGCAAGGGGTCGCCACCACACCAGCACTCCGCCCATCCACGCCCAAAACCCTATCCAAACCGCTTCAAACCACTGCGGTAGCCACCATAACAGAGGACGCTGATCGAGAACCGCACTAATGATTTGGCTGGTCATGTGCGCCTGAATCACAACTCCTGGAATTTCGGTACGCATCAACCTGTTGCGATAGGGCACAAAGTGAGAATCAACATTGTCTATCGTGACTCCAATTAAGATGATTCGATCTTTAACCAGTTCTGCTAACGCTGGGTCAGTAAGTGAATCATCCAGAACTTTCCGAAGTGAAATCTGCGCGAAGGGAGCCGAGCGGTAATTAAGTAGCGCCTGATATCCGTTCGCTTCAGCGGCAGATAGCTGATATCCTCCGGCGTTAAACTCTAGTTTAGGAAAAGAAACCTCTCCAATCTGTAACACGCCTGCCTCTGTGAATTGCAGTGGGATATCCAGTGAGTTCAAATATCCCATTGCGGCTCGCAAACTGAGAGATTGACTGGTCGGGCAAGAAGCGTCCGAGGGCATTCCCAGCAGGTGACGACGAATCACACCATCTGGATCAACCACTGAATTGGTAAACCCCAAACGCTCCGCTGGAATATCAGGAGGTGACGAAATTTGGGTTGCCTCGTTCCCTGCCTGACCAATCCGACAAACATTAATGATGTGGTCGCGTTGCTGCAAGTAGCTTGCTAGCTCTGGCTCAAACTCAAAGTCATGATAAATATCCGAAGCAATCATACGAGGCTGATAAGGTTCTACTTTTTGCAACAGTTGAACCAACGCCTGGTCAGAAAGTGACCCCTTTCGCGCCATTCCTTGCTGCTCCTGATACTGTAAATCTGCGTCATCAATACTGATAATCAGCAAACGGTTGTCCGGCGGTTCGGCGGGACGCAACTGCACCAGTCGGTCAAACGCCTGTAGCTCAAAGGGTTGGAGCAATCCAAGCGATCGCCCTCCCACCACCAAACTTGTCACTAACACACTAATCAGGCAAACTCTCCAAATCGCCGAAAGAGTACTTCTTCGGCGCTGACTCTGTGATCCAAAAGTTGCAGTTTCGGATACAGCATGAGTGGATGGGAATTGAAATTGTGAGGGCGATCGCTCTCCAGCCTCTTCCCCGATTATCCTTCTCAAACTTTGCCAACTGGGAGGAGATTCTGCCGGATTCTGACAAATGATCGGTAGCCACGTCGCACAGGGGTAGCGATCCTCCAGCCCTTGCAGTCTTTCCCGTGCCTCTCGCACCGATGCATAGAGAGATCGTCCTCCAGCAAAAGCAGTTAAGAAATGCCGCAAGAAGGTTTGAGCTACCACATCGGGCACAGGTTCCCGCATTACGATCACCTGAGGAATGTGTAAATCTGCGAGTGACTGCGCTAATCCTAAACCGTCGCAGGAGTTGAAGATGGCGAGTTTTAAGCCCTGGGCGATCGCCCTTCTCAGAGCATATTTGAGTTGTTCTAGCGTCAGGCGATCGGTTTGATTCAGTTGCAGAATTCCCCTCTCACTCTCCTCATCACTAGAGCTATGTCCTGCATAAAAGAGAATATCCCAGCCCTGCCAGAGAGACTCATTTAGCTCCTCTAGTGAAGGCTCCACCAAAAACTCAACTTCAGCATCCCTGGAAAGTCGCCGTAAGGTAGCGCGATCTTGCTCAACATCAATCTCCTGACTGTTTCCTAAAATAGCCAAGATCTTAACTTGAGCAAAAGCACGTCTTGGAAGTTGGTTCGAACGTTGATAAGTGGGTGTACTGAGAGCCACTTCCGCTTTGGGATAATCCTCAAAAAACTGCCAGAGATGCCAGGGCAAACGCCGCAGTAGAGGATCGTTAGTTTCAATGATGAATCGCACCTGATCGGAGATATGTAACTGCGTTCGGAGCCATCGATCAAGGCCATGAAACGGCTCTGAGTTTAACCAGTGATTTAACTGGTCAGATAGCTGCTGACACAAATCACCTAACTCAATTTCAGAAACATTAGTGACATCTGCGGTTTCAACTTCCAAACGCAGCCCAAAGCCCAACCGTTGATAGAGCGCCAGATAAAGGAGTCGCCACTGTCGGTAAAGCTCTGCTAGCTTCGGTGCTGCGGCTAAACGTCCTGTAACTTTTGCCGGATAGGTATCATTTTCATCCCATAACTGAACCGTAACAGCCGCAAAGCCGTTACTTAAATTTCCTTCTCCAAAGCTCAAGACGATTAACTTAGCCATTACGACCCAAATGGTTAGCTTAATAGATTGGGTTGAGCCTAGCGAAACCCAACATTCACCAGTGCCTTGCGTTGGGTTTCGTGCCTCAACCCAACCTACATCAGAAGATTTGTCAATCAATCACGACTTCACAAAAATCTTAAAACATTAGATAGTGAACATCTCCGTCAAGCAAATTTCATGGAATGCTACCTGAATGTCAAAGCATTCTCCGGGCACTCCTCGAAATCGCTTGAGCTGAATGTAATTGTCGTGATTGCGCGATCGCACCTCTTGCAGCATTTCCCCAGAAGGTGAGAACAAACTCATCCTTAGATCGGTGGGCAGATAGGTTTCCCCACCCATCGGATGCATCTGCACCAGGATTTCCATTTGCGAACCCACTTGGGGGGTATTCATGGAACCAAGACTTGGTGTGATTGCTACCATTAATGCAACCGATCGCTCTTTCAAACTCAGCCCCAGATCAATCAGCTTAGCCCGTTTCACGGTTGCCTCGTTCAAACGAGAGTCATTTCTGAGACTGACCGCAAAGTGAGGTTGCCCAGTCCCCAAAAGTGAGTCGAGCGATCGCCACCCTGCATCAAACAAGTTTTCAAACCACTGACTTAGATAGACCCGTTCACTCACCAGAGCATGAACAGGCGCTTCCGGAGCGGCTGCGGGTACAGTTTGGCGCAAATGTTCCAGGAGGACATCGAGCGATCGCAACTGGTTCACCGGAACTTCCTCTACCCCAGAAATTTCTGTAAAGCCCAAAAGCGTTGCTGTTTGCAGCGACGGGTCAAGCTGAACTGCGACATAGCTAATCCGGTCTGACCAAACTTCGGGGGGAATGTAAACCACCTGCACATCGGGCAATACTGGACGACACTCTAGTTTGCCGCGATCGCCAACCTCCAAATCTGCCACATCCATTGCCGCCTGCATCAGCGGGTCATAGCTTTGACTCATTTCCCAATTCGTCTCAACGCCCATACAGCGCAAGTAGAAATTTACCGCAGACACCGCCAACGTATTCAAATAAACCTGTTTAGCCTTGACCGGATTACGATGCTGTTTACGAAACCGTTCAGCCAAAGCGTGGTCTGACAGGCTAATAGGCGCAATAAAAGTTGAGAATTCTGATAATTTCATCATAGGTTGTGCGTCAGTTTAGATTACGTCATGAACACAATATTCTTTTAGCCTGGAGGAGAATTTCGTTAAGCATCGATAGTAGAAGCTGCTCACCGTTGGAATCTTTAAGTCAAACTCGGCCGAAATATCCTTCCAGGACTGCCCCATAATTCGTCGCTGCAACAAAGCTTGAAAAGTAGCCGCCGGATAGTCTTTAATACATTCCGCCTTCAAAACATCTTCTGGATCTTGCTCAATACAGGCTTTGAGCTTATCCGTTAGCGTTTCTTGTGGCTCAGGTGAAGTGAGGTTATCCAGATCAGACAGCGCTACTCGTTGCATATCTTGGCGACCCATCACTCTGGGAATTGCTTCTTTGAAGAAGCGCCGTTCTAACAACATATTCACCCATGCCATTACGCTTCCTCGCTCTGAATCGTATCGGTCTACGTGCTGACAGACAAACAGCATGAGTTCCTGAAGCGCTTCGTCGTAAATGTCCTGGTAAAAGCCAGAAAACTTACCCCGCTGCGGGCGACAAAGCCGACCCGAACGGAGAATTGCTTGCACAAGCGATCGCAATGCCACCTGTCGCCCCGCAGACAGTGCAGGATGCTGCTGGGCTGAAACCGCGATTTGCCTTAGCTGCTCATCGAATTCATCTAGTCCTGTCTGATTCATAGGGGAACCCTACAGTCGCAACTGCTGTAAACCTCTACTTATCTCTCAGCATACCGACCCTCAGTTTTATGCAAACCGCACTTAATCTTTGAAATTTTTCAGAACCTACGCACTCCTTCCTGGGCTATTAGGGGAGATTCAAGGCAAGGTTCAGGGCTTGTTGCAGCATAATGTGCTGCTGCTCGATCAGGTTGGGCTTCCCCTGGGTCTGCTCGCCCAGCAGTATTGGACGCGAAACGGGGGGCAAGACTTACCCCCTGATGTCGAGTTGCTCGTGCGAGTGCATCAGCCTCGACACCTGGAAGTGATTGCATCCCAACAACTGCATAAGCTGCCGCAGGTCTATCCTCACCTGGGCGATTATGGTCCGTTGAGCGTCACCGTAGA
>Ga0224723_1000758_pt1 | contig 21308 bp, 45 predicted proteins | sample Balambano_FR2_Me_FD_161647 | JGI IMG/M metagenome (GOLD analysis project Ga0224723, IMG submission 161647) | Freshwater sediment microbial communities from Lake Towuti, South Sulawesi, Indonesia - Balambano_FR2_MetaG | ecosystem: Environmental > Aquatic > Freshwater > Lake > Sediment | place... | reverse complement strand
GTAACCGCCACCGTAACCGGAACCGGAACCGTCACCGTAACCGTAACCGGAACCGGAACCGGAACCGGAACCGCCACCGTAAGTTATTCTTGCCATACAGGTACTCCTTCGATGCTTTTGCGGGCTGTCGTTGTCACATCGAGAATCTCAATCACTTGCAACAATTCGACTCGATCAACCGCTGTGGGGAATTTGCAGTCTTTCGGTTTCGATGTGCCAGTCATCGCAAGCTGCGACAATGACGCCGCACCAGCCCAATACCAGAGACGCCGAGCATTTAACAGCACTACTTCCTGTCCTTCACGTGACTCCAATTCGCCAGCGAATACACCAGCGCTCTGCGTGCGCACAATCACGTACTTTTTCTTCGTCGCCATTCTTAGTCCTTTCCTTCGGGCGAGAGGTTGCAAAAATTCGAGCCAAACATTGTAACCCAACTGTCGCCACTTTGTCAATCTTCGTAAATCGGTTCGTCGCAGTCATATGCCTCGAAAATGTCGGACCGAAAGCCCTTCATCTTCTCGGCGTGGCACTGCGAGCACGAGTAGCACAGAAAGATTCCGTGCCCATCGTAGTTGTCGTCCTGGTACTCACCCGAACCACACGGACATTGACGAGGCATCTACTTCCCCTTTCGGCTTTGCTGCCACATCACGCACATGGGGCAGTACCACTTGCCCTTTACCTGAGTCCATCCGCCCAACTCGGCTTGCTTCCGTGCTTCGGCTGGTGTTGCGTCGTCACCAGTGGCGTCAGTTTCACAGTCGGGCGAGCGATCATCGTCCTCAGCATCGCATTCGATCCAGTAGTTTGCTACCAGTCCCATCAGTGACTCCCTTCTACAACGATGTCAGGCGACGGTCCATGCACGAACTCCCGCGCCATGTCGCCGATCTCTTCGTGAAGCTCAGGATCGGCTTTACTCAGCCACAGTGCGTTGTACTTCGAGAACGCCCTGGTATCGCTAAGTAGTCGCCTGGCTCGTGGCGAGCGTAGAAAGCGCTCGGCCAGCATCTCCAATCGTTCATCTGCATCCATCACGGCTCTCCTTTCTGCGGCGCACGTAGCGCCGCCAACGTGGGCGAGACCATCGCTTGTCACTTTGGTACGCTGGTCGGGATGAGATTCATATGGGCTGTGGTCCTCGAAGTAGTAGGATCATCGCCGCTTACCGATTGGCCTCATCATCGCTCGGATGAGCCTCATACTTGTCGAGCGCCAGCCACCGCGAGTGTAAGTCAGCACCGTAGGCCAGGCACGCTTCCTTGGTTTTGAACCGAAGAGCGTTGTAGCTCCCGTTGGTGCAGCTCTTCGTCTTGCACGCCAACTTCCAACTCTGTGGGTCTGCCATCGAGATACCCCTTTCGTGAAGCATCTCCACCGAATGGTGTGCTACGAGCACACCCACCGTGGGCGAGCCAGCCGTGGCTCAACCAGCGTCGATCAGCTCGACGTTGGCTCCTAAGAAGTTCCCCTCAATGGTCACTCGCTGGCCCTCGTCCATGATCCGCACCAATGCAACGGCGTCATCGCTATCACCTGGCGGGGTGATCGCCAGAAGCCAGTGATCCTTGCGCCGCTCAATGACAACGTGCGACACAAACTCAGGTGTCGCCGCGATGTTCAGGTCGATGTAGGCCGCGCACTCGTCCCTCACATCGAGCTGGCACTTGTAGCGCGGCGGCTCTGGTTCACCATCGTAGGTGAGCAGGTGGAAGTCCTGCTTGATTGTTGGAATCATTGTGGCCTCCGATAGTCGCCGAGCAATGCCTCATGCAGATCGTCGCTCTTTGCACAGTACAGACAAATACCCCATTCCGCTGACGGCATGATTGCTTCGCGGAAGTTGTCGAGGATCACTTGGGCCTCGTCTGCGGTATCAGCATCCTCGAACTCAGCAATGAGCACGAGCTTCACCATCTACTCAACTCCCATCCGCTTCGAGATACCTGCCCCCGTTGGTCGTGGCCCACTCCCTGGCTGTGCTCAACACGTGGCGAGGCAGTTCCCACAAGTCGAGCATCGCACCCTTCCCCTTCACGTCATACTGCCAGCGCTTGTCGCCGGTCTGCACGATCTCGGACCAATCACGGTCCTTGGTCATGCCGTTGCGGAACAGGAGCTTCGATCCATGAAACTCCCGACGCACGTGGTCCCTCAGCTCGGCTGAGAGCCACAATCGAGCTTTGGTCAAGCGTTGCTCCCTTCGTACTGCGGCTTCATCTTGCGCATGGCTTCGATGAGGCTCTTGAGTGATGCTACTTCCTCCCTGAACACTTCGTCGAGGTACTCGTCGCCTGAGTCGCTCTCGACGCCCCACAGCCCAGGGCTTTCGAGGTTGATGAATGTCCCAACGCCACTCTGGACGATCATGCACATGGCGCGGGCCCTGATACCGACGTAGTGCCACTGCCCGCGCTCGAATGCACGCTTCCGGGCGCCGGACAACTCCGTTCTCAGCTCGCAGTCGTCGTCAGGAAGTACCTCACGCTCGAACTGCACGTAGAATCCATCCTTCCGCTTGGTGTCGATGTGGGCGAACTTCGGTGTGCTCATGCTGCACCCCTTTCACTCGGGCCCACGATCCCACACTGTTGCATCAGGTCGCGGAACATGGAGGTGGGTAGCACTCCGCCTGGCCAGTGCTGACGCTCGCGGTCCACGATCCGCCGCACTCGTTCAGTGGTCAGCCAGTTGGCCCGCTCAGTGCGAAACCCCATGATCGCGCGGAACTCCCGCCTGTTTGGGCAGTAGTACCCATCCACAGGTCACTCTCCCTTCGTCGTGTACTGCCACACGAAGATGGCAGCCACAGCCAGCCCTACCAGTAATTCCATTTTTTTCCTTTTTTCCCCAATCCCGCAGCGCTGCGGGATTGCCTTTTCGCGCCGAAGAGCGCGCAGCAATCCCCTCCCGCGATTCGAGCTGCGTTGCCGAACCACGGTCCCCGCACCATGCCCGACGCATGGCCGATCCGCGCACGCTGAGCGCACACCCAGCGCAGGCGGATAGGCCAGCGCTCCGCACTGGCATCTACCCGGTGGCCTTACGCCACTTTCGCCTTCTCACCCACAACCGCCTTGGCCGCTTTCTTGCTGCCGTCGATCATGGCCTTGCTCAAGTACGCCAGCGAGTTCCGGTCGTTGGCGTTCACCAAACCCTGAGCCAGCGAATCACCCATTTCCTGCGTCCACCGCAGTATCGTGCCAAGCTGCACGAGGACCGCACAGTGCGTGGGACCGCTCAGAAGGGCCTTGATCCGCTCCGCAGCCTCGCGCGGCGACTCAGGCTCGGCTTGGGGCTTCTGGCCCTCGTCCTTCTCGCCCTTGGGCTTGCTGGCACGCTCCTCCTTGGCCTTCTCCTTGTCCGCCCCCTGCTCAGCGGTGAGCTTCCCCGTTACCCGCCGCACGGCAATGCTGGTCTCGGCAGCGGTCATCACTTGCGTGCCGTCCACCAACGCGGCGAACATGGCTTGCAGCTCTCCCACCTGCTCGGCGGTCAAGTCCGGCTTGAACTCCCAGTGCTCAGGCTTGGCGTCCTTCCCGCTCTGCCGCTTGAGCGTGGTCTCGAACGGGCGAATCTGGCCGATGCCCAACGCCTTGCACCCTTCCCGGCCATAGACCTCGGCGACACCATGCAGCCGCAAGCAATCCTCCACCTGCGGAGTGTCGCTCTGGCCGCACACGTCGTCCAGCTCGCGTTGCAGCCGATTCACCCCTGCCGCACGGCTCTCACGCCTGATCTTGGCGTCAGTCTCCCCACGCAGCCGATGGCCGAGGTACTTCGCCGCCGCTTTCCCGATCCAAAGCAGCGACACCGTGCGGGCCTTGGCGTAGTTCCCCGCGTGCTGACGCAGGGCTTCCAAGTCCCGCTCCAGCAGCTCGGCACGCTTGGCATCCGTCTCCGGTGTCTGCTCCGGTGGCGTACCCTCGGTTTCCAACGCCTGCTCAGCGTTGACGGCGGACGCACCGCCGGTGTTGCCAGCCAGCGCGGACGCTGGACCGGCCACTGTAGTAGTGGTCATTGCGCAGAATCTCCCTTCACGCATCCCCGCACTACGCTCAGGCACTTCGGGTGCCTGCACCGTGGGCGAACATCCGCCTTACCGGGCGACGACTGCCCTACGCTCACGCAGGAATCCCCGCAGCGTTGCCGTACCCCGCACTGGACGTCGTACTACCGTGGCGTGCGGATTCTCCCGCCCAGACCGCAGCCAGTCCGCCACCTGCCGCACGCGCACTTTCTCCGTCGTGTGCATGGAACTACTCTCCACGCACCCTGGCACTACGCCGGTGGCATACGATGCCACCCACCGTGGGCGAAGGGCGATGATCTTACCGCACGCGATCCCTACACGCTGGCCTTGCCGCTGTAGTACCAGCCCACACTTCCGGTGCTGAACTCACGCGGCACCAGCGTCAGCGTCATGCCGTTGCCGTCCGTGAACGTGCGTGGCTTGGTGTTGTCCGCCAGCCACTTGGCCCTCTGCTCTGGCGTCCACGTCTTGCTGTGGACCACGGTGAGCTGCGACTGTGCTTGTACGACCTGTGCCATGACCATAACCCACCCCTTACACCGCTGCACCATACCGCACCGCGTAGCACGGCGATTCGCGGATTTTTTCGCCGTCGCAAAACCCTAGCTCGCAAAAAATCCGCTGTCAAATTTTCGGTCGAATTTTTTTTGCGGACCATTAGAGCCGCGCCCGCGCGATCCTCCTACTCGCGAACACCAATCCTTGCGCGCCTGCACGCACGCCCGCGTTCGTACCACACGCGCGTATCTTACCACGCCCACGCATACCCGCGCACGCGATCTCGCCAAACCCTATACCTGCTCAGTGTTACCAATACCCCATAATCGCTGTATGTCGTAAGTCGTTGGTGGGTATGGTAGATGCGTCACGTACATGCCAATTTCTTGGCACGTTGGCAGCGATATTCACAACAGACAGGACATAAGCCTATGGCGTGTAAGGAGTTACTAAAACCCTACCCGCCCGGCCCCATCAAACCCTCCCAGGTCTCCGGGTACACCACCACTGATTTTTAAGCCATTATCGCTCGCACCAGGACAGCGTAGGCCGCGTTTGGATTCAGAAAACGGACGGGGAGGCGTTTGAGAATTCGGGTTCGTCTAATGCGATTTCAGTGCCCTGGAAGTGGCATGTGGGCTTTTTACTGGCCAGGGTGGGCCAGGGTGTGTGAAAGGTGGAGTGAGCCCTTTGAGGTAGAAGACGTTTTGAGCGGTGAGGTTGTGATCGAGAACGAGGTCGAGCATGGCTGGTGAGACGACGATGAAGCCGTCAGCGGATCGGGCTGCGAACTTGGAGCCGGTGAGGTCGGAGTGACCGCAGGCTGGGAAGGTGGGAGCTGAGACGCCGGTGAGGAGGTCGAGCAGGTTTTGGGTAGCGTCCATGCTTACTGCCGATGTGGGTATGGAGAAATGGAAGAAGATGAGGAAAAATGCGCACCGTCCCCCTCTTGCGTCCGCCTCCGTGGTCCTCGTCCTCCTTGCGAGAGGGGTTGTCCAGTTCACTGTCTTTGGGGGTGGGTGGGGGTGGTTTTGACTCCACTTTTCCCTACCGCGCGCTCACCGCTGAACAAGTGTCAAGGATTAAACCTCGCACTGGAGTATCGAGTCCAGGCTGGCCTGGTCGCACCCTCTTGGCCAAATGAGGACTTTCCACCGTGCCCTGCCCTTCGGAGATGCGGTTTCCCGAGTCTACCGACTGGCGCCTCTGGCCTCACCCACGCGGGAGTTCACAACCGCCTATAGTTGGGGATCAGCGTGGGGTTCCCCTTGGGTTGTGGCCGATGAAGTTACCCCTTCGGTCGGCGGGATGATTTTAGGCTGGAGGGTGGGTTGGCGTCAAGCCTTCTCGAATTTCCAGTAACCGCCGTAGGCGCCGCCTTTGGTGAATGTGATGGTGCCTTTGTCGCCAGCGACGGCGGAATGATCGCTGTCGGTGCCGATGAGGAAGTGCCCTTCGCCGTCTTCATCGACGACGATCATGGTGTGAACTCTGACGCCTCGAATGGACTCCCATCGTCACATCGGACATCAAGCACCTTGGCGGACTTTTTTGTACCGTAAGGCCAGGTACGTGTTTTCATGGTTCGGAGATCGCGATGGGTGGTCATGTGATTGGCGGCTCGTTCAGGTGTCCGCCGTCTCGCCAGCCGGTGATCCAGCGACGATGATTTCGAGAAGGCGGGCGGTTGTGGTTGCCTGGACGCGGGCGTCTTGTTCCATGTTATATTGAGTTGGGTGAAAAATTGGCGACAGTTTGGTAAGATGGTGGGTGATGGCCGGGCAAAAGCGTTTGGAGAAATTCCGTGGGGAGATGTCTCCTCCGTATGCTCACCGCGAGCGATAGGCGCGGGAAAAGTATCCCCGCCCGGCCATCGGAGCCTGGTTGCCCGGATACCGCCACGAGCCTCGCGAGAGGGAAAAGGCGGCACAACGCTCTGGCGCTCCCCCCGAAAGGGGAGTTGCCCAGCACCGGGCTCCTTTTTTCATTTGGAGGCACGAGATATGCGGCGTAGTGAACCTGGTGACTTCGGCGTGGTCATGGACAAGGAGGAGTTTCGCCAGCGGATGCTCAGCGAGTTCGACGGGCAGTTCAAGGGGAAGATGAGCCTCGACGAGCTGCTTCTGCGACCGCGAGTGGCTTTGTGGTTTTGCGACTTCGTTCGGGAGAAGAACCGCTGGTGGGATCTGCCCGACGACGTGATCCTGCGGTCGATTATGGCCGCGAGAAAGAACCCTGCGTTGAAGAGCGGTGTATGATGATCCTGATGCACGTCACCCACGAGAACGGTGAGATGATCGGTCACTTCAAAAACAGTTGGCACCGGGACGGCGGCAAGCCGCAACAGCGTGGAACGCCGATGGTCGTGGTAACGGAAGAGCTTCTGCGCGCGGGGATGGCGGACAATGGCGGGTACACTCGGGCCCAATTCCAGTTGGTCGGCGTGCTTGAATGGCCCCCGCTGAAGGGATGGAAGCGGAGTGTGCTCGGCTCGCTCATTCCCAGGGCGGACGCGGAAGAGTTTCTGCGGATTCGCCGGTTGAAGCGCGAGGAAGCCCAGGCACCAACCCTCTTCTAATCACCGTCGGCGCCTCGATGTCTACGTGCCCGTTTGTCTGCTCGGCCTTCAACGTGCCGCAATTGGGGCACCAGAACTTGCGCTCGCCGGGCACGCCGAGGTTTTGCATCGTTTGGTTGCAGGTTGGACAGGCCATCACTTATTGATCCTTTCGAGCCAGCACTCCCGACACCGCTTCCGCTTGCGGTAGCCGGACGAGCCCTTGGCGAACATGGTGTGGCCGCACACGAGGCGGAACTCGATTGAGCCGTGACCATGCCTGGCATACTTGGACTGTCGCCACGTGACAGCCTGGACATCGACGAGCGGTCGTGGATCAGACATCACGTGCTCTCCAACCAAACGGTCACGTGCGGATCATCGCCACAGTCCCAATCAACACGGCGAACCAGGTAGGTGTGCTTCTCGATTGTGACCCGCTCGTTTTGAACCGGGATGCGCGGGAAGTAATCGACGCCGAATTCTAATGCCTGGTCGATGGCATGGCCCATGATCTTTACAACGACACGTCTCATTTCGGTTGTCTCCTTCTCTTCCGCTTCGCCTCGCGGCAAAGTTCGATGTACCGCTTCACCCAGGGCCCGTAGTGCCGGTGCTTCTGGTTCATCCGCCAAACGTCCTTCATGCGGTACTCGGTGAAGTCCTCGATGCGGAGCTGATCGTAGAACTCGTCGATGTCGCGACGAACGCCGATCTTCACCCCGCAGTGAATGCCCTTGTGAAACACCTGGTCGTTCAGCTCGATCCAACCGTGGGCGAACGGTTCACCTGGAGCCTCCTCGCCGTACTTCGGCTGCTCGTCGGGCACATGGGCAATGCCGTGAACGAGTAGCAATCGCGGCTCGTGCATCATGGCCGGTTCGAGATCGACGAAGTATTCGATCAGCTCGAAGGCGTCGTCGAAACAGGTTCCAGTCGGGTAGACGGTGCTACTCACCGAAACCTCCTGGTTCGCTTGCCCTTCTCGTTGAACTCCATCGTCCGCGGTTTCTTCTTCATAGCATCCCTGGATACCACGCACCTGCGCCGAGGTTGACCATGTAGTAAACCAGCTCCATGTGCTTCGTGATCGCTCGTCGGCTTTGCCTTCACTGCTTTTTCCATCCCGGCGCTCCTTGCGCTTGTAACAAGTTCTGTGCTCTCAAGGCGACGATGCCTCCCTCTCTCGCGATCTCGTCCATCAACAGCCACACATCGGTCAGCGCGTCAGAGACTCGCGTGATCTCATCATTCAACAGCTCGATGTCAGCGTGTGCCGACGCCGACCGCCAGCGTTGGCGAATGGTCTGGATGTCCCCCTCCGTCAACACCTTTTTGCTCATGGTACTTTGCCCTTCGATACTCTCGCGCGTACTTCTTTGCCGCCGTCATCGGACTTCCGAACAGCTTTTGTAGCTCGACCATTTCCTTGTGGTCCGCTCGGCTGCACCGGGTGTTCATCTTCAGGCTCCGCTCGTTGAGGAATACCGTTCTTCTCCATGAATTCCATGAGATCACTGCGATAGACGCGGCGATGACTCGACCCTGGGATCAGCCAGCCGATCAACATGCCGTTGTTGATCCACCGGATCACGGTTTGCTGGCCCACGCCGAGGAAGCGAGCAACGTCGCCGGTCGTCATCACGTCCTTCATACGACCTTCCCATGCCGGTACGGGCGAGTGAGGTTGTATTCGAGTTTGCGTTTGATCCAGAACGCGAGATCATGCTTTGTCCGCGCCGCTTCCTCACACGTGCGGATCACGATGTCGGCAAGCTCGGCGGGATAGCCTTCAGGTTTTTCGTCGCCTTGGCGATACCAGCCGTTGATGCCGTGCTCGCCGCGCACCGCTTCGAGCGCTTCCGACACTTCCGAATGAATCAAGGCCAGCCGTTCGATGTGAGAAGAGTCCCGCACGATGCCTTCGCGGTCCACCGGCTCGTGGAAGCCTCGATCTTTGGCGCCGTTGAACGAGCGCTCGCACAGCTCCTTAATCGACATGCCGCGCTGGACATGCCGCGCGATCTCGTTCAGGGCCCACGACACCGCTGGCACCAGGTTCACGAGATCGTACTGACCTATGCCCGAGACGATCTGGCGCAACAGCCTCACGTGCTCGTTGGCAGGTAGTAGGTCTTCGACTTGGGCCTTGAAGTCCGCGCGAGCGGTCGCGGGTGAGTTGACATCCATAGATGACGTTTCCTTTCAGTTTTAAGTGCCGCATTTGCTGCACGAGTAACCGGCGCGAGTAATCGACCGGCAATTTTGGCAAGTCCTGTACTGGTTCCCCATCGCGTTCAGCGTGTTTAGAGTGATCTCCTCCCCGATCTTGTCCATGTACGACTTGGCCGCGATCTCCGCGATCCGGGCAAGGCTGATCCTGATTTTCTCATTGGCCTCCGTTGGCTTCATCCAAGCGTTGACCCACTCTTTGACGAGACCGGACATCTGTGCGTCCAGCTCGACGCGGATCATCTTCGAGAGGCCGCTGGCTACGGTTTCTCCGTTGCGATCCCGCGTGTCATTCGTGAACTTCTTCCACTCGGCGTCGATGAGAGCGGCCCACGCTTCGTCAGGGATAAGTTGGCCAAGGACCGCTTTCATCTGCTCGGTGACTTTGGCCTTGAAGCCTTCGATGGTCGGTAGTGCGATTTCGTTGCTCATGGCCAATCCCTGTAAACGACGACACCTTCACCCTCGTACAACACTTCGACGGCGTTCACCGCAGGATCGAGCTTCAGGAAGGTCTTGGCGATCGCGCGGGTTTGGGTCTTCACGTCGCCCGCAAGTGGCGTCGTCTGCAACGCATCAGTGGCGATGTTGATGATGTCGTCGAAGAACTTCTCGGATTGTGCGTCGTCCTGAATCCAGAAGCGGCAAAAGAACGGGTGCAAATTAACCCGTCGCAGCCGTTCGGTAAGCGTGGTCATTTTTCGACTCCTTTCCCGCTGAGCAGGATTTTCACGTTGTCTCCGGTCCCGATACACACATCGGGCAAGCCATCTCCGTTCATGTCCGCCACGGCGCATGGATCGCCTCCATCCCAACTGCCGATTTTGGCGATCTCGTTGAAATTCCCGCCGCCGAGGTTCGCGAAGATGCGCGTGTCCTGAGCGCGCGGGTTGCAAATCACCAGATCGGGCAGGCGGTCGTGGTTGAAATCGGTCGCGTGGACGACGTGCAGGTACACGCCGGGCGTTTTCACGAAGTCAGTGATCGGCCCCGGCTTCAAAGCATAGCTTTTTGGCCCGGTGCTCAGGTAGAGACCGTGGCCGACGATGATGAAGTCGCTTTGCCGGTCGCCGTTCAGGTCTTGCACGTGGCACACCGCGCCGTCCTTCGGGAGTCCGAGAGCTTCGGTTGCATCGGTGTCGTTGATGATGAAGCGCGCGCCGCGCACCTTGTCATAGCTCGCAAACCACGTGACGACGTGTCCAGGCTGGCGACCGATCATGGTTCGCTGCACCGGCCAGGACCGGAAGAATTGCTTGCTCTTCAGATACTCCGCTTGGAGCAGCGTCTTCACCCACGGAATGTCCATCGCCGGTGGATCGTAGACCGCCTTCTCAAGCTTCTTCGTGAATGGGTTGTAGTAGTACCTGATCTGCGTATCCGGGGTGCCGGTCATCGGCGTCTGTATGAAGTCCGGGCGAACGAAGGCGATGGCCATGCTCGTGTTGGTGCCAATCGCGTAGCCCATCGGCTCGAACTTGCCGCCACGATTGAACCAGCAGGTGTTAGGCTTCGAGTCCGCGTAGGCCAAATCTGGCCAGCCGTCGCCATCGAAGTCCCACACGCGCGGCTTGTGAGTGCCGCCGAGTGCGCTGCCGACATCGGCCACGGTGAACTTGCCGCCATCGTTGCGGAATATCTTCGATCCGCCATTGTGCTGCACGACGAGGATGTCATTGTCGCCGTCGCGGTCGTAATCGAAGGCGACGACACCCCAAGGCCACCAGCCGTCGCCGTATTCCTCTTTCCACTTCTGCATGATCTGAGGAATCCCGGTGTCCTGCATCTCGGTGAGGACAACCGGCGAGCCTGGTTGCTGAAAAATGTAGATCGAGGCGCCGAGAACGAGGCTGAGAATTTTCGTCATTGGGAACTCCTAGAAGGCTGCGGGAAATGGTGGATGTCCAGGCGAGCTACCGGCCATCACGCCCTTCAGGTGCATGGCCAGGGCGTCGTCCGTCGCGAATTTCTTGCCGCAGGTGCATTGGATCATCTCGCCGTCAGGCGTGTTCGGTGTGTCGAGGCGAGTCCACGGCTCAGGGTCGATTTGGCCGAGGCTCTTGAGTAGTGTCGCCGCTGGCTTCAGGAACAACACCATAAGCGCGTGAGCCATCTCTGCGGGGTGCTTGAACGAGGCGAGTTGGTTGCAAGAAACGCTGTCGGAAGACACGATTACCTCGGCGCCCATCCGCACGCGCATCTCGATTGAGAACCGCTTCATCAATTCGTCGGTCTCGAATGAGACTTTGCCACGGTGGACCGCCAGCATGTAGATCACGCCGCGCAGGGCCTCGTAGTTCTGTTGGTCTTCTGCGGTCATGTAATTCTCCTCATTTGTGTGCGGCTGCACGTGCCTCCTGCGGGGCAGTACGATTCGCCGCACTTGTCGCATTCCAGGTGGATGTGATTGTCGCCTTTGATCTCCCACACCTTAAAGGCGTTCGAGCCGCACTCGCACAGGGCCATTTTCCCCTCTTCGTCGGGGATGCCGACGATGTGCGACCCAATGGCAACTGGCACAAGCCGTATTGACTTCATCGCTAGTCCTCTGGATGCCACTGTTCCTTGTGCATCTTCAAGCCCACGCTGGTTGTGAACACACGGTCGCACTCGTCGCACTGGAACTTGACAGGCAGCTCCGGTTCCGCTGGCTCAAGCTCTTCCGGTTTCGGTGGTTCCTTCATGAGCACGCCAAGCCGTTCGAGATAGTGTTCGGTCATTCCCCATCGAGTGTGCGTCCTGCTCGACCCTTTGCGGTGCAGCATCGAGCAAACGCTGACGAACATGCCGAGCGTGTTCACGTGCGGCGGCACACATTTCAAGGCTTCCAAGATGGCGACTTCCTGATTGGGAGCGTCAACCACAACGTCAAGCGTTTGCCCTGAACGAACTCGCCAGCGACTCATCGACTTGCTTCCACCAGACATCGCTGTTCTCGATGACGAAGGCGCCGGGAACGAGTTCATCAACCGCCTTGGCGACTCCTGGGAAGCCCGGCGTGTTGTAGTCGTGCCCAGCGACGATGCCTTTGATGACAACGTGCTTCGTCCATCCGATGATGTCTTGTTTGACCGCCACGTACTCGTGGTTTGCGTCGATGTAGACCATGTGCGTGGGCAGCGACCAGCGAGCGCTCCAGAATTGCGACGCGCCCATGACCGGCACTATCGTTTTCCACAAATGCTCTTTGCAGTTCGTGAGGAACTGGTCGAAGACCGTGTGCGGCTTTATCTCAGTGGCGATCTTTCCGGTCGTGTCGTCCGGCGTGCCGCGCCAATGATCGACGCAGAAGATGACGTGTTTGCGGTCTTTCAGCGCGTGCGTCATTGTGAGCGCGGACCGACCTGTCCACGATCCTACTTCGACGATCACAAGCCGTTCTTCGTTCGGCAACACGTCCGCGAGTTGTCGCGCGACAGCGGAGATCGCATTCAGATCGCGCGGTTTGGTTTCGCACCCGAAGTCGGGAAAGTGTCTCATTGAATTTTCACCCAAGGGTTAGAGGAAAGTCGCGGTCGCAAGGGAATGACGACCGCGACTCAACGGAACTACGGATCGGGAACTTCCTCGACGTTCGTGACCGACAGCTCGCCGGGCTTGCCGGGAGGAATGTTGTCGGTCGCGGTGAACGAAAGAGGGTCGGATGGCTCCGAGCGGTTGCCAGCCTTGTCGATGTCCACGAGCACCAGGCTGCATTGCACGCCTGGTTGCACGATGAACTTGAACTCCGTTGCGTCCGCAGCGAGGTTCGTCACTTCCGGTGTGCCGCCGTCCTTTGTCAGCGACATCTCGCGGACGTTCACGTCCTGTGCCTTGGGGCCGGGGAGCCCAATGGTGTACTGCAACGCCATAACCGTTTCTCCTCCTGAAATAATGAACGGGCGATCCGGTTGCGGTGGCTTACTCATCCACTCGCAGACAGTCTCAAGCAACCTACATACGAGGTTGGCCAAACGGCTACCTGAATTCACGATTGCTCCTTGCTCTTCGGTTCGACTTTGACCACGACGTTCACCTTCACGATCTCCACGACTTCGACGTTCACGTTCACGTCAATTTGGCGACCAGCTATGAGGGCCATTGCCACTTGGCCGACCGCTTGGGTGATCTCGTCGAACTTGTTGGTGTCCATCTCTCTCCAAGAAATCTGCGATCCGACGCAGCTCAGTAGCTCAGTAGAATCCGTCGAGTCGGGCAACGCCGTCAAGGATCACACAGTACGATCCATCCGCAAGCTCGTCGTGTCGCTCGCCAGCGTGCTCCGTCACATTGGTCCCCTGAGCAATCTCCTGATCTTTGCGTTCGTACCGATTCTTCTGTCTCCGCAATTCTACTTTTTGTTGCCGCACTTTCGCTCGCAGTGATCGGTTGACTTCCAAGAGCTTGCGGCGATTCATTCCGGTTCTGACTCCTGAACCATCAGTTGCATGGCGGCGTCGAGGTCGATCTTCCACTGTGCGCCCGGTAGTGGCAAGGGCAACATCTCAGGGTAGTGCTCGAACCACTTCAGAGCCTTCTCCATAGTCTGCATCCGCTTCGTCGATTCGCGGTAAGCATCGCCGCTGCTCTTCTGCCATCGCTCGTGCAGGTCGGCTTTCTCCTTCAGATATTCCGCGTGCCGTTGCCCGACTGACTCTTGTAGCGCCTGGTATTCCTTCTGGAGTTGCTCGACTACTCGAACCGCCTGATCGCGCTCTGCTACCACGCGATCCAATTGAGTGCCGAGGTTATCAAGTTCTCTAGTCAGCATACCGTCTAGTGCTTCGCTCATCGTCGCTCCTTTCCAAGATCGCTGATCTTACTAAGTGTCGCCAAACTGTCAAGCCATTGTAGCCAACTGACCATTTAATCGGCCACATTCTGAAATTCCGGGTTACGATCTTCCGGTGTTTAACCCTTGGGTAGTAAGGAGGGCGAACGATGTTTCGTCGGCTTGAGTTTTTTCTTTCACCGGATGAAGGCGGGGGCGCTGGTGGGAACATCCCTGGAGGCAATGTTCCTGCTGGCTCGACTGGCAGTAACGTCGCTCCTGGTGGGACTCCTGCTCCTGGCGCTGATGGTTCGCAGGCCGGGTCAAGTCCGGGCATATCTGGCGGCGGCACGCCAGCGGGCGGCGCTCCGACTCCAATCTCCGCAGCAAGCGCCCCGGAATTCGACGACATTCGGGATGTGGCTCGGCAGTATGGCCTCGATCTGTCGCAGTACCAAGACAGTCGAGCCGCCGCCCAATACCTGATCGAAACCGCGCGCGACAACAGCGCCTATCTCCAGTATGGCCGAGCGCTCGCGCCGCACTACTCGGACTTCCAGCGATTCCTCGAACAACGGCAAGCTGGTGCTCAGCCACAGATGCAGCAACAGCAGGTTCCGCAGAAGCCGGTAAATCCGTTCGGACTTCCCGACTTCGATCCCGCGTGGCTCGACATGGTTGTTCGAGATGCGCAGGGAAATTTGATCCCCAAGCCTGGGACACCGCTCGATGTTCCGGCGAAGATCATGTCCTACTACCGCGCGCGTCAGGCAGCGCAGGACAAACTCTTCACCAATCCCCAAGACGTGCTGGTGCCGATGTTGCAGCAGGCGATCGCGCCGATGTTGCAGCAATACTTCCAGACCAACATCGGTCAGATGGGGCAACAGCAATTCATCCAAGGATTCCTCGGCGAGCACGGCCAGTGGATTTATCAAGTCGATCCGCAGGGCCGCTCGATCATTGATCCCGTCAGCGGGCGAAAGCAATTCACGCAGGAAGGATACCGCCTGTTCCAACACATCGAGAACGCTCACCGCATGGGCATTCAGAGCTACCAGGATCAGGCGCAGTACGCGATGAACATGCTGCGAATGGAATACCAGGCCCAAGGTGGCCAGCAGCAGACGCAGCAACAGCAAGGCGGATCATTCGGCGACCAGATGCAACAGCAGTTGCCGCCGCCTCAGCAACAGGCGCCGAATCCGTTCGCCTCGGCGATGGCGCAGAACAATCAGCTCAAGCAAGGGTTTTTGCAGGCGCATAATCGGCGCCCGAGCTACGGCGGTTCGATGCAGCCGCCGAACAACACGAACAATCAGGTTCCTCAGAACTCGAACCTGAGTCTGCGGGAGATGCTCGCGCAGAATTTGAAGCAAGCCGGGATCACGGATGCCATGATCGCAGCGGGCCCCGGTTAAACCTCGTTGGAAAGGAGTTGAACGATGGCTGATTGGAGCCGTATCGTCAACACGACCATCAAGAATTACATTCGAGAGGTCGAAATTGACGTGTTGCGGAATCGAAAAGTCCCGGCAATGTTGAAGGCAAAGGGCCGCATCACCTTCAACTGGTCAGGGGACGGCATGGATTGGAAAGTGCGCTTCAAGCGTGCTCCCATGATCGGCTACGCCGACACCGATACTTTGACGTTCGCGCGTCTGAATCGGTGGAAGACCGCGCAGCTCGATTACCGTGGCTATGCAACCACGGACAGCATGACCAAGCAAGAGCGGCTGAAGAACAAGTCCACCGAAGCGATTGTGAAGGTCTACGATGAGATCACTCGAAATCTCGTCGAGGACATGGAAGATCAATTCGGCGACGAGTTCTACATTGACGGCAACGCTGCTGGAAACTCGAAGCGACTGCACGGTATTGAGTCGTTCTTGGGCGATGGCGGCGTAAGCTCAGGCGGCTTCATCGCTCTGCCATCGGATGAATACGCTGGTATCAACACGGCTCTCGGCACTTACGGTGGAACGTGGACAGGTACTTCGAGCAACTGGCCTAAGGCGACGGGCGATGGCCACTTCGACTTCTGGTCGCCGTTGCTCGTTGACTACACCGACACCGCTTGGGCCGCGACAACCAAGACGTGGCCGAATACCTGCGAAGAGGCGATGCGGTTTGGCCTCATCTACTCGCGCAAAAACAAGAGCAAGCGCGGTGCGGTTGACTTCATCATCCTTGATGAAGAGCTGTACCGTCAGTTCTTGGACAAGATCAGCACGAAGGAACGTATCATCGTTGATCGAGGCGACAAGAACAGTCTCGTCTCCCTCGGCTTCACCGATGTCACGAACTTCGACGGCGCCGAAGTGACCACGGAGTACGGTCTCCCGGCCAACATCGGCTACGGATGGAACATCGACCAGATGGAACTTCGGTCGCAACAGGGCCAGTTGTTCGTCCCTGAAGGGCCCGATTATGACATCGCGACGAAGAGCTGGCGATTCTCAATCGACTTTTTCGGCAACATGGTCTTCCGTCCGCGTTACTTCCTGAAGTTCAAGGCGTACACCTAACCCACCATCTGAGGCCGGTGGTTGACCTACTGATTCAAAGTAAAGGAGTTCTAGTATGGCTCGTTTGGAAAACCCGCCGTTCCCTCGCGGCCAAACTGGTTTGGAAATTCAGGCGTCAAGCACCGGCTCAACGGCTGACTTGACGCAATACGAGGGCAAGGAATGGTGGTTCGAGGACGTTGATCCAGTCAATAAGACGACGCGAACCAACCAATTCGTCAAATGCCGAGTCGTGCGAAACACTGGCACCTTCGCGCTCAGGCCGAAGCGTGTTGCTCGATTCTCACTGGCACCCAACGCGAACGGCTCCTTCGGGAGCCAGATCGACGGTTACGCAGCAGTGACCGCCGAGCGTTGCTACCCGGTGGACGAGTACCTGCCGTCAGGCGGTGTTGGTGTCAATGACCTGTGCTGGATCGTCACTGAAGGCCCGGCTCTGTGCTTGACAGACTTAGCCGCTCTTGGCTCGGTCATCGACATCGGTGACAAGGTGGTCTCTCAGACTGCCGCAACCAGCGGTGCGACAACTGCCGGTCGAGTCGTCGAGCAAGTTCTGACTGGTGCGACATCGCCGCTCGCGGTGCAGATCATGCACTACATCGGCCATGCGATGACGGCACGCACTACCAACAACACCGACGCAGACATCCTCGTCAACGTCGGTCACTGGTAACGACGCGAAGCACGGCTCTCGTGCAACCCAAGGGAACGATGGCCGGTGAGCAATCACCGGCCATCACTTTGGTCGCACGTGGCCGCTTCCATACTTTAACGCTTTACCAACCTAATTCCCTTGGGAGAAGTAAGCATGAAGCTGAACGTCATGATCGCACGCTACCCCGCGCTGATTCCGGGCGGCGGCGAGCACCCGGCCACAACTGACTGGCTGGTGCAGACAGTAGCCCGCATGAAGCAGGACGAGCGCATCGGTCGCATCGCGCACATCAAGCTGAACGACACGCCGATCACGATGAGCCGTAATCGGACGATGCACGCGCTCAAGGAGACGGGCTCCGACCTGTGCTTGATGGTTGATTCGGACATGCACCCTGACAAGTACCTGGGTGTCGATCCGAAGGCCGCTCCGTTTTGGGACACCGCCCTCAACTTCTACTGGAAAGAAGCGGGCGGTCCGTGCATGATCGCGGCGCCTTACTGCGGACCGCCGCCGCACGAGAACATCTACATCTTCCGCTGGCGGAATCGCCAGAGCGATCACTCGAACGTCGATTTCTCCCTGGAACAATTCACGCGGGAAGAAGCAGCGGAGCGCGAGGGCATCGAAGAAGTTGCCGCGCTGCCGACCGGCCTTGCGATCCTCGACACGCGCGCGCTCGAAGCGTTGAAGGAGCCTTACTTTTACTACGAGTGGAAGGGCGCCGGTCCGCCATGCCCGCATTGCGGCAACCCGAGTCCTTCAGGTCCGCAGATGGAGAAGGCATCGACTGAGGATGTCGCGTTCACACGCGATCTCTCGTTGGCCGGAATCCCGGTTTTCTGCGTATGGAATTCATGGGCTGGTCACTACAAGGTAAAATGCGTTGGCAAACCAGTGATCGTGACACCGAAGATGATCTCCGACAAGTTCCGGCACGCCCTTGCTCGCGAAGAGATGCGGAAGCAGGAAAAGCACAAACGACGGCCTGCTGTTGAAGGAATCCAAAATGGAAACTCCGACAACCAACTTATCACCACAGGAGACGACTCGCCAGCAGTGCTTGCAAATGCGTGATGACAAAAGTTACACGCGACAAATGACGGTCGTGCTCGTGCTGGCGTGTTATCTCATTGTGGTTCCGTTGATCGTGTTGGTCGCCCTTTTGTTTGGGAATGAATGGCTCGGGGCGAGGATGGCCCTTGAGACCGCATCGTGTTTTTTCGTGACTGGAGTATGCCTGCTGATCTTGAGCAGGCGACAATAGGGAGGATGCAGCCTTGGACACTCCGATTCTTGTTACCGTCGTCGGTATGGTTCTCGCCGCACTCGGAGCCGCAGTCACGGCGGTAACGAGCTACATGACCAATCGCGACAAACTACGATTCGATGCCGAGCGCATCAAAGACCGCGCCGACATTGCGTACCTGAAGCAACGAGAAAAAGAATGCCTGGAAGAAACAGCGGAGATGCGAAAACGCATCGAACATCTCGAAGAGCAGTTGCGCATCATTAACCGGGAGCGAAAATGAGCTGGCTTCGCGAGTGCGTTTGCGCCCTAATCGTCGCCCTCCCATTCTTCACAGTCCAGGGCCCACCTAAGCAGCCAGAAGTTGTTGTTACTCGGGGCGCGGGCGGCGACTCTCTGATACAGCTTCCGAGCAAGGTGATCGGTGTCGCTGGCGCACCAATCGAAATTAAAGCGGAGACCACGTGTGAGTATGTCGAATGGTTCCCGCTCGATCCTGGCCTGCACTGTGTTCGACCAGAGCTGTTCAAGGATTCTAGGCTTGCCGTTGTCTTCGCTCCGGTGAAGGGAGAATATCGGCTCGCCGCGTGGACCGCGTTGAACAACAAGCCGTCGAAGTTGGCGGTCGTCATCGTCGCGGTTGCTCCACCAGGCCCAGGCCCTGGTCCCGATCCTGGTCCGGGCCCCGGACCAGGGCCGACTCCGATCCCGGTTCCAGTTGATGGACTTCGCGTGATTTTCGTCTACGAGTCGGCATCGAAGCTCAGCCGCGAACAGCTCAACATCCTCAACTCCACCAAGATCGCCGAGTACCTGAATTCCAAGACGGTCAAGGACCAGGATGGTCAACCTGGTTGGCGGACTTGGGACAAAGATGTGGACGTGCAGTTCGCCCCGCAGCTCTGGAAAGATTTGTGGGCCTCGACCAAGCCTCAGTTGAGCAACCTGCCAGCTCTGTTGATCGTGTCCGGCAAAAAGGGCGAAGTCTTTCCCTTACCGGCAACGGAAAGCGAAACCATCGCTCTACTCCAAAAGTACGGGAAGTGATCTATGGGTTTTACCAGCAAGCTGTACCCAAACGAACCGATTTGGGATGAATCAACTCCTGACCGCGTGACTCATGCCTCGGAATTCGGTCGTGGCCTGCGTCTCGATCTGCGAAGCACGCCGTTTGGCGACATCCCCTGTGCTCCTGCGTTCCCGCAAGAACTTCTGATCCCTGAGTCCGACGTCGAAGGATGGATCAAGGAGAAGGAAGAGCGGCAAAATCGGATCAGCGATCATTGCAACAAGTTCGGCCTGCCTCACAAGGACCAGGCGCAGACGAACTACTGCTGGATCAACGCGCCGGTTCACTGCGTTGAGATCATCCGCCTGTTGCAACATCAGCAGATGGTTATTCTCTCGCCCGCGAGCTGCGGTGCGAAGATCAAGGGGTTCCGCAATCAAGGCGGGTGGGGACAAGAGGGTCTCGAATACATTGTCGAAAACGGCGTCGTGCCGGTGAGCATGTGGCCAGCCAACGCCATTGATCGGCAGTACGACAAGCCAGAGTTTTGGGCCGAAGCGAAAAAGTACCGAGTCACGGAATGGATGGAGTGTCGGCCACGAAGTTGGATCGAACTCGTCTCTTGTTTGCTCCGCAACATTCCGGTCGCCGTGGGCTACAATTGGTGGAGCCACGAAGTAACGGCGTGCGACGTTGTTTGGATCGACGGCACGTCGGAGCTGCGAATCAGGAACTCGTGGAAGGGTTGGGGCGAGAACGGCTTCGGCATCCTTCGCGGAAGCAAGAAGCTGGCCGACGATCAAGTTGCGCCGCGCGTCGCGATGGCGGCGTAAGAGGCTTGCCGCTCGGCGGGTCATCTTCTATACAGCCATAGCGTCAATTTGGCGACATTTACGAAAGGAGTGCCAATGGCGGACTTTCATCCGTTGCCGGAAACATTTCCGGTAGTGCAGATCATCGCAGCGGTTCGGGACATCAAGAAGAAGAAACAGACCGGGGCACGTGCTGTTTGGCATGGCGCCGGGTACGGCATCAACAAGCTCGTGAAGGACGACGAGCCAATCCTGGGCTTGACCGCACAGGAAGAGAAAGACCTTGACCTGCTCTGCGACCGCGCACTGGCTGTGTTGGAATCGACTGGCCGATCTGTCGGTGCGGAAACTGAGGGCGGGGTCGCAGCCGGGGCGATCACCATTGAAACGGTGATGTCCGTCCTCATCCCGATCTTGCTCAAGATTTGGCCGATTCTCAATAAGTAAAATCAGGCTCGGCACGTTGCCAGCCTGTCGGAGTGTTCAGGAAAGACTCATTAAGGAGTTTCAGATGGTAGCTCGACTCATTGTAGTTCTCGCCGCTGCATTAGCGGTGCCAGCGTTTGCGTTCGCCGACGACCAGAAATTCGACATCACCAAGCCGAAGGCAGACGCGAAAGCAGCATGTGTGTGCGGCCCCAATTGTCCCTGTGCTCCATGTGATTGTCCAACAGGCACGACGATGACGCTCGTGTGGGACGGTCAATCATGGAAGAAGACTGGCGGCGTCGCGTCAGGTCCGGTGAATTGCGCGGCTCAGCAAACGTACTACTACAGCCATTCCTACGGGCACGGTTGCAACGGCGGTCATGCCTCGTATGGCTGTAACGGCGGCGGTCATGGAAGCTATGGTAATGGTTACGGCTGCGCTGGCGGTCACGGCGGCGGTTTATTCGGTCGCCGTGGTCATGGCGGCGGCATCTTCGGAGGCGGTTGTGGGCTCTTGGGTCGTCGCGGCGGCTGTTAGATTCAGGCCCAACCT
>Ga0224723_1000757_pt1 | contig 21325 bp, 14 predicted proteins | sample Balambano_FR2_Me_FD_161647 | JGI IMG/M metagenome (GOLD analysis project Ga0224723, IMG submission 161647) | Freshwater sediment microbial communities from Lake Towuti, South Sulawesi, Indonesia - Balambano_FR2_MetaG | ecosystem: Environmental > Aquatic > Freshwater > Lake > Sediment | place... | reverse complement strand
GCAGAGAGTGAACTTCCGCGTCGTATCCGTCACTTTCGCGGTTTATGGGCTGACCGGCATTTTATTGGTTTGGCGAAGCTTCAGCCAACTGCGGAACAGACGGTCTGTTTTTTTGGCGGTTGCCTGTACGCTCAGGTGCCTGATGTAATCTTCTCTTGCCTTCGCCGCAATCCGAGCGCATTCAGCAGGACCAGCCAGTAAAAACTCTACCGATTCGACCCATTCGGCGACCGTTGATGCCAGGAAACCGTTTTCCCCGTGCTGAAAGAACAGCGGGTGATCCACGCAGTCCGATGCGATGACCGCAACGGCTGTGTTGAGGTACGCCAGAATTTTGCCAAACGATTTTCCGGCGCTAAAAGGCGACTGTTCTGGGACAAGCGGTGCCAGCCCGATCGAAACGGACTCCAGCGTGGTCAGCAGTTTTTGGTAGGGCAGAAACGGAATCAGTTCGCAGGGGATGCCCCGATCGGCGATCGGCTGAATAAAATCTTGCCCCATTGCCGGGTCGCGAACGCCAATCAGCCAGAATTGGCAGCGCAGATGGCTAGAGAGGCGGGTCATAACGTCCTGAACCAGCTTTCCTTCTTCTGGATACCGGTGGGGATTTGAGCACGCCCAGCAGACGATCGGCGGCGTATGCTTGGCTGGAGGCTCCGCGTATTCTAACGGGTCAGAACTCGTCCAAACAATTTCAACCCGATCGCAGTGCTGCTTCAAAAAATCTGCCACATAGCGACTGCCAGCAATCGCCGCCTGACTGGCTGCTGCACACTCAATGACCGCTGGCTTGGCTTTGGGATCTAGAAAATCGGCATCGTCTAAATCAAAAACGCAAAACTGGTCGGGATAAAATCGGGGACGATTCAGCGGATGACGCGCAGACTGGAGCACCACGACCTGCGGCTGCTCGTGCTTGAGGATGCGCTGTCGCTGCGAGAGTTCAAGCTGCTTAGGAATCACAATCGATCGCCAGCCCAGTGGTCTTAAAGCTTCCGCGATCGTATAGCCCCGCAGGTCTGATGCCATGCCGTTTCTCAAGTCATCAACGCAAAAAACAACGCTGAGATCGCTGGCGGGCTGCTGTAGCCGTTCCAGGTGTACTGCTGCTTCACGAACTCGATGTCCAACCCAAGACTTGATCTTTGCAGGATTCATAAGCGAGTGATTTCACTGAAAGTGTTAAATTAAAACCGTATCAGGAGTACTCCTAATTGATGGCAAATATACTGAGATTCTCAGTATGCTGCTCAACCAAATGCTCATCGATACACAGCTTAATTCGGTAGACAGCCAGATTTCGCGGCGGCGATCGAATTGTTCAGCAAAAGTTTGGCTGACGCTGTCCAGACGATCGCCGCCAATCCGCAGGGATGTCCCATCAAAAAGCGCTCCTCTAGCTGAATCGCAGTTTGTTTGGCGGCGATGAGCGGGCGCGGGCAACGGTTGCTTTATTGACGTTACCTTGATTGAGCACTAATCCCGCGATTCCGCCGCAGGTGAGCGTGAAAATTGGGTTCACCATTGCGTTGAGAACACAATCAAACACATACAGCGTCAGCCCCACTGCCAGAACGGCAGCCGGCGCCACTTTGGGATGAGTCCACAGTCGGGCAGGATAAGCCATCGTAAACGCCACGACGGGCAGCAGCAACGCTGCAAACAAACTGACTAGCCCCACGGTGCCTTTTTGCCCAAACGCAATAATCCACAAACTATCTGTGACTGCGGCACGCTCTCCTTCTACCGTGGCTTCGACGCGATTGCGCCCATGACCGCCCCAGCCAAAGATCGGCTGTTGTCGTGCCTTCTCAGAGAGAATGGCTTCATTTCTTACCCTGAACTCGAATGAAGAAATTCGCTCTTCGTTGATAACGGTTGATAGTACAGAGACAACCTGCTGACTGTTATACGTTCCAGTCGCTCCGGTGTAGAGGTAAAGCGAAATATAGCTAATCAACGCCACCATCAGCAAAGGAGTCCGAAACCATTTCACAGAAAAGAGAATCGCGATGCCCACAGCTAGCAAGAGCCATGCCCCTGTCGATCGCACCAGAATGGTGGTGACAAACAAAGCTGCCACGAGCCACTTCATCTGAATATTCCAGAGTCGCTTGATGATGCCAGTTTGCCACAGCCAGATTCCGGTGAGCGTTGCCATCATCATCCACACGCCCACCATGAGACCGTGCTCCATAAACACAGTGGGTCTCCACCCACCGTAACGGATATTTTGTGCCCAATCCGTACGGGCAGAAAATCCGTAGAAGATGCGGTGGAGCTGTGGACTCATTTTGCTCTCATACAAACACAGGGGGACATAGGCTAAGCCGCCGATAAAAATGCCGATTGCCAGCTTTTTTAATCCCTCTAAGTTGCCCAGATAAATCCGTCCCAGGAAGTAGGGAATGCCCCAGTTGACAACGACAGTCAGCGAATTTGCAAAACCGTCATACACCCCTAACCCGTTGGTGACAGATGAGACAAAAGGGCAAATACACCATACCAACATCGGCACATCAAGCCAGCCAAACTGAAAAGTTTGAAAGCGCCCGACATCATAGAGAATTGTGGCAAGAATCACTCCATAACAGGTCGCCGACATTTTGGTGTAGTCGGGAAGTCCCAGCAGCGGAAACTCGGCTTCTGGCAAAAATAGCCAGGCTGCAACGAAGCTGATGACCAGTGCTCTCTGGGTTGATGTCCGCCCAAACAAATAAAGGACGAACGGCATCCAGCCAAACATCACCAGATAAACCAAAGGACTCATAGGCGTTATCCTGCACGATGGGAGATGACTTCCCAAGAACCACTGTCTTGACTCACTCCAGCTTAAGTTGAAACTTTCTCTAGAATCGCATTGTCACGGGATGAAAAGTCACCCCGCTGCCTGCGTTCGATCGCGGTGTTAAATGCCGCTTCGCACAGTTCGGCAGCATCATCCCAGGTGTAGGCAGTGGCTCTGGTATAAGCGGCATCAGACATCGTGCGCCACGCTTCGTCTGACAGCGTCAGCACCCGCACCAAATAGTCAGCCAGGGCAGTATAGTCTCCGGTCGGTGCCAGATAGCCATTCACGCCTTGCTCAATCATGTCCATTGGTCCGCCAACCTGCGTGGAGACAACCGGGCAGCGACATGCCATCGCTTCCAGCGGCGGACGGTGAAATCCTTCACTCCAACTGCCACAGAGCCAGACATCGCAGCTCGCATAGATGTCTTTGATTTTGTCTTGAGGTGGATTTTGAAAGAACTCTGTGCCAGGTGGCAGCGGCAGTTCAGCAGTGGGACTTCTAAACCCAAAGGCAATCATCTTCAGATTCGGCACCTGATGAGCTGCCAGGTTAAACGCCTTGATGCTGATATCACAGCCTTTCCAATAGAGCGGCGAATATAGCAGCCCTACCGTTGGCGGAGACTGTTTGCCACGCGGCGGCGCATAAAAATTCTTGGGATTGACGCTGTTAGGCACCAGAGAAACCTGGCTGTCGCCGTATTCGGTACGCATCAAGTCAACCAACCACTGCGAGATGGTGACTTTGTGGAGCGGCAGTCGATAGGTTGCTGCTGCTCGCTGCTTGGGCAAATAATCGTGCACTTCATGATGCCGGATGAAGTAAACCTTTGCGCCTTTGCGCTCAGAGAGTTTAGCAACCCACTCTGCCGTTTCCCACCAGGTGGCAACCACAATGTCAGCATCTGGCAAATCTGCATCTGTGATGGGGCGAAATCGATCGAGCACTTTGAGCGGCACATCAATGTGGTCAAAGTGTGAGGGCTGTTGCTTGATATAGGGAACCCAACCCTCACCCTTCAACAAAGATTTTACCTGTCGCCGCAGTCGAGGCGGTCGTCGGGCTGGGCAAACAGCCAGCACCTCATGTCCTCGCTTAATCAGATGCTCAGCGAGACTCGCCGTTGAGCGAATACCGCCGTGCATGTTTACAGCAGGAAGCACAAAAGTAATCTTCATAGGAAATCATTAGACCTGTAAATGATGGTTGAACTCAATCCAACGCTCGATCGTTTGTTGTGCATCAAAGCGCTTTTAGTGCTCTCCTCTGTTCCCACGCGGTTGGGTTGTTTTTGAGCGGATGCACGACATAGGGCTGGCAGGATTTGACCAACGTGGGAGAGCTGTGGGCGGTCAAACGCTGAAACTTGCCCCAGTAAGTAGATCGAGTTGCCAGATCAACAACCGGATGGTCGATCGCGCAGACAGCCGTGGTTAGCAGAATGTCGTCATTAAACACAAACCCGTGTCTACTTTGATCGCGTGAAAGATAGCCAGCTTGTTGCAGCACTTTCAGCGTTTCGCCGCCGATAAACCAAAACCACCCCGGAATAAAATGAAACTGAAATCCATTGGCGAGCGCTTTTCTGGCAATATCAGCCCACCACACTGGATAAGTCCGATTGAACTGCCATTCTTGCTGGATCACGCCATCAATGTTCTTTCGTTTAAAGCCGATCGGCAACTGATCTGCCCAGTACAGCACGCGGTCTCTATCTCGCACGGAACGACCTAATCCATATAATCCTGTTTTGTTAGGACAAACCTCCTTCAGGAAAGCACCAAAATCATTTCGCAACATCAGGGCATCTGAATCAATCTTGACGACAATATCAAATTTGCCGCTTTGGGCAATCCAATCTAGCCCCTTAAACGCTCGATAAGCGCTGCCTCGAAACCCCATCGATTGCGGAAGTTCTAAACAATCTGCGGATTTGACGGCGGTCTCGCGCGACTTTTCGACGAGCCGTCTGCCCACTTGCGAAGGTGAACCATCGTCAAGAATGAAAAGCGACATGTCTGTGCCCAAGCAAGACTCAATTAGAGAGATCATTGCCTCACAGGCGATCGTATACTCACCTTCGCAAACCTTCATAAAGAGTGCTAGTTTCATTCGTTTTAGCTCCAATCGCTAAGCTTGTAGGTAAGCACAAATCATTGAATATCGCTAACTGCTAATATGATCTGGTTTTACTGAGCTGTTGCAGCCATTTTTCAAGCTAGTTTTTTAATTCGCTCAAACCAGAGTGGCTGAAGGTGCAAGATGACTGAAAACCGTTTGATCATCGCATTGCGCCTGACGACCGATATGGCTGTTTCATCGTTCAAAGTACCAAAATTTATTCATTTAATTGAGAAGACTTGTGATGGGAGAACTCAGTCCCAGAGCCGATCGCATCAGCAGCATGAGCGCAACGACCGCCAAAAGCAGTCCTGTTGCTAGCAGATCTTGGCGCAGATCCAGCAGCTTTTCTCGCCAAAGCCCATAGGTCACACAAAGGTAATAAGGAATATCGTTCAGCGCGATCACAATGATTGCGCCTAAAGCGCCGATGAGCGAGTGAGCGATCGGCAGCCCAATGACCATAAAGACCAGCTTCGAGAAATTTCCGTAAGCGTTATAGCGGGGTTGACCTACAGCAAACAAAGCAGAGCTGGTGACATTGACGAGGATGCGGGGCCACAGCCCCAGCGCCAGCAGCGGCAGCATCCAGGCACCTGCATCGTAGCGATCGTCATACAGAAACGTGATCAAGATGTCTCCAAAGCTTACGAGAACCACTAATCCCAGCCCCACAGCCAGCAGGATGGGTTTATTGCTCTTGAGAATCTTCGCGCGAAACTCTTCACGCGGCAGGCTGGACAGTTGGGATGCGGCGGGAAAAATAACTCGACCGCTGAGGGCAAGTAAAACCTGTCGAGGGATATCAGAGAGGGTGTAGGCAACCGTGTAAACGCCCAGCATCTCCAGGGAAAGCAGCTTTCCTAAAATCAGGCGATCGGACTGATTTGCCAGGAAGGTCATCGCAGTTGATATAAAAATCCACCTGCCAAACTCAAACAGTTCCTTGACGGCGTTGCGGTCCCACGTCAATCGATTGGGAATTTGTTCAGTGAGCTTATGGCTCCAGATGGTCTTGACTACGCTCGAAATTAAGCTGCCACCCACTAATGCCCAGATCGTCGGGCTAAGCCATGCCCAAATCAGCATGATGCTGAGGGCGACGACCTGGATAACCGCGTTATAGATGGTTAACCTTCCCAGTGCCATCTTGCGGTTCAGCGTGAATAGAGCAGTCGAGTTAAAACCAGAAACGACGCTACCCAGACCAACGACTGGAATCAGCCACAAAAGTCTGGAGTCTTCGTAAAATTGAGAAATGGGAAAAGCAATTACGCAGCAAGCCAGCCAAATTCCCACCCCGCGCATCACTTGCAGCGTCCAGGCAGTGTTGAGGAAAGCCGGGTCATCTCCACGCTTGTTCTGAATGATGCTTGGACCAATGCCAATGTCTGAGAACAGGTTCAGACCCATGATGAAGACATTGACCAACGCCATCAGTCCAAATAAATCTGGGGCAAGCAGGCGGGTCAGAACAAGATTGCTGGCAAATCTCAGTACTTGACTGGTGCCATAGCCAGCGATCGTCCAGACTGTTCCCCTGATGGCAAGCTTTTTAATTGAAGTCATGGATTCATCAAATCGGACCACTTAAAATCACGTCGGCGAAGCAGCACTGCTCTCTGTTATCCTTCCCTGAGCAAAACCAGAACTGCAAGCTGCATTTCACTCTGAAAGCCGATCAGCCTGAGCGCTTGATAGCCGTTTGCCAAAGTTGTTTAGTCTTGTGTACTAAGATGCATCAGACACTATGATGCAGAATGTTGCTTCCACCGAGAACACCACTTCACTGACTCTTCTCAATTCTCCGTGGCTTTCCCAGGAGGCGATAAAGCTTTGATGAAGCCTAATCCAGAGAATGGTACTCCTGCATTCATCCAGAGTAGGTTTACTGATATCTATCACCGCTTTATCAAAACTGGAATATCGGCATTTGTCTGATCGTTGAGCTTTGAAAAGCGCTCTCTTCAAAACCTTCCTGGACTGTGCTTTCAGCCTGTGACGCTTAAGCCACTGCGATCGGGGAACGTTGTACAGATGGGGCTGAGCTTACATGAGTTGCTCAGAATGTAGCGGCACCCAAACTGGTAAACCAATTGCTGAATTTTTCGGTATCTCGGCATCTGTGCCGCAGATCAGCTTTATGACAAACGATTTGCTTCCAGACGGAACCCAAGAACCTCGGGTTTTGATGCTCTCTCAGCGCAAACTCAAAGAGGTGATCACGGCATGTATTGGCTATGAGTTTGAGGATATCATTTGCAAAATAGATGCCGTCGATCTGGTAACACCCGAAAAGTCTTACAAGTTCTCAAACCGAGTTTTTCATCAGGTGCGGCGTATCAGCGGCTCAACAAAGCTGGCTGAAGCACTGAAGCCTGAACCAAACCGATTTGATGTAGAGCGCGAGTATGAACTGCTGTTTGTTGCCTGTCAATATGCTAAAGAGATTCCTGCGATTAGCTCTTTAAAAGGCTGGCGCAAGCGGTGTAAAAAAGCCGTCTGCTACATCCTGGAGATTTGGGAGCGAGATATTCACGACTGCGAACCGCTGCTTCAGCTCTTGAAAGACTTTGACCATGTTTTTATCGGTCATTATCACGGTACTCAAGAAATCTCAAATATTATCGATCGTCCCTGCACCTACCTGCCGTTTGGCGTGGATGCAATCAAATTTTGCCCATACCCACAGTCTCCCCAGCGCAGCATTGACGTTTCCTATATTGGACGGCGCTCTGCGGTCACGCACAAAGCGCTGCTGACACTGGCAGAACAAAATCAAATTTTTTACTACTACGATACGTTTAAGAAGCTTGATGTGCGGAATGCCAGTGAGCATCGATTGCTGTATGCAAATCTGTTAAAGCGCAGCAGCTTTTTTATCGCCAATCAAGCAAAGGTCAATGAACCCGGTCATACAGCAGGTCAAGCAGAATTTGGCTCTCGTTTCTTTGAAGGCGCTGCGGCAGGAACGATCATGATTGGCGCTTATCATGTCACTGATGCTTTCAATCAATACTTTGGCTGGCAAGATGCTGTGATCCAAATGCCGTTTGATATGCCAGATATTGCAGAGTTTCTAGACGAGCTGAATTCTCAGCCCGATCGCCTTGCTAGAGTTCGCAGAGACAACGTCGTCCACTCCCTGTTATGTCATGATTGGTTGTACCGCTGGCAGAAAATTTTGACCACTGTTGGGTTAAAACCCACGCTACCAATGCTGTCTCGCGAAGCTCGCTTGAAGGAGCTAGCAGAACGAGCGATGGGCAAATCTGTCGCTCACCATCCACTACCAGAAAACTACTCAACAACCGCTTTGCACTCCAGCAGTGCTGCAAATTCATAGCAGCAAGATGGAACTTCAGCCGCCGCGTTGGGTTCGTAAAGACTGTGTGTTCTATCCTGACCAATCGCTTTACGGACTGTTACAGCAAACAAAGGTTCTTCTGAGGGTGCCAGTCAATCACTCAACACAGAGGTCAACATGGACACAGATCAGGGCTTCCCAACCTCTTCGCTTAGCAAGCAGGGTAGACCGTTTCAGCAATCCCTTGCAACAGACACAGAGGAGCTGGAGCTGGCAGCCAGAAAAGGGTTGAGCTTTCGCCCGCTCCTGAGAACTGTCCGCCGCAAAGCGTTGCTGATTGCTGGAATTACTACCGTTGTAGTTGGGGTTGTTGCCTATCGACTTGCAACGGCACCGCTAACCTATTCAGGCAGTTTCCGGCTGCTGGTTGAACCGGTTAGCAGTCAAGGACGGATAGCTGACCCTCTGGCTGTAACTCGATCGGGCGAAGGAGTTCCCAGCGACGAAATTTTTGGTTTAGACTACCCTACCCTGCTGCAAATTCTGCAAAGCCCCGGTGTGCTGTCAGACATTGTGGAAGAGGTGCAAGCCAAGTTTCCGCAGTTCAGCTACAACACGCTCAGACAAGGGCTGGTTGTTCAACGAATTGGTACTGGTAGAAATGACCAAACCAAGATTGTGGAAATTCTCTATCAGGGAGGCGATCCAGAACTGGTGCAGCTCGTGCTTCAGGAAACCGCAGAACGGTATCTAAGATACAGTCTTGAAGACCGCAAAACCCAATTTGGCGAAGGAATTAAGTTTATTGAAGCTCAGCTTCCCGAACTCCAGCAGCGAGTGGAAAGTCTTCGGGATCAGATCCAAGAGCTACAGCAGCAGTATGAGCTGATTGATCCCAATTCCCAAGGCGGGCAGCTCTCTGAAAACGTGAATCAGATTGCAGGTCTGCAAATTGAAACGCAGAGAGAGCTGCAAGAGCAAAGAACGCTTTACAGCAACTTGCAGCAGCAGCTCGCGCTAACGCCGGAAGAGGCGATCGCCGCTTCGACTTTGAGTGAAAACCCCCGCTATCAGTCGCTGCTGGAGGCGCTTCAGGAGGTTGAACGGCAGATTGCCACAGAGTCAGTGCGCTTTAGTGAAGAAAGTCCAGCAATGCAGGCTTTGCGAGTGCGACAGCGAAATATGACAGATTTGCTGAATCGAGAAGCTCAGCAGATCCTGGGTGACAGCCTGCCAGGAGGAGCAAGCAATTCTCAGGTTCTGGCATACCAAAACTCGATTCGGCTGGGTCTCATCAAGCAGCTCGTTGATACAACCAACCAGATTCGGATTCTGGAAGCTCGTAGCCAGGAGATTGCCCAAACCAGAGGCGTTTTTGATCAACGCTTGCAGCAGTTTCCGGTGGTTGCCCGCCGCTATAGCGATCTCCAGCGTCAGCTCGAAATTGCCACCCGAACGCTTGATCAACTCTTGAATCAGCGGGAAACGCTGCGGATTGAGGCGGCTCAAACTGAGGTGCCGTGGGAGTTGGTTTCTGAGCCATTAATTCAGCGGGATGCTGCTGGAAATCCAGTGCCGCTGCCGCAATCAAAACGAACGCTGCTGCTCGCAGTGGCGGGTGCGTTGCTGCTGGGTGCCGCGATTGCCGTTCTGCTCGAGAAGTATCGCGACGTATTTTACACCGATGAAGACCTTCAGGATGCAGTTCAATTTCCGCTGCTTGCTGTTGTGCCTTTCTCAGAGATTGCCGGACACCCCTTGTCGAGTTCGCCGCTTGCCTATGGCATGACCGACGATGACAGCAAGTTCAACACTTCTGCTTTCCTGGAATCTTTTACAGCCCTTTACGCGCGGATTCGATCGATCGCCGCATATTCACCCAACCACTCGCTGTCTTTGGTGGTCTGCTCCGCAGCAGCCGGAGACGGAAAATCGACGGTTGCCCTACACCTTGCTCAAACCGCAGCCAGCATGGGTAGACGAGTGCTCCTGGTAGACGCAAACTTGCGCTCACCCCACCTTCACACGGCACTCGACTTGCTGAATCTCAAAGGCTTGAGCGATTTGTTAACCAATAGCATTGATCCAGGTGCTGCAATTCAGCGATCGACGCTATCAGACCAGCTATTTGTATTACCGGCTGGGCAAGTAACGTCGAGTTCTACCAAGCTGTTGGCATCGTCTCAAATGCAACATTTGATGGATAAGTTCAAGTCCATGTTTGACTTGGTTATCTACGATACCCCCCACCTGTTTGGGCTAACGGATACCAACTTCCTGGCAGATCACGCAGATGGCGTACTGATGGTTATTGGCATCAATAAAACAAACCGTTCTGCAGCGCTACAGGTACTGAACGAGCTGGGTGCTTCTCATCCAGCAAGCTTAGGAATCGTTGCCAACAACATTCAGGGAAGATACTGATCTCTTGCCTCTTTTTGTTGAGACCTCATGAGCAGACGTGCTTATTGGGAGCCAAGCTCAGAGTTAGCCAGACAGGAAGCATCAAGCGACATCTACCTCAGCTTGAGTTGCAAATGGGAAATAACCGGTCTAGTTTCAATGTTGCAGTGTGACCAAAATTTGCCCTACTTCCAGGAACTATGAGCAACTTTCCAGACTTTTTTAGATATGGCTATCGAGTCAAAAAGGAACTGGGATCGAATCGGGCAGGGGGTCGCGTCACTTATCTCGCCGTTGATCTGACAACGCTTCAACCTGTTGTGATCAAGCAGTTTCAATTTGCGAAATCTACTTCCAGGTGGGTTGATTACGATGCCTACGATCGAGAAATTGAAGTTCTGAGAAAACTAGACCATCCGGGTATTCCCAGCTATCTCAATTCCTTCCATACTGCGGATGGCTTCTGCATGGTGCAGGAGTACAAAAACGCCCTGTCTCTGTCAGTATCAGGCAACTACAGTCCCGATGAAATCAAGCAGATAGCAATTTCTGTACTAGAAATTCTTGTCTACCTGCAAAGTCGAACGCCACCAATTATTCACCGTGATATTAAACCAGACAATGTCCTGGTCGATGAATATTTGAATGTTTACCTAATTGACTTTGGTTTTGCTCGAATTGGAGATGGCGAGGTTGGCATCAGCAGCGTCGTGAAGGGAACTCTGGGATTTATGCCGCCAGAGCAACTTTTTAATCGACAGTTGACTGAAGCGTCTGATCTCTATGGTTTAGGAATTACCTTAATCTGTTCAATAACCAACACAAGATCTGATGAGATTGGCAATTTAATTGACATTAGCTACCAAATTAGCTTCAAGCACTTAGTTCCTAATTTAAGTAGACAGTGGATCAATTGGCTGACCAAAATGGTTGAGCCAAAAACAAAAGCCCGCTTCCCTAATGCTGCGGCAGCCTTGAGAGCAATTCCAAATACTTCAATCTGTTCCCCTGAAATATTATTTAGTCAGCCCAAAATAGAGTTTATTTCAACCAGGCTAGGTGAAAAACTAACTCAAACTGTCAAAATCAACAACCTAGCTCCTGAAACTCATTTAGAAGGCGTTTGGGAGATTGCGCCTCATCCTCACGATCCTCAAATTCAGGGCTGCCATTCATGGATCTCATTACAGCCCACGACGTTTCAAGATAATCATTCCGAATGCCAGATTACGGTTGACACCAGCAGACTAATCGCAGGCAAAACTTATGTTCGGCAAATTCTGCTGCACACCAATGCTTCGCCGGAAATTTATTCTCTAGATGTTCAAGTTCAAACTGCCCCGATTACAACGAAAATTCAAAAGCTACCCTACGGTTTGCTGACCCTGCTGTTTTTGTTTGCCCTGGTCGTAACCTGGCTCTTTACAATGATCTTGAATGTTGTAGAGTCTGGTTCTCTGGCGATCGGTGGTTTTGGGGCAAGTACTGGTGCTGCGATCGGGCTAGAAATTGCAGCCTGGATTTTAACAACTGCCGGAGCACCGACTGGAGCTACAGCCGGAGCGATTGCCGGAGTTGCGCTGGGATTCTTGACGCTCGCGATGGTTTGGTCAGGAGTTGTCGCAACTCCTGAAGCTTCTGCTTCAACAGGAGTTGTGATTGGACTGGTGAGCGGCATCATGGCTGGAGTCTCAACTGGAACTGTAGCTGAAGATTTGGTAAACAAAAGAGTGAGCCAAGCTTTTGCCGTTGGCGTTTCACTGTTAGCAACCGCTGCTGGCAGCAGTTTTGGTCTTGGGTTTACTGTAGGTTTTTTACATCCCTTTGTGATGCAAGTGGTGTCAGGAACTAGTTTGGCTTTGATTGCAATGCTGCTGTACTTTCCACTCAAACAAATTCGTTCTATCACGGCTCACCGCAAATCTGAGCGATGGCTGATCAAGCCCTAAATATGAACAAGCAGGTGGTCACTGTTAAATATAAAACCACAAGACCCAGAAGCGCTTGTGCTGCGGGCGCTGCTGGGTTGAAAATGCAGTTTTTTGTGATTTTGTTTTTTAGCGACAAAACAGTTCTGTATTAGAGGATGTTTGAAAAGTCTAACTGTCAGTAGCAAAACGGCTTGATCCCCCTAGCTCCCCTTATCAAGGGGAGCTAGGGGGATCAACAGGTCTCAAAACTTACAGCAGATCACTTCTCAAACATTCTCTCAGAAAAGCTTAAAGCTTACGCAGAGTTTTGCCTTTGAGAATGGGTTAGCTTTCAAAAACTGATAGCTTGTGCATTATTCATCTACCTGAAGTAGGAAGCAACGGGGCACTGTTCTTCTATTTGCTTTGAATTCACCTTCGATCGCAACGAGTGACGTAATAAGCTGCACAGAGGCGGAAACTGCGATGAATCGCTCAAAATATCTTTGCTAGTATATGATTTTTTAGTAAACTCCCAGTGTAAACACTAGCCTTCCCTCGATCGAAGTGTAATTATGATCAAATGAAAGGAGCCATTGTTGGACTAGCCCAAAGGCAAGATTTTACACACACTGAGGCGGTGCCGCTGGCACAGAAAGGAGTACGTTTGGTTATCAGCCGATTCTACTCTCCAACGATCTAACACTCCGCAGGTTAAAGCAGGTACAGAAAGATTAAGCAATATCATCTCTAAACCTACAACATCGCCAATCATTAATCACTGATAACTCAGTCGAGTGCTGCTGGGATAGGATCGCATAGGGAGTGTTTCGATGCAAAGAGTAAGAATATTAAATGTCTCAATTGATAACCTGTCGTCGATCGAACTGCTGAGGAAGCTGAAAAGCGGCGTTGTGTTCACGCCCAACGTCGATCACATGGTAAAGCTGCAAAGCGACAAAGATTTTTATGATGCGTATAGCAGTGCAGACTTTGTGGTTTGCGACAGCAAAGTGCTATTCTACATCTCCAGGCTGCTTCGTTGCCCAATTAAAGAAAAAGTGTCAGGCTCTGACTTCTTTCCTTCATTCTATCAATACCATAAGAACAACGAGAACATCAAGATTTTTCTGCTGGGTGCTCGTGAAGGCGTTGCTAAGAAGGCGCAGGAAAAGATTAACGCTAAAGTGGGAAGACAGATTGTTGTCGGTGCTCACTCACCTTCTTTTGGTTTTGAGACAAACGAAGAAGAATGTCAAAAAATTATTGAGATTATTAAACAATCCGAAGCTACGGTGTTAGCGGTGGGAGTTGGTGCTCCTAAACAAGAAAAGTTTATTCACCGATATAAAGATAAAATTCCTAATATCAAAATTTTCCTAGCGATCGGAGCGACAATCGATTTTGAGGCGGCAAATGTCGCAAGAGCGCCAAAATGGATCAGTGAAGCTGGCTTAGAATGGCTGTTCCGGCTAATTGCTGAGCCCAGAAGATTGTGGAAAAGATATTTGCTAAACGACCCCCTATTCTTTTGGCTTGTCTTGATGCAGAAGCTCAATTGTTATGTAGCTCCCTTCAGCCATACCTATGCCGAACGCTACGACAAAGCTAGGTGTGATACGGTCGATTGAGAATTGTGGGTTGGAAGCCTGCGTTGTAAACCTACCTTGAGAGTTTAGAAGCGATGTCAGTCAAAGGACTTATTCTTCAAGCCAGCAATGACTCGATTGTGGCAACTCAATGCGAACCGTTTGCTGACAACCGCAAGCTACTTCGCCAAAAACTCAATATCGAGTTTGAACATGTTAAATGTGACTCTCTAGCAGCCGCAAGCGACATATGCAAAAAGAAAACTGCAGACGCGATATTCCTGCTGTCTTCCTGGCGCGAGAGTTCCACTGAAGCCGAAGAAATTATCAAGTCAATACGCGACAGTGCGCCCGATCGCAAACTGATATTTGTCGATCCTTTTGCTCAAACCAGCACAAGATACTTTAATCTGCTGCCATACGTAGATTGGTTCCTGAAGAGACAGATTCTCAAAGACATTAGTAAATACAATCAGCAGCTAATTGGCGGTAGCCCGTTCACAGATTTTTTGGCAAATCAACAGGGATTTGAGCTGGGTGAGTGGTCTGTAGAATCAGAAATTCCTGAGGGTTACGAAAATCGAATTACGACAGGTTGGAATCTGGGCACTGCCAATCGCTTTAAGAAAGCCTTGCTGAAAAAGCGGTTTTGGTTCTCCCGCCCGGTGGTAAAAGATATCGATATTTTCTGTCGCCTCTCGTTAGGCTCACAGCAAAAGCAAGAGTGGTATTGCCAATATCGTCTTGCTGCACTTGAAGCACTTAAACCACTGGAATCCGACTACAATCTGGTTGCTTTCGCAGGGTTTAGTGGCACGAGCGAACTTGTTCCCCGCCGTCAATACTTCGATGAGCTACAGCGCAGTCGGATTGTCTTCAGTCCTTTTGGGTGGGGAGAAACATGCTGGCGTGATTTTGAAGCTGCCTGCTACAACTGCCTGTTGATTAAGCCTTCAATGGAGCACATTGCAACTGAACCTAATATCTTTATCCCCGGAAAAACTTATGTTCCTGTGCAGTGGGACTTCTCAGATCTTGAGGAGAAGTGCCGCTATTACCTCGATCGCCCCGATGAGGCAAACCAAATTATTCAAAACGCTCGCCAGGTCTATGCAGAATATTTTGAGCAAGGCGGGTTTGTCAATAAAATTAGTCAGGTCATCAAGTGAGTTCAGAATCAGTTTCGATGCAGTCATCGCCCCGCTTGACACGCACCCACAAATACGATAACTTCTGTACTCATCGCTCGCTGTCCTGTTTGGCGCGTGTGGAACCCAAAAATTTGGTCAGCACGACTCAAAGCTGTTAGCGCAACTCCGAGCCGCTAACCCAGCCAACTGTCCTGAGCAGTCAGGCGAGCTAAGGGAGCATTTTACCAACTCTCTTGCCACCCCGATTTGCAACGGTTTCGGGGTGGCTAAATTTTTGGGTTTTCCTCGCCGTTGTCATCAACGGTTTCACCTAAGCCAAAGGAAAACTCATGAGTCAAAATCCGTCTTCTGATGCGGCAGCGCCACGCTCGCCGATCATTCCCGGTGGCAGAGTCGAGCCTGTGCCAGGACGCGAACCGCTGCGGCATCTGCTGCCGGGGTCGCCGCAGTTGGTGAGCCGCACGATTCACCAACTGCATGTCTTGCGCTTTGCCGAAGCGCGATCGTGGAGCCATCAGCTCAAGATTCCAGATCATGACCTGCTGGTTACGCCCTATGATGGCGAGGTGCTGAGTATTCTGGTGCGCTATCTGCGGCTGGAATAGCAATGCGCTCGCTTGCTTCTGGGAAACGCTTGGGAAGCGCTTGATAGAAGCAAGCGAGCGCCATCTAACTTGCTGAACTGAACGAAACCTGGGTTGCCTGTCGCCGCTCTCCTGCCGATGCAGCAGTGAGGGCTGCGGCAGGAGGCACGACTCTCAGGCGATTTATGCCTGGGTTACGTCTTTTCCTTGAGATGGTTGACCTTTGCGCTTCCAGACTGCTACGCCCAGAGTCAGCAAGCCAGGAAGCAGGGCAGGCGTGGGAACGGCGACTGGCACCGCTGTCAAACCAACAAGCTTCTCTCTACCGTCACCAATGAAACCAACCTCTGTCGCTGCTCCTGAATTGAGGTCGATCGTAAACAGGCTCGTTCGGTTGTTGCTCGCTCTAATCAGTGCGGCAAAGCCCGTATTGATGCCATTCTCTGTCACGATGTCAAATCCGGCTACGCGACGAAAATCATCGCCAAGGTAACCAACGGGTGTCAACGTGCCATCATTGGGCGGATTCTGGATGAGCAGTTGATCTCTACGCAGATCGATGTCATACAGGGTCGTGCCGGTGGCTGGGTCATTGTCTGCGTTGGTGTAAGCTACAGCAGAGATAGAAGGATTGCCAGGATTGAGCGTGCCATCAACAGTGACAGCACCCGTATCCACGTTAATGCGGAAGTTTTGATCGTTGGTGCCTACGACGCGCAGCCGGTCTGGAACTGGGTTAAAGTCCACACCAGAATCTTGCCCGCCGGTAAACGGCACCGAGAGCGTACTGACAAACGTCGCCGCGCCGCTAAATGGGTCAATGGTGTAGATCTTGTTGGTATCGGTGAGACCGTAGATTAAATTATTGGCAGGTCGCAGGTCAATGCCCAGCAGAGTGCCATTAACTCCAGTCACAGAGACACGGGTGGTCATGCCGGGGGTAGCCGAGTCAAACCGCAGCAGCTTGTTGCCATCGGTTAATCCTGTTAATTGCAGCGCTGCCGCTGGATTCGCAGCAGGGAACAAATCAACAACAGTGGCAGTCGCGAATACTGCGAGAAGGGCACTCAGTTTTTGCAGCTTCATAGAAGGATCCTTTTGGCGAATGATAGGCAAATGAAGGTCATCGCAGCCTAAGTAACCAGCGGTTAGTTTGCCACCTGGTGAAACTGCTGCTTCTCAAATAGAACGAGTTGAAAAAAGCACAGCAGATTCTGACTCCGTTAAGAGTACAGGTTTGAACAAAACTGCTGCCTGGGGGCGGACAGAGCTTCTGTTCCAAATGCTCTACGTATGTCACAGACGAGTGGATGGTGTTTCTACAGATACTTCACTAAAGCTTTACAAAGCTCTGGCTTGAGAACCAGAGCTGCTTCGCCTAGAAGAATAGGTGGCAGCGGGCTTACGCGATTTTTCTTCAACACACAAAATCAAGGAAATGTGAAGAAAGCAGATGTGCAGACCGGGGCAGTCAGGGCAAAGCATTCGGCAGAGATGGCTGGAGACTGACCGTAAATCCTGGAGCAATTACCTTTGCTCTTTGCTGGGTTAATCGGTTCCTCTCGCCATGCTTTATCCTGAGAGCAGGGCTTCACGCAACTTAACTTCTGCATCTGAAATGCATCACCAACAGTCGCGCTCAGTTTTCTGCCAGTCATCGCGACTGGTTGCCAGAGCTGAGTGAAGCGGAGAATGTCGATCGATTTGCTCAATCCGACCGACGTGTTAATTGGCTGCATCGGTGTCGGTGGCACTGTCGGCAGTACTGTCGGCGCGATGATGAACTTATGGCAAATTATTGGTGAATTGGTATAACCCTATAAGACCCAAATTCTGCTGTGAGGGTAAAAGCTGTTCCTGGCTGACCCTGCATCAGACTGGGTGAAGGTTGTTTTAAGTTGTAGCTGATGATGAGTGAGCCTCCGCTGAAGTCTGCTAGCTTCACTCGGTCTGTGGCATCATCCACACCGCCCTTGCCAACCTGGGTGTATGTGTCACTCGCGGTCAACGGTTTGCTGCTTGCCGTTGTGCTGCTGGTGGTGCTGCGAGACTACAGCTTGTCTGCTGCCAGTCGATCGCTGCCAACTCCATCGGTGCAGTCCAATCTGCTCGTGCCTGTATCAACTCCAACGCCAGAGCTAGGACCCCGGCATCAGCTTACCTATCAGCAGTGGGTTGATTTGCTGCGTCAAGAAGCCAAAGCCGCAGCAGAAGCCAATCCCCAACGGCTGACGGTTTTGGTTGGCGATTCGCTGAGCCTGTGGTTTCCACCAGAGTTGCTGCCAGCAGCGCAGACCTGGCTCAATCAAGGCATCTCTGGCGAAACGTCAGCCGGACTGTTGAAGCGCTTAGATTTGTTTGAGCAGACGCAGCCCGAAACTATCCTGGTGATGATTGGCATCAATGATTTGATTCGACAGGTTCGAGATGAAACGCTGTTAGCTAATCATCGCCAAATCCTGCGAACCCTGCGGCAGCAGCATCCAGATGCCCAAATTGTGCTGCAATCGATTCTGCCCCACGGTGGCGCGCAGGCAAGCTGGGAAGGGCGCGATCGACTCCTGGCGATTTCCAATGACCACATCCGCCAGTTAAACCAGGAGCTGCAAACGATCGCCATCGCCGAAGAAGTTGATTACCTGGACTTGCATCCGCTGTTTTCTGACGCACAGGGCAACCTCCATCCCGAACTTTCAACCGACGGACTTCACCTCAGTCGTCAGGGCTACTTAGTCTGGCGAACTGCGTTGCAGATGAGAGAAGTGACGAAGAATGAGGAATGAAGAATGCATGAAAACACTTCTCATCCCTGCCTATCTGATACGCTAAATGTGGATTAGCGCAACCCATTGCTCAGAACAGTCGCGTCAGAACAGCCACGTCAGAACAGCCACGTCAGAACAACCCTACACTGTCAGAACAGCCACAGGCATGGACACAAAAGCCTTCAAACGATCGCTCAACAGCTCTGAGCACTATCACCGCAAGGGTTTTGGTCACGAAACAGAAGTCTCAGGACTGATGCAGTCTGAGTATCAAAGTGACCTGATTCAGCAAATTCGCGACAGCAACTATGTGCTGCAACAAGGCGATGTGACGATTCGGTTGGCGCAGGCGTTTGGCTTTTGCTGGGGAGTTGAGCGGGCGGTCGCGATGGCGTATGAAACGCGCCAGCACTTTCCGACTGAGCGAATTTGGATTACCAACGAGATCATTCATAATCCTTCGGTGAACCAGCGGCTGCGGGAAATGCAGGTCGGCTTTGTGCCGGTGATTGCCGGACAAAAAGATTTCACAGTGGTCGATCGCGGCGACGTTGTGATTCTGCCTGCGTTTGGAGCCAGCGTGCAAGAAATGCAGCTCCTCAATGACAAAGGCTGCACGATCGTTGATACCACCTGCCCCTGGGTATCAAAAGTCTGGAACACCGTCGAGAAGCACAAAAAAGGCAGCTACACATCGATCATCCACGGCAAATATAACCACGAGGAAACGATCGCCACTAGCTCGTTTGCTAACACCTACCTGGTTGTTTTGAATCTGGCAGAGGCTCAGTACGTCTGCGATTACATTCTCAACGGCGGCGATCGCAGCGAGTTTATGGCAAAGTTCAGCCGCGCCTGCTCTGGTGGGTTTGACCCCGATCGCGATTTAGCGCAGGTGGGCATCGCCAATCAAACCACGATGTTGAAGGGCGAAACTGAACAGATTGGCAAGCTGTTTGAGCACACGATGCTCAAAAAATATGGTCCTGCTGCCCTCAATCACCATTTCCTCAGCTTCAATACTATCTGTGACGCAACGCAGGAGCGCCAGGACGCGATGTTTGAGTTGGTCAATGAGCCGCTCGACTTGATGGTGGTGATTGGCGGCTACAACTCTTCTAACACCACACATTTGCAGGAAATCGCGATCGAGCGGGGCATTCCCTCTTATCACATTGACAGCGCCGATCGCATTGGTCCTGGTAATCGCGTCGAGCACAAACCGCTGCACCAGGATTTGCAGGTCTGTGAGAATTGGCTGCCCGCAGGCGCGATCGTGGTGGGCATCACGTCAGGAGCCTCAACGCCCGATAAAGTGGTTGCCAGCGTCATCGAAAAGATTTTTGCCTTAAAAGTATTGAGTTTAGATGTGACATGAGACAGATATAAAAAGCTGAGATATTTACCAATTGGTGATTCTCGATACAGGTTTGATATTCTGTTGACAGCCCGACAAAACAAACGGTTGGCGATGATGTTGCGGTTACAGAAGCAGTTTGAGAATCGCCTGGGCAGCCCGATCGCACACCCCAACTTCTCCTGCCGCCTGTCGCAGCCGCGCGTAGTCTCTCAGCATTTGCTGGCGACGATCGCCATTTTGAAGCAGCTCTAACGCACATTCAGTCAGGTTTTCTGGGGTTGCCTGCTCTTGCAAAAACTCCGGCACGATCGACTCCATCAATACAAGATTGGGCGGCGACATAAAGGGAATTGAGAACTTGAGGAGGCGCTTAGCAATCCAGGCGGTAATCGGATTAACCCGATAAAACACGACCTGCGGCACGTTCATCAGCGCGATCTCCAAATTGGCAGTGCCCGATTTGGTGATTGCTAGATCGGCAGCAGCAATGACCGCTTGCGTTTGCTCTGTCACCTGTGCTGCGCGTAAGCCATAGTCTTGAATGGCTTGCTCTAAGCAGGGACGAAACGCTGCCAGCGAAAGCGGAATCCAAAATTGCACTTGGGGAAGCTGGGTTTGAATTCGATGTGCAGTTTCAAACATAGGCGGCAGCAGATACTTCAGCTCTTGCTGCCGTGAAGCTGGAAGCAGGGCGATCACCGTTTGCTCAAAGGCAATGCCTAATGTTGCCCGCGCCTGCTCGCGACTGGGAAAAGTCTGAACGCGATCGACTAAGGGATGCCCCACCCAGACCACGCTCGCCCCGTGAGTTTGAAAATAGCGAGCCTCAGCCGGAAAAATTGCCAGCAGGCGATCGGTCATTTTGACAATCTGCTGTGTGTTTTTGGGGCTAAGCGACCACACCCACTCTTGCGGCGCAATGTAATACACCGTAGGCACGTCAGGCAAATAGTGACGCACAAAGCGACCGAGCACCAGATTCGGGCTGAGATAGTCGATCATCACCACCAAGTCAGGCGGAGACTGCCGCAGATACTGCTTTGCCCGCTGCTGAACCCGCAGCATTGGCACCACAAAGGGCAGCGACTCCAAAATGCCGATCGAACCGATCGCGCTGGTGTTGCCCAACAGCGTTGCGCCTGCCCCTGCCATCCGCTCGCCCCCCAGCGCCAAAATTTCGAGTTTGAGGTCGATCACCTCAGCCTGCCGCTGCAACGCCTCGATCAACAGCGCCCCCTGGAGGTCGCCCGATACTTCACCAGTGCTAATAAAAATGCGGAGGGGACGGCGATCGGCAGCCTGCGATCGACCGTTCGCTCCTTCAATGCCGCTCTCATCTCT
>Ga0224723_1000756_pt1 | contig 21369 bp, 14 predicted proteins | sample Balambano_FR2_Me_FD_161647 | JGI IMG/M metagenome (GOLD analysis project Ga0224723, IMG submission 161647) | Freshwater sediment microbial communities from Lake Towuti, South Sulawesi, Indonesia - Balambano_FR2_MetaG | ecosystem: Environmental > Aquatic > Freshwater > Lake > Sediment | place... | reverse complement strand
TAAATAATCGCCATCATATAACAATTTCTTGAAATAGCAAAATGTCAACCTACGATACAAATTCCGATTAACTACAGATTCAGTCGGTATTTATGACGCAAAATCAATCGCAGCAGTTGTCTTTGAAACAGCTCAGTGATGTATTGGGATATGTTTTATCTCAAGAAGAATATGAAGATTGTCTTGTGAAAGTTAGATGCTTCAACCCAAAAGTCGGCAAATTCTGGCAAGGTACAGGAGTTGAAGCAGGAATTTATATCGCGATCGCAGGTAAGGTCAGGTTACTAAGCAGCACGGGTGAATTAATCACCACATTAGAAGCTGGTGATTGCTTTGGTGAGTTTACTTTGTTTGAGAAAGCTGACTTTACTCCTTATGCTGCAAGAGCTTCGTTGAATTTACAGTTGTGTTTCGTTCCAGGTGAAGTTATTTCACGTTTGATGATGAAACATCCTCAAATTCGTAACTCGTTATGGGAAAGAGCTAAACTGCGTAATGCTTCCCTCCCCTCATATAAGGATTACTCCAATATCCAGCAGGAGAAAATTAGCAAAGCTTACTTACCTACCCCGACTCAAAAAGTGGGACATATTCTGCAACGAGTGGTTCGACACTACCCGTTTTTTGCACAGCAGAGTGCATCAGATTGTGGTGCTGCTTGCTTGGTGATGGTATCTCGCTATTGGGGGAAACGCTTTAGCATCAATTCTTTACGCGATATCACCAACGTAGATCGTAATGGTGCTTCCTTGGCAGGATTATCAACAGCAGCGGAAAGTTTGGGATTTACCACACGACCGGTGAGAGCAAGTTTCGACCAACTCAAACAGCAAAAATTGCCAGCGATCGCTCATTGGGAAGATAAGCACTACATTGTCGTTTATGAAATTACAGCAACTTCGGTAATTATTGCTGACCCAGCCATTGGACAAATTAGTCTGAGTTACAGAGAATTTCAAATTAATTGGACTGGATATCTACTACTAATAGAACCAACAGCACTATTAAAAGATGCTAAAGATTCTACAACCCCAATTTGGCAATTTTTGGAGTTAATCAAACCTCATACCGTCGTGATACTAGAAGTAATTATAGCTTCGGTATTTATTCAGATATTTGGACTGATTACTCCTTTATTTACTCAGTTGATACTTGACCGAGTAGTAGTACAGCGTTCTGAGTTAACCTTAACTACTATCGGATTGGGATTACTGATTTTTAGTTTATTTAGAGTGGGGATGACAGGATTACGTCAGTACCTCCTAGACCATACTGCAAATAAAATAGACTTAGCATTAATCGTCGCATTTGTACGTCATACCTTACGTTTACCCTTAAGTTTTTTTGAAGCGCGTTATGTCGGGGATATTATCTCACGTTTGCAAGAAAACCGCAAAATTCAACAATTTCTTTCCGGAGAAGCCTTATCTATTTTACTAGATTTATTCACAGTATTTATCTACGTCGGATTGATGTTTTGGTACAGCACCCCAATGGCTTTACTAGCATTGGCGATCGCACCACCTTTTTGTGTACTAGCTTTGATTGCAACACCTTTTTTACAAAAGATTTCTCGGAAAATATTTAATGCATACGCTAATCAAAGTAGTTACTTAATAGAAGCTATCACTGGTATCCGTACAGTCAAAGCTACAGCAGTAGAACAAACAGTACGTTGGTATTGGGAAGAATTATTACATAAAGAAATAAAAACTAAATTTTCAGGACAAGTTATTAGCAACCGTCTCCAAACCTTTAGTAACACGATTGAAGCTTTAATAACTACTACCTTACTATGGTTTGGCGCGTACTTAGTCATCAATAATCAATTAACGATTGGTCAACTAGTAGCATTTAATATGCTCTTAGCAAATATTATTAGACCATTTCAAAGATTAACAGTATTATGGAATCAGCTTCAAGAAGTAATCATCGCAGTTGAACGTATTAATGATGTTTTAGATACAGAACCAGAAGAAGATTTACAGCAACAAACCCGACTGTATCTCCCACAAATTCAGGGTAAAATTTCTTTTGCAAACGTGACATTTCGTTATCATCCAGAAAGTCGTATCAACATCCTAGAAAATCTAACATTTGAAATTAAACCAGGAAAAATGGTAGCACTAGTTGGACGTAGTGGTTCAGGGAAAACCACAATTTCTAAATTAATTTTAGGTCTATATACTCCCACTAGTGGCAAAGTCTTAATCGATGGACATGATATTACCAGCATCTCATTACAATCTTTACGTCAACAAATAGGAGTAGTAGACCAGGACACATTTTTATTTGGAGGTACAATTAGAGAGAATATTAGTCTAGGAAATCCGAGCGCAAAATTAGAAGAAATTATTATAGCTGCACGATTAGCAGGTGCTGACGAATTTATCCAAAATTTACCAATGGATTACGAAACTCAAATTGGTGAAGGAGGAGGAACTTTATCTGGTGGTCAAAGACAAAGACTAGCGATCGCCAGAGCATTACTAGGTAATCCCCAATTATTAATTTTAGATGAAGCAACATCTCATTTAGACACAGAATCAGAAGAAATTCTTCAAAGAAATTTATATACAATTCTCCAAGGAAGAACTAGCATTATAATAGCTCATCGCCTCTCTACGGTGCGAAAAGCAGATTTAATTCTAGTATTAGATAAAGGTGTGTTAGTTGAAACTGGAACTCATCAAGAACTGATGAAAAATCGGGGATACTACTATTACTTAAATCAACAGCAGATAAATTAGTTTACATATTTCTGTGCTTGAATATGGCAAAAACTTTATTACCAATGTCTAAAGATGATTGGTCAGATACAACCAAAGAAATATTAGATAGCTTACCTAAAGTTTGGACAAGAGGAATGCTATATTTCTTAGTGCTATTTGCATCAATAGTCATACCATGGTCTATGCTATTTAAAGTAGATGAAACAGGTACAGCAAAAGGTAGAATTGAACCTCAAGGTAAAACAATAAAGTTAGACGCTGCTGTCGCAGGTAGAGTTACAGAAATTCTTGTTAAAGAAGGTGATACGGTTAAACGTGGGCAAAATTTATTAGTCATACAATCAGAATTAGTTTCTACTGAATTACAACAAACTCAAGATAAACAAAACGGTCAATTGAAACAGCTATCTCAATTAAACTTACTCAAAAACCAGTTATTACTAGCATTAACAACACAACAACAGCAAAACCAAGCTCAAGAGTTAGAAAAGCTTGCTCAAATCGATCAAACAGAACAAAATATTCAAACACTTAAAAGTTCATCAACTCTCCAAAAAGCAGAAAAATTAGCTGAAGTTAATCAAGCAAAGCAAACTCTCATAGCAAGTCAAAACAACAGTAAAATAGCAGCAACTAGTTTAAAAAGTGCAAGACGGGAAGTAGAAAGATTTCAACAACTTTTTGATGAAAAAGTAGTAGCGGAAGTTAATCTTGTGGAAAAACGAGACATAGCTCAAGAAAGAGAAAAAATATATCAAAAAGCTCAGTCAGATATTCAACAAGCTCAGTTAAATTTAGTTCAGCAGCAGAATATTTATCAACGAGCAACTCGTCAAACTGATGCAGATATTAAACAAGCGCAACTAAAATTAAAAGAACAGCAGAATAATTACAAAAGTTTGACTTATGGAGGTAAATTAACTCTTTTAAGAACTCAGCAACAACTCAAAAATATTGAAAAAGAAATTGCTGGTACTCAAGCGGAAATTTCTCAAAATCAAAGACAAATCCAATCTCTAAAATTTCAATTAGGACAAAGAATTTTGAAAGCTCCTGTAGACGGTACTGTATTCTTGCTCTTCACACCGCAACCTGGATCTGTAGTACAACCAGGGAAAACGCTTGTAGAAATCGCTGCTGATACCTCACGTCTAATTGTACGCGCACAAATAGCTACATCTGAAAGTGGTTCTTTACGAAAAGGATTACCAGTTCAGCTAAAGTTTGATGCTTATCCTTTTCAAGAATATGGAACTATGTTAGGAGAGTTGTTTAATATATCTCCTACAAGTTCAGATATTGACACTCCTCAAGGAAAAATTGCTGCTTACAATTTGGAAATTCTTTTAAAACGAGACTGTATTCCTACTAATAGTAAATGTGTTCCTTTGCGTGCTGGAGATACTGCAAAAGTTGAAATTGTTTTACGTCAACGTCGGATTATTGATTTTCTATTAGATCCATTTAAACGCTTACAAGATGGTGGTTTTGAATTGTAAATAAAAAAGGAGTCAGGTAGAAGAAAATATTTTTGTGGCGATTCTAACAATTTTATTAATTGGATAATGTTATTAACCAAATTAATTAGTTTGGAATAAATATTATGTTACAATTTCACATTACAAACGAAGATATTCTCACTCAAATCAAGCTTGCTTGTAGAATTCCTCAAATTACGAAAGAAATTCTGAGATACAAAGTTATTGAAGATGCTGCAACTGAAGCGGGAATTAAGATTAAAATACCAGAACTCCAAAAAGCAGCTAATAAATTCCGAGTTAGTAAACAACTTCTAACTGCTAAAGATACTTGGAAGTGGTTAGAAAAACATAGTTTATCTTTAGAAGACTTTGAAAAAGTTGTTTATAAGAGTTTAATTTCTGCTAAATTAGCCGCTCATCTATTTGCTGATAAAATTGAACCATATTTTTATGAACATAAATTAGATTACGCTAGCGTAGCAATTTATGAAGTGATATTTGATGATGAAGATTTAGCTTTAGAGCTATTTTACACAATTCAAGAAGATGAAATGAGTTTTTCTGACGTTGCTCATAAATATATTCAGGATACGGAATTAAGAAGAAAGGGAGGATATCGGGGAATACTCCGTCGTCAAGATTTAAAGCCAGAAATTTCTGCTGCTGTTTTCGCTGCTAAACCACCACAACTTTTGAAACCAATTGTAACTTCCAAAGGAGTACATCTCATTTTCGTAGAAGAAATTATCCAAGCGCAGTTAGATAATAAATTACGCAATTCTATCGGTTCTTATTTATTTAATGAATGGTTGAAACAAGAAGTTGCGAAATTTGAAATAATTTAGATTATATACGAGGGCGAACGGTTGTTCGCCCCTACGTTCTAGCGTGTATAATTATATTCTATTTAATTATTAATCTCTAACGAAAAAATAACTCCTTAATCCCAGCGCTACCAATTTCCATGGCCAGCGCGGCTAAAAGAAAACCTAAAAGCTGTGTAATAATTACTTCACCTTCCGCACCTATCCACTTGTCAATATAATTGCAAAAGCGCAAAATTACCCAAGTAACTAACATCGCTGCTAAAATCCCTACTATTACACTAATATGAGGACTAGGAGATTCTGACATTAACAGCATTACTGTCGTCAACGTCCCTGGACCAGCTAGTAAAGGTAAAGCTAAGGGTGTAATAGCAACATCCCGTTCTTGGTCTAGCACAGGCGTATCTAAGTCCCCTTGCAGCATCTGTAATGATATGATCAAAAGTAGCAGTCCTCCAGCCAGTCGTAAAGAACCCATACTAATATCTAAGTAACCTAGAATAAATCGTCCAGTGAAGGCAAATAATAACAGAACTGATATTGCTACCAAAATTGCTTTATCTACTACTTTGTTTCTTTGTGTTGGATCCATCCCTTTGGTGAGAACCAGTACTAAGGGGATGTTACCTACAGCATCTGCAAGAACAAAGACAGCAACAAATGTTTTAATAAGAACAGAGGTATCCACAGGAAAAAGCGTTTGTCAAGGTTATCTAACAACGTAACCTGAATTTTGCTCAGATTTCCAGAAGCCGTAGGAAGATATGAGAGGGGGATATTAGCTAAGGATTAATTATCAATGGCTTTTGACCTTTTGAGTAAAAATATATATTTTTAGAATTACCTCGCATAAATGCACTGTTGGTTGTCAAATCTATGAAGTCTTATCTTGCCGCTGCTATTCAAATGACTAGTGTGTCTGATTTTCGTAAGAATCTGGCACAGGCTGAGGAGTTAATCGATTTAGCCGTACGTCAAGGTGCCCAGTTGGTGGGTTTACCTGAAAATTTTTCTTTTATGGGTGAAGAGCAAGAAAAACTTGTAATAGCTGAGGCGATCGCCTACGATTCGGAAAATTTTCTGAAAACTATGGCGCAGCGTTACCAAGTTACTATCTTAGGTGGTGGCTTTCCAGTTCCTGTAGATAACACTGGTAAAGTTTACAACACAGCATTACTGATTGACTCTTCAGGTCAAGAACTTGCTCGTTACCGTAAAACCCATTTATTTGATGTTAATGTTCCTGACGGGAATACTTATCAAGAATCCAGTACTGTGATGGCTGGTACTTTATTGCCTTCTGTACACTTCTCAGAAACACTAGGTAATATTGGGTTATCTGTATGCTATGATGTAAGATTCCCTGAACTTTACCGACATTTATCGTCTAAAGGAGCAGATGTGATGTTTGTACCTGCTGCCTTTACAGCCTTTACAGGTAAAGACCATTGGCAAATACTTTTACAAGCAAGAGCGATAGAAAATACTTGTTATGTAATTGCACCTGCCCAAACTGGTGTTCATTACGCTCGTCGGCAAACTCACGGACACGCGATGATTATTGACCCTTGGGGAACGATTTTAGCCGACGCTGGGGAAAAACCTGGAGTTGCGATCGCTGAAATTAATCCATCTCGATTAGAGCAAGTTCGCCGTCAGATGCCTAGTTTACAACATCGAGTGTTCATCTAATTCGTAATACTTTAACATTGGTTAAGCCGTTGTTTACATGGTCTTAACCAATAAAAATTACGCTATAAGCGCACTCTCTTTAACTTAGAGCGATTGCAAATACGTTTGGGATGTCTTTAAACAAGGAAGTATGAACTTTAACAACCGGATCCCAGCTTGCAACTTAATTTGCTCTCAGATTATTACTAGTCTGTTATTACTAGGCTTACAACTTCCCAAAGCTACTGCTCTCGATTCTAATACCATACCAGCTACTGAAGCTTGTAGTACTCAGAGACCTTTAACTAGTACCACCCTAGAATTATCAACTTGGGTAAGCAATCCTGAAATGGGTGTGAAATCTGTGATGAAGGTATTTGGTTCCCATTTGTTTGCTTCTTTAAATTTAAGCGGTTTAAAGGAGTCTGAGTTAGGGCAAGTTTGGAAAGGAACTGTATTACCTTTATTAAATCCAGGCTTTAATTTTACCAGTTCTATAGAAAAAACTAACGTTACCATTGACCAAATTCCCTTGATTTTGATTGCTGGTGGAAAACCAATAACGATTCATGCACCCACTCGCTATCAAGTCAAGGATATGTTAGAGAAAGTACCAACTCAGGCGATCGCTGCGGTAGATGGAGGTTTCTTTTCCCTCAAATATCTTGATTCTAATGTGATGATTGGGCCAGTACTGAGTCAAGTAACAAATAAATTTGTCCCTGGGAATAACAGTGAAAATAAGAAATTAAATAATCGTCCTTTGGTATTAATCAGTCCTCAGGCAGTACGTTACATACCTTTTGACTCTACCAAGCATAATACTTTACCTGGTATCCAAGCAGAAATGCCAGATGTCACCGATGCTTTCGTTGGTGCAGCATTCTTGGTGAGAAATGGACAACCATCACCAAAAGAGATTTACACCAGCCTAAAAGGTTCAGAAGACCGTCGTCATCGAGCTTTCTGGGGTATGAGTCAAGTGGGAGTTCCGACTATTGGAGTTTCCACTCAACCTGTAGATTCAGTTAATTTAGGCATAATACTCGCAAAAGCTGGATTTAAAGAAGCTGTCATGCTTGATTCTGGGTCAAGTACCGCTTTAGTTTATAAAGGAGAATCTCTGGTAGGTTATGAACCTCGTCCTGTTCCTCATGCAGTTGCACTAGTACCTAATCAGTCAATGATTAATACTGCTTGTATTTTAGGAAGTTAGAGGTGTAAAGTAATTCCATGAGTAGCTGAAGCGAGAAGAAGATTAACTTTGTATCATTTGTTGAAGCGCAGGTAAAAATAGAATATTTTCTTCTAAATATGGCTACACCAAAAACACTATTTTTAGCTTGGAAAGACCCCCTTGGCCACTCTTGGTTCACGATTGGTCGGTTAACAAAAGATTCGGATAATTATCACTTTGTCTACACACAAGGGGTTTTTGAGGCACAACAAAAATGTGGTTTCCAGCCTTTGTTATCTTTCCCACGCTTAGATAAGATTTATAAATCAACTCAATTGTTTCCTATATTCTCAAATAGGTTGATGTCTCGTTCCCGTCCTGATTACCTTAATTTTATGCAATGGCTCAACATCAGCCCAGAGTCAAACGAGCCGTTTGCTATATTAGCCCGCAGTGGTGGGGAACGTGTAACAGACACGCTTGCTGTTTTTCCCTACCCAGAGCTTGAAGAAAAAGGACAGTATCATCTTTACTTTTTTTCACATGGGCTTCAACATCTTCTTCACAGTTCTATTGAACGGATTAACCACTTAGAAACGGGAGAAAAGTTACGGTTTGCTCACTTGGTGCAAGACTTTGACAATCTTCCAGCTTTAACGCTCAATACCCAAGACAAGCTTTTGGTTGGCTATTGTCCTCAGTATTTATACGCAGGAGTTTTTGAGATACTTCAGTACCAAAATTCCAACATAACTGTGGGGGTTGAGCGTGTTAATAAACCTCCTACTCCATTCCAGTTTCGCCTGTTGTGTAAAATGACTGGTAATTGGAGTAAGGACTTTCGCCCTTTCTCAACTAGTCAGTATCAACCTGTACACGCACCCGTTGCAACCGCGACAAAATTTTCGTAAAAGGGGTATAAAGTTGTATATTGATAACAAGCCGCTGAAGGTGGATATGGAAAGGATGAAGTTACAAATGCATATTGGGGCAGATGGTATATTGCAAATTGAAACGCCTACTGACCTGAAAGATATTTTTGTTGAGGTGGTGGTGGTTGTGCAGCCGTTATCCAATGCTTCCGTTGTGGTATCAGAAACAGAAGCACGTCATAACGCTTGGGGAAAGCCGACAACTAAAAAATCAATAAGTGATGCAATTACCAGGATGCAACAACTGCGGCGAGAGGTGGCGTTGGATCAAACGTCAATCCGCTCCATGATTGAAGAGGGGTAAGAAACCAGAAGAAACGTCTCCTACCGAACTTGAAAATGAATAAAAATTTATCATTTGTCTGCTCTTACACTTGTAGACCCCCCTGTATTTTCTCGTAATTTGTTTCAAAAATCAAACCGGATTCCTATAGTAAGCTTTAAGTAAAGAAGATTTTGAGTAAACTTCTATCAACGGAAAAGCTTTTACTATTAAGTTAGTATACTAGTATTTTATACAACAATTAAAAAAATAAAACAAGTAAAAACACTCAGTGCGTAAAAGTTTGAAGTTAAGCAAGATATTAAGGTAGAGATTTCTTACTTCAAATGGAAGACTGATGAATCACAATTTTCAAGAGAGGGACGATGTTCTCAATTTAAAGCTACAGCAGCTTATTGAGGAGATTAAACGATGTTCGGCTAGTAGTGATAGTGCTACTATCAGAGGAAAACGGCGGATTGCTTTAAATAAGCTAGTTAATGCAATTCAGTCTTCGGGAAGGTTGAGCAGACAAAGCAAGTGGTTAGGTGAACCGAATTACGAAGATTATTATAATGAGGCTTTGCAATTGACTTTGATGGAAGTTTGTCAAAAAATTGATGAATACAATCCACAATACCCAGTAATGTCATGGGTAAATAAGATTTTTAGTTGGCGTTTTAGCGATGTAAGAAATAAGGAGATGAAAAGGGGTTTTACTCAAATTCCTAAAGATCAAAAATCTGCTACTGTGCTATGTCTAGATGATATCAATAATGAAAAATTTCTCCCAAATGATATATCTGAAATTGAGCAGTTAAAAGAAATTATTCAAGAGGATTCAGAAGGTTTTTTAAGGAGTGAATATCTGGAAAAATATCCTCAAGTAAACTTACAAATAATTTTGTTAATGCTATTATCAGAAAAAAAATGGAAGGAAATTTCTCAAGAATTCGGAGTTCCAATATCTACTATTTCTAGTTTTTATCAACGTAGAATGAGTAAAATTATTGATTACATACAGAAATATATATAGTTAATCGAAACTTAACCTATTAACCCAATATCCATCCATCAAGAGAATTTGATTATGAACTGTACCACTGATGCATTAAGTTTTGTAGTTTCTTTGTCTTTTGAAGCTCATTCTATAGCTCAAGAATATTCTAAAGGTATACCAAAGGAAAAAGTTCAACAGGTTTATTTAAATAGTTTGGCTGTGTATGCTGTAGATAATTATCTACGCTGTATGGGATTTAATCCGAATTGGGAGAATAGCTACAGTCGCAATAACTTGGCGATTAAGTTAATGAATGTTGCTGATTTAGAGGTGAAAAATATAGGTAAACTGGAATGTCGTCCTGTTTTAGTTGATCAAGAAAAAATAGAGATACCAGCGGAAGTTTCTTCTGATAGAATTGGGTATATTGTTATACAATTTGATTCTAGTTTGGAAACAGCAAAAATTTTAGGCTTTACCCGTAATTATGCTGCGGAGATTTCTTTAAATCAATTGCAATCTTTGGAAGATTTTTTGATGTATCTCACTGAGTGTGAAGTAGTGAAATCTCATCAAACCGAAACGAAATTAGTAACTGTCAAGATTGGAGAATGGATAGATGGAGTCGTTGATGCTGCTTGGGAAAAGTTAGATAGACTTTTAACACCACAACAATTGGGAGTAGCTTTTAAAAGTGAAATCAGCATCACAAGAGGACAAAAAATTGATTTAGGAATTCAACTTGATAGAATTTCTCTAGCTTTAGTTTTGAAAGTGACTCCAGAACAGAATAGTAATGAAGTTTCGATTTTAACTCAATTACATCCTTTTCAAGGAATAACATTACCTGAAGGTGTAAAACTAATTATTAGTGATGAATTGGGAGAAGTTGTATTAGAGCAAGAGTCTAGAGAAGATGATAATTGGATTCAGTCAGCGTTTGATGTAGAATTAGGAGAAAAATTTAGAGTCGGCGTTTCTTACAAAGAAAATTCAGTAGTGCGAGAGTTTGAATTTTAGGTATTTATTACTTTTTCCGAGCAGTCTATTGTTTTCGCAACAACTGATATCGTACCAGAATCACAGGAGCAATTAAGAAGATTTCTTCCTTGCTCCTCGTTGTTTTATACGTATATTCCCAACCGCAACAGACTTTTTGTTTTATAAATCTTTCTACGTAAGTGAAAAAAATACAGCATATTCCAGGTTTATGAGGTACAGTTCTATTACCTCGTAAGGGCACGGCACTAGTAGGATTTTTGATTCACCCGTAGTATTTCGGAAGCCGTGCCCCTACATTTTATTGTTTGCTGGTTTAATAATTGTGGCTACTGTACCTCATCAAGTTGAAAACCACTGTATTTACCGCCATTGCGTTAGCCAAGCATATCCGATAGGACATACGAAGTGTTAGCGGAGAGTCTCTGAAAGAGATAGCAATCCTAGCCCTTGCGATGAGCCGCCGGTGATTGCTTCGTTTCGCTCCGCTACACTAGCTTCGGACACTACGTGATTAATTATACTTAAATATTTATTCTGCGAAAAAACTTCTAGAAGCTATCGATATAAGAATAGAAGCAATCAACAAGGTTACATTACCTCACCAAGATTTACTTACAGGAGACTCGAAAGAATCGTTTGAGATTGTTGCTTTTCGACAAGATTTCATTTCGCTTCCATAAATCCGAATCATATTTAAATCTGCATAAGGAGAATAATCATGTTGAAACAAATAACTGCATTCGCATTAACTTCTGTTAGTTTACTTAGCCTCAATGTCAGCACTGTATTAGCCAAACCCACTCAAACTTATAGCCGCTACAAAAGCTTTTATCCTTCAAATTGTTCAGTCTTTCTCAAAGGTTCAAAATTTGACTGCAATTATGTGGTTATAGGAGCTTTCGATAATGGCACTGGTAATATCAAGTTATGCTCTGAAGCACATTGCTTGATTCTCATATTGAACCGTAATCAATTACAAAACGCAGCCAACGGTAAAAATTTTTACATCTGGCAAATGTCTTTGCAAAAAGGAAGTTATATTGAGGCTGAATTCGATACATCAATGCGATGTAATCTCCGAAACAGTGAAATGTCATGTATTGGAGAATTTAAAAATGGTAGTTCTATTGGTGTGTATGTGAAGTAATGTAGGCTAGAAAACCAGTTCACACTTAGTTTAATTAATCTATATTAAGAGTGCATCTAATTGCGTAAAATCCGAATGTGCCGAAAGATATTAATATACAGCTTCTGGGATAGGTGTGGAAACCAAGATGAAAAAGTTAGTTCTTCTCAATCTAAAAGGCGACTGTATTCGGGGATTTGACGCGAGTTTAGAAATTGGTGAAGATGGGAAGCGTCCTTATTTTGAGTTGAGTGACAAAGATTTGAGGTTGCCTCCTATCCCTAGTTTACCTGATACTTTGCAGGATTGGCGCAATAGCTATCGGAGTTTGGATGGAAGTCGCATTAAGCCCAAGAAGCAACAGATAACTAATGTCAAGTTAAAATCTCTGAATCAGGAGTGCCATCATAAAGCTAAGGTTATTAAACAAAATTTTACTGGTTGGTTACAAGCTGATTCATTTCGTCGGATTAAAGAAAAATGTTTGATACATTTAAATGTTGATGATCAAGTACGGTTTATTATTCGTACTGATGAAATTATATTACGTCAACTTCCTTGGCATTTGTGGGATTTATTTGATGATTATCCTAATATTGAGGTCGCTTTTAGTTCGATTCATTCTCAACGTTTTCAACAACAATATCGTTCCCAGTTACGAGTTTTGATTATTTTGGGAAATAGTGAAGGTATCAATGTTGTTGATGATGAAAAATTACTGAAGGAATATTGTCGAAAAGCGGAATTAGTTGTTTTATCGGAACCTTCTTTCTGGGAGCTTAACGAACATCTTTGGAATGAGCAAGGGTGGGATATAATCTTTTTTTCTGGTCATAGTCGAACGGAAGCACAACAAGGAAGAATATTTATTAATGGTAATGATAGTTTAACAATAGAAGATTTAGGGGAAGGACTTAAGACTGCTGTGAGGAGGGGATTGCAGTTAGCTTTTTTCAATTCCTGTGATGGTTTGGGAATTGCAAGTGAGTTGGAAAAGCTGCATATTCCTCAAGTGATTGTGATGCGGGAAGCTGTACCGGATAAGATTGCAAATCAATTTTTAAAGTACTTTTTTCAGGAGTTTACTCAGGGGAAATTTCTTTATCAATCTGTTAGTATTGCACGGAAAAAGTTACAGGTTTGGGAGAAAGATTATCCCTGTGCTAGTTGGCTACCTGTAATTGTCCAAAATTTGTTAGAAATTCCTCCGACTTGGGCTAGTTTAGGAGCTATTGCAAATTGTCCTTATCGGGGTTTAGCAGCTTTTAGGGAGGAAGATGCTGTTTATTTTTATGGGAGAGAAACTTTTACCAGTCAGTTGGTGAAAGCTGTTGAGCAGAATTCTTTTGTTGCAATTGTTGGTGCTTCGGGAAGTGGTAAATCTTCGCTGGTTTTTGCTGGTTTAATTCCTCAGTTGAAGCAAAATCATGAAAAAGATTGGCGGATTATTTCTTTTCGTCCGGGAAGTAATCCATTTGAATCGTTAGCGATCGCCATATTTCCGATTTTACCGAAATCTGTTCCTGTGGGGGATAAACAAGATAATGATTTTCAGCAACGCTTAACGGAACTAGAGTTAGAAATTGAATTAAAATCAAGTAATACTGCTTTAGCAAAGCTGATTGAACCGATTGTTTTTCAATCTTCCCAATCTCATTTAGTTATTGTAGCTGACCAATTTGAAGAACTCTACACGCTTTGTCAAAATACTGATACCGATAAACAACAGCGTCAACTATTTTTAGATAATTTACTTAATGCTGTAAATAATACTCCTGGTTTTACCTTAGTTGTAACTTTGCGAGCGGATTTTTATGCTGATGCTATATCTTATCGTCCCTTTGCTGATGTATTACAGAATGCACAGTTTAATTTGGGTACGATGGATGCTCAAGATTTACAAGCAGCGATAGAAAAACCTGCTGCTGGTTTCAATATTGGATTACAGGAAGGTTTAACTCAGCGTCTGATTGATGGGGTATTAGGTTCTGCGAATGATTTACCTTTACTTGAATTTACTCTAACTCAGTTGTGGTCAAAACAACAGCAAGGATGGTTAACTCATCAAGCTTATGAAGAAATTGGTGGGGTGGAAGCTGCTTTAGCTAATCATGCAGAGACAGTTTATCACCAATTGAGTCCAACTGAACAAGAAAGGGTGGAACAAATATTCATTCAGTTGGTGAAACCAGGAGAAAGAAACGCACATATCCGTCGGATTGCGACTCGTAAACAAGTCAAGTCAGAAAATTGGGATTTAGTCGCAAAGCTTGCTTCAGGAAGGTTAGTGGTGACAAGCTGTAATCGGGTTACGGGAGTTGAAACTGTAGAAATTATACATGAAGCCTTAATTAAAAACTGGCGTAGATTGCAAAAATGGATGCGAGAAAATCAAGAATTTTGCTATTGGCAAGAACAATTAAGAGCTGTTATGGGACAATGGGAGAATAGTGGCAAAGATAATGGTGGATTATTGCGAGGTAAACCGTTATTTGATGCTGAAGTATGGTTAAAGCAATCTTCCCATCTAATTGGTAAGGATGAGCGGGATTTTATTAATTCTAGTTTAGAATTACGGGATAAAGAACAAAAAGCCAAAAATAACGCGAGAAAAAGAACTATTATTGGATTAACATTAGGTTTGATATCAGCATTATTCTTAGCTGGTATCGCTTTCTTGCAACGACAACAAGCAGAATATCAGCGAAAAAAAGCCGAAAGCAATGAGTTAGATAGTCTCAGTCAATCTGCAAAGGTTAGTTTAAATTCTGGTAAACAAATACAAGCTCTGACTCCTACATTATTAACTGCGATCGCAAAATTAAAGCAAGTTGATATAGACATGGATAATCGAACCAAAATTTTAGGTTCGGTGTTGGAGGATTTGCAGCAAATTAGGCAGTACAATCAGTTATCGGGACATGAAGATACTGTTACTAGCGTTAGTTATAGTTCCAACGGTAAATTAATCGCTTCTGCAAGTCAAGATAAAACAATTAAAATTTGGCATTCCAATGGAAATTTATTACAGACGTTAACAGCACATCAGGATGGTGTTTTCAGCGTTTTTTTTAGTAACGATAATCAATTTATGATTGCTGCATCTTTTGATAATACCGTTACTCTTTGGCGATATAATTCTGTAACAGCTCGATTTGAAAAGCGTCCGTTTTTGAGGATAAAAGAACCAGATGGACTTTGGGCTGTTGGTTTAAGTAATGATAAAAAAATTATCGCCGTTGGGAATAAAAATGGTTTAGTAAAACTCCGGAATATTCAAGGTCAGTTAATTAAAACTATTCCAGCCCACAATCAGAAAATTTGGAGTTTAGATTTTAGCTCTGATAATAAATATTTTACTACTGCCAGCGCCGATAAAACGGTAAAAATTTGGGATTTATCAGGTAAGCCATTAAAAACATTATCTAGTCATACTGATGAAGTTTTAGCCGTAAAAATTAGTCCCAATAGCAAACAAATTGTTTCCGGAAGTCGAGATGGGAAAGTAAAACTTTGGGATGTGACAGGTAAACCATTACATACCTTTATAGATGGTATTAACGCTCATAGTGATGAAGTTTTAGATGTTCGCTGGAGCGCTAATGGTAAATTGATTGCTTCTGCGAGTGACGATGATAGTGTAAAAATTTGGAATGTTAAACAGCGACAATTAATTAATACCTTTAAAGGACATGGTGGGAAAGCATCTGAAGTCAGTTTTAATCCTATTTTGGGAGAATTTGGAACTACTATAGCAACAGCAAGCAGGGATAAAACAATCAAACTATGGCGCTTAAATGGAATTTTACCAACTTTCCCTGCTAATAGCGTCAGTCATAGTCCAGATGGAAAAATAATTGCGATCGCGCATCAAGGTACAATTACTTTCCGAGATAACAATGGTAATTTATTAAACAGTTTTAAGACTAATCATCAAGAGATTTATAAAATAATATTTAACCCTGACGGAAAACAAATAGCTACTCTTGAAAACAATGGTAAAATTAGTATTTGGAATCTAAAAGGAAAACTTTTCAAAACTTGGCGGGGATACGATAATGTAAATAATCCTAATAATAAATTATCTGAACCAATCCAAGATATTAGTTTCAGTCCCGATGGTAAAATCCTAGCAACAGTTGGAATAGTTGATAAACAAGTTAAACTCTGGAACTTGTCGAAAAAATTATTAAAAAGCTGGGATATTGATGATAAATGGGTGACAAGTATTATATTTAGTCCCGATGGTAAAAACATCGCCATGTCTGGAGATAAAAAAGCTAAAATATGGAACATTAAAGGAGATTTATTACAAACCCTAAAAGGTCATCAAAATAACGTTACAGATGTCAGTTTTAGTCAAGATGGTAAATATATAGCCACTGCTGGTAACGATAAAACAGTTAAACTATGGAATTCTCGCAATGGAAAATTTTTAAAATCATTAAAACACCAAGATAATGTTTATAGTGTCCGATTTAATCCCAATAATCAACAATTAATTTCAGCAAGTGGGAATAACATTTATTTCTGGAACTTGGAAGGGAAATTTATTTATAAACTTTCAGGAAATCAAGATATGCTGTCTGAAATTAACTTTAACTCCGACGGTACGACATTGACATCTGTAGATACAAAAAAAGTCACCTTATGGAAACTGAATCTAAATGATTTAAAACAACAAACTTGTCAGTGGCTGCACGATTATTTCGTCACTTATAGTAATGATAGGAATAAAAACAATGTTTGTGATTAGAGTTTATTAAATAAGAAGATTATATTCATATTAATTAGTGAGGATATGTCATGGAGAACAAAGTGAAGCAATCGCAAACCCTCGCGTTAGCAAAGCGTGTCCGATAGGACATATAATTCGTTTCGCTGCACTCGCAATGATAATACACTATTAATTCTTTACGAGTACTCATTATGACAATTGCCTAAGTTCTGATTCTTTAATCAAATTTAACCACTCTATATCATTATGTCCTACAAAAAACTATCTACAAACTTATTCTTCGCTTGCTTAATATTGGGATTGAACACCATTAACTTAATACCAGTAAAAGCAGAATTATCGCCTATTAAAACACAAAAGCAAATCACAGCAACAGATTGGTTTATTCAAGGTTTAATGAAAGTCAATGAAGAGAATTATAACGAAGCAATCAAATTTTTCAACAAAGCAATTGAACTCAATCCTGAATACGCTCAAGCTTATTATCAACGGGGTTTAATTCATACTAAAAAGATTCAAGGGAATAGCTCAAACTCTGGAGAGCTTCCACCCGGATGCGAAAGAGTAGAGGAAGTTCAGATTATTTGTCAATTTAGTATTACAGCAGATTGGAGAGAAACAACTAAACAACAAGCAATAAAAGATTTTACTCAAGCAATTCAAATTAATCCCCAATATGCAGCAGCTTATCATCATCGGGGATTACTACAACAAGAAGATAAATCGAAAGACTTCGAGCAAGCAAGAAACCTTTATTGGGAACAATTTCCCAAGTATCTAAATCAGCAGAATTATCAAGGTGCAGATAATATTTTAGTCAGTATTCAGCAGCTAGATGCAGAACGACAGAATTTGGATAAACTGGAATTAGTTCTAAAGGAAATACCAGAAAACCCCGTTGGTTCCTCTACAGCATCTGGCGATCGCAAGAAAACACCAGCAAAATTAATGGAAGAAGCTCGTCTTGCTCGTCGGAAGGGGGATTTTAGAACTGCTTGTGAAAAGTATAAACAAGCAGCTAGTAGATTGAGTAAAAATGATAGGGAGAAGATGAAGCGGGTTAATTGTAGAAAGTAAATGGTTTGCTAGTAAGTGATTGTGATTGGGGATGGAGAAAGGTTTTATCCCCAATTACTAGTTTCTATTTTTGAAGTGTTTGCAATACATCTATCACTAATTTATACTTTTCAGTATTTCCCTGAGCTTTAAAAAGTTTTGCTGCTTGCTGAAAGTTTTCAATAGCTTTTTGTTTATCTTTCTTCTGTACATAAGTTGCACCTATACCTATATAAGCTTGAGCTAAATTGGGATTAATTTGGATGGCTTTGTTGTAATCAGACAGTGCTAATTCCCATTTTTTCTGCTCATAGTAAAGAATTCCCCGATTGTAGTAAGCATTAGCATAATTGGGATTAATTTGGATGGCTTTGTTGTAATCAGACAGTGCTAATTCCCATTTTTTCTGTTCCTTGTAATGAATTCCCCGATTGTAGTAAGCATTAGCATAATTGGGATTAATTTGGATGGCTTTGTTGTAATCAGCCAGGGCTAATTCCCATTTTTTCTGTTTATAATAAACATTTCCCCGATTGTAGTAAGTAGTAGCATAGTTGGGATTGATTTGGATAGCTTTGTTGTAATCAGCTAGGGCTAATTCCCATTTTTTCTGCTCTTTGTAAATAATTCCCCGATTGTAGTAAGCTTCAGCATCATTGGGATTGATTTGGATAGCTTTGTTGTAATCAGCTAGGGCTAATTCCCATTTTTTCTGCTCTTCGTAAATAATTCCCCGATTGTTGTAAGCTTCAGCATCATTGGGATTGATTTGGATAGCTTTGTTGTAATCAGCTAGGGCTAATTCCCATTTTTTCTGCTCTTTGTAAATAATTCCCCGATTGTTGTAAAATACTGATCGGGGAGCAATTTTGATTGCTTCATTTATCGCTGTTTCTGCTTCTTCATAACGTTCTAAATTTTGTAAAACCCAAAACTTTTCGTTATACAGATTAGGGTTTTGTGGCTGTATTTGGATAGCTTTATTGATTGCTTTTTCTGCTTTATGGAGTTGGTTTAATTCTTTATATTTTACACTTAGATAGTGCCAAGCATCAACAAAGTCATCCTTAAACTTTATAGTTAACTCGAATGCAGCTATTGCCTCTTTATCTTTTTTATCCCAATATAAAGCTAAACCTTTACCATAGTAAGCTAAATGAACAAAAGCTGGTTTAAGCTTAATTGCTTCATCAAAGGCTTTAACAGCTTCTTTGTAACGACGCAATCGCCAAAATTGATTTCCTCTTTCTAACCATTGAGAAGCTTTTGCATTTCCTGTAGGGACATTTGCTGATAATACTGCTTGTTCTATAGATTTAATTTCCTGTGCTGTTAGTTGCGGTACTTTTATATTTTCTATTTTTTGTGCTTGTACTCCAAATCGCGTTTTTAATCCTAAAAAAGTACTTACAGGAATCCCTAAACTATAGCCCAGTTGAACTTGACACCCAAAGTTAACACCACAATCTTTAGTTTTCTGATCAATTACTTGTTCCCCTTCTGAGCGTCCATGAATACCAATAACTCGTCCGAGTGAGTCTAATACTGCTCCCCCACTCATACCACCATAAGTAATACTGGTGTACACTAACTCATAACCTCCTGCTAAGGAATAGGAACTAACTGTTTGTAATTTACCATCGCTGTTGTTGTGAAAGTAAGATTCACGGGTATAGAAAAATCCAGTTTCTTTATCAAAAATGCGTCCTAGTGTAAATTGCCAAGGTGACTGATTACCTGATTTGGGATACCCAGCAGTAAACACGTAGTCATCTTTATTAGCATAATAATCTGCTAGGGTTGCAACTTCATAAGTTTGTGAACTTTTGAACTTTAATACCGCTAAATCAACACCTTCTTGGATTTTTATCGTACTTTTTTCTACAGAATATTTTTCCCGATCATGGGTTACTACTTCATAGCTATTATCGGGACATGGTTTTACTCCATTTTCACTTTCACAAACAACGTGTGCTGTAGTTAATACAGTGTAAGTATCTCCTTCTTTAGCAATAATTATCCCAGAACCATTTTCTTTACTGCTGCTATCAATCCTTACAGTAAACTGTTTAGCTTTTGATTCGATTTCCTGTAACCAGGGTGGTAACTTACTAGCAGTAGAAAACTCAATATTACTATTGGGTAAGGGGAAATTATAAGCAGTCAAAATTCCTTGATTTATCTGTGCTAAAAAAGTACGTATCGGAACCCCCCAACTCATTTTTCTAAATTGCTGGATTTCTTCTTGATTGGGTTTGGAACCATCTTGATAAACGTAACCTGTATTTAAAATCGGATAAGCACTTTTACCATTTATCCCTACAAGGGTTCCTTCAGTATTAATTATCGCACCACCGCTCATTCCCTGTTCAATATCGCTGGTATAACCAATGCTATATCCACCTTTAAGCGGAGACTGGGAAATCTGATTAATTTTACCTTTACGGAATACAATCTTTCCCTGTTTACTAGAAAACCCAGCTGCCAGAACTTCCATCTCCGGATTAGGAATGAAATCATCAATATCTGGAGGACAATAATTTTGGCTGGTTTGAAATTCTAATAAAGCTAAATCAAATTTTTCAAAGTTATTATCAGAGATAACTTGAGCAGGGTAATTTTTACCATCAAAAGCTTCCACTCGAATGGAATTAACTCCTTGAATTACATGAGAATTGGTAACAATAAGATATTTGTTTCCGCGTTTACCAATTATAGTTCCCGAACCTCCATTATTATCCCCAATTACTCTCATGGTAATTCTGCTAGCTAGAGTTTGTAATTGCTGTGGGGAATATTCTCCTTCTTCTTTTTCTGGTTCTATTTCACAATTGGGTATTTTTGTTGCTGTCTGAGAAACTGAATCAGAAGATTTGGCTGCAAAGGTAGGATTTTGTAATAGTAATAATGAGCTAAGGATTGAGGTGTATAACGTTAGTTTAGATTTCATGATTTTGTTTTTTAATATATTTTTGACAGCTTAATTTATTAAACTGATAGATATTGGTCGGTTAGACACAAATTCACCTGGGACTGCAAGTCCCAGTCTAATAGCAAAAGTCCTATTTATAGGACTAATTAATAGTCGTCTAAAGACGACTTGAGCTATTAGACGGGGGCGAACTGTATTGCACTAGACTGTTGATTCTGTAATATAATTGCCTGTGAGACTTCATGCAAAAAATGTGCTGGTAGTAGGGTGCGTCTAAGCGTCAGCGTAACGCACCGCTTTCTGATTAACGGTGCGTTACTAGGCTGTTGATTCTGTAATATAATTGCCTGTGAGACTTCATGCAAAAAATGTGTTGGTAGTAGGGTGCGTTTAAGCGTCAGCGTAACGCACCGCTTTCTGATTAACGGTGCGT
>Ga0224723_1000755_pt1 | contig 21399 bp, 14 predicted proteins | sample Balambano_FR2_Me_FD_161647 | JGI IMG/M metagenome (GOLD analysis project Ga0224723, IMG submission 161647) | Freshwater sediment microbial communities from Lake Towuti, South Sulawesi, Indonesia - Balambano_FR2_MetaG | ecosystem: Environmental > Aquatic > Freshwater > Lake > Sediment | place... | reverse complement strand
AGGAGATTCGGGCGGCAGAAGACCCAGAGTTTGAGACGTTCTACACCAAGAATATTCTGCTCAACGAGGGCATTCGGGCTTGGATGGCTCCCCAAGACCAACCCCATGAACACTTCGTATTCCCTGAGGAGGTACTACCACGTGGTAACGCTCTCTAGTAACTCAATGGTCGCGGGCGGTCGTGACCAAGAATCTTCCGGTTTTGCCTGGTGGGCCGGTAATGCCCGTCTCATAAACCTATCGGGTAAGCTGCTTGGCGCACACGTTGCCCATGCTGGACTGATCGTTTTCTGGGCTGGAGCAATGACTCTATTTGAGGTTGCTCACTTTGTTCCTGAAAAGCCGATGTATGAGCAAGGTTTGATCCTGTTGCCTCACCTCGCTAGCCTCGGTTGGGGCGTTGGCGCTGGTGGGGAAGTGATCGACACCTTCCCTTACTTTGTAGTAGGTGTGCTTCACCTGATTTCCTCCGCAGTTTTGGGATTGGGCGGCATCTATCATGCTGTTCGTGGCCCTGAGACTCTAGAAGAGTATTCCGCCTTCTTCGGCTACGACTGGAAAGATAAGAACAAGATGACCACCATCTTGGGCATTCACCTAGTTCTATTAGGAATTGGTGCTTTTCTACTCGTGCTAAAGGCCATGTTCTTCGGTGGTTTGTATGACACTTGGGCACCCGGTGGCGGTGATGTCCGCGTCGTGACAAACCCGACTTTGAACCCCGCTGTGATCTTTGGCTATATTCTTAAGTCTCCCTTTGGTGGCGAAGGTTGGATTGTCAGCGTCAACAACTTAGAAGACATCGTTGGCGGTCACATTTGGGTCGGCTTCATCTGTATCGCGGGCGGAATCTGGCACATCCTGACTAAGCCGTTTGCATGGGCACGCCGTGCTTTTATCTGGTCGGGTGAAGCTTACCTTTCCTACAGCCTTGGTGCGCTGTCGTTGATGGGTTTCATTGCTTCCACAATGGTTTGGTTTAACAATACGGCCTACCCAAGTGAGTTCTATGGCCCAACTGGCGCTGAGGCTTCTCAGGCTCAGGCACTCACTTTCCTAGTGCGCGACCAGCGATTAGGTGCAAACGTCGGTTCTGCTCAAGGTCCAACTGGTCTGGGTAAGTACCTGATGCGCTCTCCTACTGGAGAAATCATTTTCGGCGGTGAAACGATGCGCTTTTGGGACTTCCAGGGCCCCTGGTTGGAGCCGCTGCGTGGTCCTAACGGGCTGGATCTAGACAAGATCAAAAATGACATTCAGCCCTGGCAAGCTCGTCGTGCGGCTGAGTATATGACCCACGCTCCTCTGGGTTCGCTCAACTCGGTGGGTGGTGTAGCAACTGAAATCAATTCGGTTAACTACGTCTCCCCCCGCGCGTGGCTGGCAACTTCTCACTTTGTCCTTGCTTTCTTCTTCCTGGTAGGGCACCTCTGGCACGCGGGCCGTGCCCGTGCGGCGGCAGCAGGTTTCGAGAAGGGTATCGATCGGCAAACTGAGCCTGTACTCTCCATGCCTGAGCTTGACTAGTTTTAAGCTGGGTTTCAGTTAATTGAAAAGCTCCTGCCTTAAGGTAGGAGCTTTTTACATGGGAGCCTTAGCACAAGACAGGTAAGCTAAACTTCTTAACCATTACTGGATCTGAGGCGCTGTAGAATTAGGCAGGTTCTACTGAGGTAGTCAGCTAGTTACCTGCGGCTAAGCGCTCAAACTCAACAAACATGGCTAATTCTGATTTAACCGATGCTCTGGAGTGGGCTCCTGAAGCAGAGACAAAGCTAAAAAATATTCCCTTTTTTGTCCGGGCACAGGCGCGACAGCGGATTGAGGCAATGGTGCGAGAAGCCGATTTAGAAACGGTGACGGCTGAACTGGTGGAGCAGGCTCGGAGCGAGTTTGGTCAGTAGGAAATAATCCAGGTTAGGAGTCCTGGTTGGTGCTGGTCATGGCAGTCAAAACGGCTTGCTGACTCACTTGTTCATAAAGCGTTTTGAAGTATTCGGCGATCGCCCCTCCCCCTCCATTTGCCCCACTCCCTTCCTTTAACGGAATCGGGCCAAGAATATCTAATGCCGTATTGCTGCTGGGTGGTGGTGCAATCACAACTAGAGACGATTCTAGCTGGTCGTCATATTGCCAAAATTGCTGCAAATTCAGGGTTTGAGTGTCAGATGCTTGCGCTGTAGGCTCCTCTATTTCTGAAGGAGCCTCGTCAGTGCTGGTGCTGCGGGTTTGGCGCAGGGCGGTGATGATTTCCTCTTTGGTGCGGCCTCGAAGTTGAAACAGGACAAAGGGATCTTCACTGAAGCGATCGCCCAACAGATAATAAACTGCGCCAATATGCTTACAGGGATTCGCTGGATCGGGGCAAGAACACTTGCTGTGAATGTCAAACTTGGTTAGCGGAAACAGGCTTAACCCATTTGCCGTAAACACTTCCTCAATGTTTTGCGGCATTTCACCTGCTAGTAGCTTTGCCGAGAAAATTGCCCGCTGAGCCATCGACTCAATCACAAACTGCCACTGCTCATCATCAAACGGGTCAAGGGAAAGTGAAACCTTGTAAGGTTCAGGAGCCGTTCCCTGGACGCGGGCAAATACCTTTGCGCCACGAAACTCAATTTCTAGCACATTTCCCTCACGGGCATAGTTGCGGGCGCGGGCAAGGCGACGTACCCAGCCAAAGGATTCCAATACATCAACCCATCGCTGGGCCCACCATTCACGGCTCGGTTGAGAATCTGTGGTCATCATCGTGTCTTACCTTAATGCTAAGCCTGTACAAAAAATCTCGTTATTCTCGTTCCTGGCTTCTAGCCAGGAATGCCGCTCTGAAGGCTTGAGCAGCGGATGGAGGCAGAGCCTAAGTAGCATTTCCAGGCAAAGCCTGGAAACGAGATTTAAGCGAGATTTAACGAGATACTCTTTTCTTTAAAGTCTAAAAGATGCGAGATCATCATCTTCGGTAGGTTGGGTTACTTTACCATTTCCCTGAATTTGGGCGGGAAGCAGGTCAGGATTGGCTTCAGTGGTGATGTTGACCTGACCCACGAGTTCGGTCCAGGTAATTTGTTTGTTTTGATCCAGAACAGACAGCAGATCGACGAAAGCTTTGACTGTGTTGCGGGGAGTGCGGAAGTAAGCATCACCAATACGCTGGGAACAGTGCGCCATGAATGCCTGAATGCCTGCATCGGGTAGAAGGTACTGATCAGGGTCGCCAGAGGCAAAGACATGACGGATTTTGCCCAACAGCACGAATAAATCTTCGGGACTGAGGTTGCCCAGGCGCAAGACGGGGTTGTTGTAGTCCACTAAGCCATTTACAGCGAAAGTATTTTCTGCTAGACGAGATTGCAGAGCGGGGTAGCTATACAGCCCTCGTCGGGTATCCATGAGAAAATCGGGAGTGCCGCCGAGCATGAAGCCCAAGCCGACCGCAGTTCCCTGAAGGCAGTCGTTGAGGATACGGAGGATTTGCTCGTAGTTGCTTTTGCGGGCTTGGGTGTTGGCGAGCTTGTAGAGATTGACCAGTTCATCCAGGCAAATCAGGAAACCAGAGTAACCCGCTAGCCGGACGAGTTGGGTGAACAGTTTGAGCTGATCGTAGACGTTGGCATCGTCAACAATGGTTCTCACACCGAGGGCATTTCGGGCATCGGTGCGGGTGGTGTATTCGCCGCGTAGCCAGCGGATGGCGCTGTCTTTGAGGGTTTCGTTGCCGTTGTCATGTCCGCGCCAGTAAGCCGCAATCACTTCGGCAAAGTCGTAACCACCAACCATTTCTGACAGGTGAGCCAGCCGTTCTCGAATCACGGCTTCGGGGTCAATGTTGCGATCGCGCCCTTCACTCACAGCCGAAGTCACAAACCGCTCTACCACGCTGGGCAATGCCCCCCCATCCGGCTTGGTGCGAGTTGCCAGGTTTTGCATTAATTCGGCGTAGAGCGATCGCGCCTGGCCTGCGGTGGCGTGAAGACGGCGATCGGGGGTGAGGTCAGCGTGGGCTGTCACCAGTTTTTTTTCTAAGGCGATCGCCCTCACCAGTGACAGAAAAAAAGTTTTGCCAGAGCCATATTCACCAATCACAAACCGGATGGCGGAACCTCCTTCAGCAATTCGCTCCAGATCGCGGATGACGGCTTTGGTTTCCTCGACTCGCCCGACCTGAATTAAATGCTGTCCCCGACGCGGCACTACGCCAGCCTGCAAGGATTGGATCACAGTATCGCGGTCTTTGGCTTTGATCAATCCATTGGTCATGCAAGTAGTTCCCGTAACACGTCTGAATTCACTTCAATCGGGTCATCCCCTTCTGTAATCGCTTCGTCGCATCGATCAAAGGCGGCTTCATTGATCACTTCTAGCGCTCCGTCTAGCATCAGGTCGAGTTGGGTGGCGATCGCCTCCAGTTCTCCCCGTTTCCACAACTCCTGGGTTTTCAACGCAAACAACAGTTCTGAATGAGCATGATCTAAACCCGCAATTTGAACAGTTTTAGCGGCTGGTTCAGGTGACTTAGAAGACTTAGCTGATTTAGATTTGGAGGACTTGCGAACTTGACTTGTTTTAGTATGAGTATGATAAGTTTTTGTCACAGGAGCAGGTGTTTTCGGTGAACCCTCTTCATCGACAAAGATATCTGCCAGAATGCTAGAGATTTCCTGCGATTCTGTCAGCTTGGATTGTACCAGGGACATATCCAAAGAAAGTTCTTGCTGCTTGGATTTGCCTTTAGGCTGCGCGGGAATTTTGCGCCCACGAGTGGGAGTGGCTTTGCGAACGGTAACGGGTTCACTGGCAGGTTGAGATGAAGTCGTGGTCGTGCTGACCATATGCAGATCGCTGTACAGCGTTTGCGGATCAAGTTCTAGCTGCTTGTAAATCTTCTCCAAAACCTGAACTTCTTGAGGAGTTGCCTGCCCATCAGCCGCCGCAACCTGAACTATAAACTGAGCAAATTCCTGACGCTGGGCTGGACTCAACTTTGCAATTCGGGATTTGAGTCCTCGCAGGTTTGATTTTTCGTGCAGCAGCAAATGTAGGTGGGCGTTGAGGCGCGATCGCTCCCACTCTTCAACCGTCACCACCGAACTTAAGTGAGTTTCCAAATACTGCTGCTCGACTGGGTTGGGAGACTCATTCCCGCTAGCAGCGGCGATCGCCAACTGCATCAGCAATGTTGCTTCAATATAGGCTTCTGACAGTCCATCAGCCCATAGCTCTGACTCATCTGGATTGTCAGAATCAGCCGTCAGCCGAAACAGAGCAAAGCTATTTTTCAACGTGGGCAACGTCCCACCCAAACGGGAATCGGGTTCGATACCATAACCCAGACGAGCCAGGGTATTAGCTAATCCATTCGCTTCCGTTTTAGTGAGTTTTTCGGGATTGCTGCCTGACCAATATTTCAGCACTTCTTTCCCAGAAACAACTGCAACCTGGGTTTTGGGTTTGGCAAAGTGTTTATTCAGCCAAGTTTCCAGATTTCTGAAAACATCTCCACCGTATTGTGGCAGAAGGTCAGCGGGGAGGAGAGCGATCGCCGCTGCCGACTTTTGTGCGTCAGGATTGCGGGCAAGGAAACGGCTGAACGACTCAAGTTCCTTGCGGCATTGCAGCACTACTTCCCCGATTTTGGTGACTTTAGCGGTGAAGCGGCTGATGTCGGGAAGATCGCCCACGCTGATGTCGAGCGATCGCCCAAAGGAAGGATTTGACGGAAAGTAGCTCGTTGTCAGCTTCGTCTTACCGGGCTTGAGCTTGATTCCTTCACCAAACGCTTGCTGATAGCGCAGTTGAAACAGTGCTTTAAACTCATCTTTACAGCGAGTTGCTGCGGTGGGTAGCGCATTGTTGGCTAGACGAGTGTACCAGGCGATCGCCCACTCCGCCGGAATCGGCTCTCCCCGCTTCACCTTTTGCCCCAGGCTAATTTGCAGCGCAAACGGTTTCGCCATCATGGGATCGATTTGCTCCTCCGGCAGTTCCGAGGAGCTAATCAGACGGCAAATTTCTAAGAAAGTTTCTGTTTTGTTGGCAAACGACCAGTTTTCACGCGGATTTCCGTAAATGTCTCGCAGTCGCTTGACCTCAGCCGCAATTTGCTCAAGTTCTGGCAAATTCTCTGGTGCAACACTTGCCCGCTCGTCTAGCAAATCATGCAGAACTCGTCGTTCCAATCCATAGAAAAACAGCCAAACATAAGTCCCGTGAACTTTGGGCGCGTTTCGCCCTTCTGAAAGCCATTTCAAATACGCCGCCCGTTCAGCCGCTTCCAGTTGAGTGTAGGACGTGCTGTAAATTTTAGGAACCCTTTCATAATCCGGATTCCGGCTTTTCGCCTTCAGCATCGGGCGAATCAGGCTCGGCTCCACGCCATAGCGCCCAATCATGGATAAATTATCCCCGACGTATACCATGCCCGGAATTTTATATCCCGCTACTGTCACCGTTTCACTGGGCGGCACCCAGCAACTCTTAGAAGATGCGTCACTCCTCTCAACCGTTGGAATCTCACCAAACTCGATGGTTGCGTCCAGCAAATCCAGCATTTGCTCCACTTCACGAAAATTAGGTCTTGCAGTAGACCTTTTCTGACGCGAACTGTCAGCGGGTTTGCTGCGCTGCTTCTGCCGATTTGCAAGTGAGTTGGGTAGGGAAATCCCTAATTTGTCGAGCAGTTCCCAAAAGGGACGAAATTCCATTGGAATATATAAAACGCCATATTTTGACCAGTGTACCGTTTTATGCTCTGTGCGGATCTGGCATTCTCGCTAGGAGTAAAGGAGTTGTTATTTATGGCTGGGCTGCATCCACCTGGGGAATAGGCGGGTGTTGTGCCAGGACTTGTTTGACGTATTGACCTGTGTAGGAGCGATCGCACTCTGCCACATCCTCTGGAGTCCCCACTGCAACGATTTCACCGCCGCGATCGCCCCCCTCTGGCCCTAGATCAATCACCCAATCAGAACAGCGAATTACATCCAAGTTGTGTTCGATGACAAGGACGGAGTTGCCTTTGTCTACCAGGCGTTGCAGCACATCCAGTAGTTTATGGACATCGTAGAAAGAGAGTCCGGTGGTGGGTTCGTCGATCAGGTAAAGGGTTTTTCCGGTGGCGCGGCGAGAGAGTTCGGTTGCCAGTTTGAGGCGCTGTGCCTCACCGCCTGAGAGGGTAGGCGCAGTTTGACCGAGGCGCACGTAACCTAGACCGACATCTACCATTGTTTGCAGACGGGCAGCGGCCTTGGGGATGTTTTGGAAAAAGTCGAGAGCTTCGTCAGCGGTCATGTTGAGCGCGTCGGAAATGGATTTGCCTTTGTACTTCACCTGGAGCGTTTCCCGGTTGTAGCGTGCGCCTTTGCAGACTTCACACTGGACGTACACATCGGGCAAGAAGTTCATCTCGATCACGTTTACGCCCTGACCGCCGCAAGCTTCACAGCGACCGCCTTTGACGTTAAAGGAGAATTGTCCCGGTTTGTAGCCTCTGGCTTTTGCCTCGATGGTCTCAGCATACAGATCTCGAATTACGTCAAATACGCCTGTGTAAGTCGCGGGGTTAGAGCGAGGAGTGCGACCGATGGGGGACTGGTCAATCACGATCGCCTTATCCAATGAACTCAGCCCCGTCAGCTCCTTCATTTCTTTGGGCTGGGGAATTTTGCGCCCAAAGTGATGCTGAATCGCGGGATAGAGCAGCTCATTTACCAGTGTCGATTTGCCGGAGCCAGAGACACCTGTAACGCAGACCAGCTTGCCCAGCGGAATCTCAACGCTGACATTCTTTAAGTTGTTGCGGTGGGCGTTTTTGATTTTGAGCGATCGCCCATTTCCCTTACGCCGCTCGGCTGGCGTTTGAATGACGCTGCGCCCTGACAAGTAAGCCCCCGTGAGGGAATCTGGCGCATTCAGCAGATCTTCTAAAGATCCCTGGGAGACAATGCTGCCGCCGTGAACGCCTGCACCGGGGCCAATGTCTACTAGATGGTCGGCGGCTCGAATCGTTTCCTCATCGTGTTCGACCACAATCAGGGTATTGCCCAGGTCGCGCAGGCGGGTGAGCGTGCGGAGCAGGCGACCGTTATCGCGCTGGTGCAGTCCAATGCTGGGTTCGTCAAGGACGTAGAGGACTCCCGTTAAGCCAGAGCCGATTTGGGTTGCCAGTCGAATTCGCTGTGCCTCTCCTCCAGAGAGCGTCATGGCGGTGCGATCGAGCGTCAGGTAATCCAGTCCGACATCCAGCAGAAATTGCAGACGGGCTTTGATTTCGCGCAGCACCAGGTCGCCGATTTGGGCTTGGCGATCGCTCAATTCCAGTCCGTTAATTCGGCTTAGAGAATCTCGAATCGCAACGCTGGTCAGGTCTTTGATCCGGCATTGTCCCAATCGCACGGCTAGCGCTTCAGGTTTGAGGCGATCGCCCTTGCACACTTCACAGGGCTGCTCAACCAGATATTGCTCTAGCTTTTGCTTGTAAACTTCTGAGGTGGATTCTCGATATTGTCGCTCCAGCATCGGCAACACGCCTTCGTAGCGGCGCTGATAGCCCTTGCCCTCCTGGTAGCGCGAGTCGGACTCAATGTAGATTTTTTCCTCAGAGCCATGCAGGATTACGTGCTGCTGGTCAGGCGTAAGCTGACTCCAGGGCGTTTGAATCTCAAAGCCAAAGGCTTTGCCGACGCTAAAGAGCAGCGAAAAGTAGTAAGTATTGTCTTTGTCAGACCAGGGGGCGATCGCCGCATACACAGGCAAAGCCGGATCGGGCACCACCAGTTCCGCAGAAAAGGTGCGAAGGGTGCCTAAGCCGTGACAGTGAGGACAGGCTCCGTAGGGCGAGTTAAACGAAAACAGGCGCGGCGACAGTTCCTCCATCACCGCTCCGTGTTCGGGGCAGGCAAAGTTTTCTGAAAAAACCAGTTCGGCGGGCTGGTCGTCTTCCTCGGAGTCATGGGTTTCTGCTTGAGTTGCAGACGGGTTGCCGTATTTGCCGCCTAGCTCAGCAGCGATCGCCAGTTGCCCCGGTGCAATCGGAATCACATTTGAGCCTTCAGCCGTTTTAGGGGAGCGATCTTTCGAGTCCTTCAACAAATCAATAATGGCGATGCCACCAGAGCGGCGCAGACAAGTGCCCAGCGAATCGACCAGGCGTTCCTGAATGTTGTCTCGCTTGACCAGGCGATCGACCACGATTTCAATGTCGTGAAACTGGTTTTTGTCCAGCTCGATCGAGTCGCTCAGTTCCCGCACTTCGCCATCGACTCGGACGCGCACAAACCCTTCCGAGGCAAGGCTCGACAGCAGCTTTTTGTGAGTTCCCTTTTTACCCCGCACGACGGGCGCAAGAATTTGAAATCGGGTGCGGTCGGGCAATGCCAGAATCCGATCGCTCATCTGGTCGATCGTCTGCGGCACAATGGAGCGATCGCAGTGGGGGCAGTGCGGTTCTCCTGCGCGTCCATACAGCAGACGCAGGTAGTCGTAAATCTCCGTCACCGTGCCCACCGTTGAACGGGGGTTGTGGGAAGTAGACTTCTGGTCGATCGAGATAGCAGGGCTTAATCCCTCGATCGCATCCACATCAGGCTTGTCAACCTGTCCTAAGAATTGCCTTGCGTAGGCGCTGAGCGACTCGACATAGCGACGCTGACCTTCAGCAAAGATCGTGTCAAAGGCAAGGGATGACTTCCCTGAACCCGAAACGCCCGTGAAGACGATGAGGCGATCGCGGGGCAGTTCTAAGTCGATGTTTTTCAGGTTGTGCTGTCGCGCCCCCCGAATCCGAATCGTGTTTTGCGGATTGTGCAAATTGACTGGAGGATTGGGGCGATCGCCATCTGCACAATGTCCGTTTTGGTCTGTAATCTGGGATTTTGAAGCCCTGGCACGAGTAGGCATAGAGGCAAGTCTCTTGCGCTTCCATTGAAAACATGGAAATAGTTCTTAATAATCTTACCGCTAACTCCCGGAGAGCCGCAGGAAAGACCCACGCAAGGCATAGGATTATTAGGCTCTTATCTTACCGCGACTTGCCTCATTAGTACATTCGTTTTTATTCCACCCGTACAGGGCGAATTATTCAGTCCACCCCTTTAAACTGTTCGTTCCGCCTAAACATAGGAAAAATAGCGACCGTTTACGCTGAGGTTGCTGACTCCTTGAATCACACCGATTATTTCATCTCGTTCGCTGCCGGGTTTGTTGAAATAAATGATCGTACTTCCGGGCAAGGAGCCAGAAGAAGATGAAGGCCGCAAGAAGTAGTTGGAGGCTGATCCCCTCAATTGAATTTTGTCTCCGGCAGGATTAAAGTCTCTAATCAGCGCATAGTCTCCAGATCCGGTGCTGTTGAGTCCGTCGTCATAGAAGACCTTCTGAGCAGTGCCCAAAACAAAACGGTCAATGTCTCCACCGCCCGTGAGGATGTCAATTTCACCAGCGCCAGGTCGGGCTGCAGATTCGTCGGCTCCCACAAGGATGTCTCTGCCGGAGTTGCCAATCAATTGATCGCTGCCGCTGCCACCGTAGAGGCGATCGTTGCCGCTGCCGCCGTCGAGTCTGTCCCTACCAGCGCCGCCGAAGAGATAGTCGTTGCCGTTGCCGCCAAATAGCCTGTCCTCGCCAGCATAGCCATAGAGACGGTCGTGACCCTCCTCGCCATAGAGCAGGTCTTCATCAGCGCCGCCAAATAGCAGGTCTTGTCCGTCATCGCCTTCTAAAAAGTTGTCGCCTGCTTCACCATAGAGGCGGTCGTCGTTCTCACCGCCGCTGAGGTAATCTTTGCCGTCACCGCCATAGAGGACATCATTGCCATCACCGCCGTACAGGTCGTCATCCCCGTCATTCCCAACCAGGCGATCGCTACCATCTTCACCGTAAAGCCGATCGTTGCCCGTGCCGCCGCTGAGGTAATCGTTATCCCTGCCGCCATAGAGCAGATCGTCTCCCCTGTCACCGTAGAGGCGGTCATCCCCGTCACCGCCCTCTAAATAATCATTGCCACTTTCGCCATAGAGCCTATCATCATCGTCGCCGCCATTGAGATAATCTGCTCCGGTATAGCCAAACAAAACGTCATCATCGTCGCCACCATAAATTCTATCGTTACCGCTATTTCCGTCCAGGCGATCGTTGCCATCATAGCCGTAAATTAGATCATCGGATAGGGTTCCGATATAGGTATTACTTCTGGAGTTTCCGTAGTAAGTTGCCATAGGTTTATGCTTTTGCTTTTTGGGGTTTCTGTTGACCAGATGTTGACTAGATTAGGCTTAGTAAAAGTGTTGCCACCTCATCCAGACGACTAACCCAACCAGGTGATTCTGAACTAGCTACAATGACGAAGAGAGATTGGCTAAGTTTCTCTCTGAGCCAAGAAAAAATAGAATTTTGAGGGAATAGTTTGAGGGCGATCGCCACCCTTACAAATCGTTTCAAAATAGCGTATCTCTGCCAGAGAAAGCTTTACTTAAAGTAAGCTTATTTTGAGAAGGAACTTCTTAGCAAAAGATTCGTCATTGGGTTGCCAATCGATGCTTTGTCTAGCTTGCTTTCAACATTTTCAGAGTTATTTTCCAGAGTCGGACTGACATTCACCCGATTGGATAGTCCACTTGCAGGAGGTGATAAGGTGATTCAAAAAATCAGGCTAGTGTCAGAAAGGATATTAGATTCAGACCTGACTTCGTTTTGCTCCCTGAGGTGAGGCGCTATGAAACTGCAAATTGCTGCGCTGGTTTTATTTACTGTCGGTAGCTTCGCTACGTCTGGCCAAACCGTTCGTGCCTTAACACTGACTTCAACTGAAACAGAACTTCAAACCGCGATCGCTCCCCAAGCTTGCTCAAACTGCGATTTGAACTCCTCAACCAGAGCCAGCGCAAAGCAGTTTCGTCCGGGTCGAGAGGCCCAGTTGAAACAGCACCAGGACATCCGCCGCCAGCAAGAACAGCGGCTCCAGCGGAATACGCAACTGCGGGATCAGCAAATCCAGCGACAAGAGACGCTCCGCCGCCAACAAGAACGGGATTACCCACAGCCGGAAGCAATCGATCGCCAACAGCAGGAAGATGCCCGCCGCGAATGGGAAGCAGAGCGCGATCGCCAACAGCAGGAAGACCGCGATCGCCGTCAACAAGAGGAACTCCGCCGTGAATGGGAGGCAGATCGCGATCGCTATTATGACCCTGACGACTACGACGATCATGATGACGATCGTTATGATGATTACGATAACGGTCATTATGACAATGATGACGATTGGCGGGGCGATCGCTACGAATACCCTGATCGGCGGGATCGGTATCAGAATTCAGAGGATGACTGGCACAGCCAGGAGCAGGAACGGCTAGAGCAGCAGCGGCAGGAAACAGTCATTCGCCGAAGCCGAGAACGTCAAACCGCCTGGAGAGATTGGGAACATCAGCAGAACGTGCTGCGCTGGCACTGGGACACCTGGCAGCGCACCTACCGCCCCTCTCTAGTGGGCACCACCAGCCTGGAGATAACCTCTCTCGACAACAACTGGTCTACCGTCTCGATTGAGGGAATTGATATCGCGCAGGAGGTTTCCTTCACAGGCAGCGGAGTACAGACGGTTTACCTCTCACCGGGAGCTTACCGAATTCGATTTAGCCCCGTTCTCAGTGAAGATTCCTGGCATTCAGGCTACCTTGTCGTCGGTAGAACCAATCGACTGAGAATCATGTTTGATCAGGAGAATGAGTCCGTTCAGGTGCTGGACGATCCGCAAGCCTGGACAGTGGGCGATCGCCTCTCTGGTTATCCTGGGAATTAACCTTTGCCCTCATCATCTGTTCCCGAAAGAGGAACTTCATCACAGGTAAACCCGTCCTAAAGGGCACACGATAAACTGGAATTGTGTAACGAATTTACCAGTTTGGTCAGTCTGTGTTTCCCAGGCGATGTAGGTCAAACTAGGTCGTCCCTGTGATGAGGAGTTTTATCTATGTTCAAACTGATTTCCCCGTCCCTTAAGTGGACGGGCTTTCTGGCTTTATTAGCAACTTTGGGCGTTGTCCCCGCGCTGGCCCAAAGCGCTAACTTTGACTCACTAACGCTGTCTCCAGGTTTTTCGCCTGCGGATGTAACGGTGCAAGGGTATACGCAAGGCTCGTTTTCCCTTTCATCCATTGCTAATCGCGATCGCTCCAACAACCTCTGCGTTGGGTTCGCTGACACCACTCCTGATCACATTTTGGTGCTTCAGCAAGATTTCTCTCAACTCACGCTTCAGGTCAATAGCGGTGGTGGTGATACAACCCTGCTGGTGCAGGGTCCAAGCGACAGCACCGTGCGCTGCGGCGATGACACAGGTCGCAACAACACCGATGCCAGCATTCAAGATTCTAGCTGGTCAGCAGGAACCTACAGAGTTTGGGTGGGTGCCTTTGAGTCCGGTGTCCGCTACGACTATACGCTTACCGTACGCGAATAGATACTGTACGCGAATAGACCCTGTACACGAATAGACGTTGTACTGGTATAGGTTAAAACCATAGCGCTACGCACCCCCTAACTCAGTCTACAGAAACATCCCTCTCTTCAACCCGATGTGACGCTACGATAGAGAGTGGTTTGTTCTACCTGACGGGGTTAACTACTCGTGCTAACCACTCTAATTGCTGATTTCCGCATCATTTTTGAGCGTGATCCTGCGGCTCGTAACTGGCTAGAGGTGCTGTTTTGCTACCCCGGTTTACAGGCCCTACTCTTGCACCGCTTTGCTCATAGGCTTTACAGGCTAAGAATGCCGTTTGTGCCTCGCCTAATCTCTCACATTGCTCGCTTTCTCACCGGAATTGAAATTCACCCTGGCGCGGTTATTGGCTGTGGCGTTTTCATTGATCACGGCATGGGCGTTGTCATCGGCGAAACAGCAATTGTCGGAAACTACGCACTGATCTATCAGGGAGTCACCCTCGGCGGTACGGGCAAAGAGAGCGGCAAGCGCCACCCGACTCTGGGCGAGAACGTTGTGGTGGGGGCCGGCGCAAAAGTATTAGGCAACCTGCAAATCGGGGATAACGTGCGAATCGGGGCTGGCTCTGTTGTGCTACGGGATGTCCCTTCAGATTGCACCGTAGTTGGTGTACCGGGGCGAATTGTTTACCGTTCAGGGGAGCGTGTCGATCCGCTGGAGCACGGTCGCTTGCCGGACTCTGAGGCTCAAGTGATTCGAGCGCTGGTTGACCGCATCGAATCACTAGAGCAACAGTTACAGCGCCTCCAGCAAAACTCACTTCAAGCAGGTCAGTCGCGTGAGCTAGTTTTGGCGCTAGATACGTCCAATTTGAATGGAAACAACCTGTCTACCAATAGTCAGCCAGAAGTGCAGGCTAGCTGCCGAATTCGAGACAAAGTAATTGAAGAATTTCTAGACGGCACAGGAATTTGAGATTTTTCCATCCGTAGTTCGATCGCGTTATGGATTAACGGATTGAGTTGACCAGCGCTGATTTTCGTCGCGCACGTAGGCATAGCGATTTTGCGGATCGCCTCGTAGCTCCAGATGGTCTACCTGTTCAGGCTCTAGCAGCAACAGGCAAAAATCAGGCAAGGGAAAAGCAGGGTCAGGGGGCGGCGGCGAAAAGGAATCTTCCTCTGACCGGGGCTTCCCAGGATGTGCCCAGGCAAACTGCAAACGAGCAGCGTCAGAAAGCTCATGCCAGGCGGTTTGACGGGCTTTGCTCAGCGTCTCGTCACTGTGTTGCCCCACCAGGGTTAGCTGACCCGACAGCCGAAACTGTTCGCGGGTAATCGGAAAATACCAGCAGATTTCTCCCCAAGCCTGATGCTGAATTTGACCTGCTTTTTCGCTGCGAGAATCGGTGACAAATTTAAGCTGATTCGTCTCATCTAAAAAACCGCGAAACACGAGTGTTCGATTGGCAGGACGACCATCAGCCCGGACGGTGGCAAGCTGGAGGTAACGGGCATAAACGAGCGAACGGTTGCGGTGCAGGGCGCGGGAAAGGGGCGATTGCCAGGGAGCTAAGGGCATGAGAAAGGGGGGCTAGGGGCTAGGGGTTAGTAGGATGCATTAAACCTTTGGTGGAGTGGGCATCTTGCCCGTCTGAGTCAAGTAGGCAGGATGTCTGCTCTATGGAATGCTAAGACTTCTGAAATTTTAGTAGCAAGTGGCTTGGTTTGCTCCACGCAGTCTCGTTCAGCCTCGTTACCCAACTCCAGCTTGGCAACGAGGTAAAAGTGTCATTTCCAGGCAAAGCTCCAGAAACGAGACAAATTTTTGCTCATCTTTAGACAGAGTATTTACTTGGATAGATCTTATAGATCTTTCCGGGTTCTAACGTATATAGTGTTCATTTTAAGGGTAAGACACCATATCTACGGGATACATCCGCCTCAACCCTACCTGTAACACTCACGAGAATTTGACCTATGGTTCAAGACATCGAACGTACTCGTCAAAGTAGCCAGTTTCCTGAAGCCGCTCCAGCCGCAAATCCGGTGTTTTACCGGACGTACAGCCGTCGGGGAGAAAAAGCAGAAAACCTGCGCGAAACCTGGGATGAAGTGTGCGATCGCACCCTCAGCGGCATCATTCGACTGGGCAAGCTCACTGCTACAGAAGCTGATCTGCTCGGTCGAATGCAGCGACAGATCAAAAGCTTGCCCTCTGGGCGTTGGCTCTGGGTTGGCGGCACGGAATGGGTCGAAAGACCTGAGAACTTTTCGGGAGCCTATAACTGCACCAGCACCAATGTGGTGGACTGGCGAGCCTTTGGGCTGATGATGGACCTGGCCATGATGGGGTGCGGCACGGGTGCAGTGCTGGAGCCAAAGTATATCAACCAGCTACCTGCCATTCGGAATCGGCTAGTCGTGACCATGCAGGGGGCGATCGGGTCTACTTCAGCACAGCAGCGACAGGATGAAACAACGGTCAAAATTGATGGAAACCGGGTTCACATTTGCGTTGGAGATAGCCGCCAGGGTTGGGTGAAATCCTACCAAGCGCTGCTAGAGCTTTCTACCGATGAGCGGTTTTCGGGCGATGTGCAGGTGGCGATCGACCTCAGCGATGTTCGCCCTGCCGGAGAGCGCCTGAAGGGATTTGGTGGTGTAGCGAACCCGATTCGTTTACCTGCCCTGTATGAGCGCTGCGCCGCAATTCTCAGCAAGGCGATTGGACGGCAGCTTAGCTCAATCGAATGCTGCCTGCTAATTGACGAAGCCGCCGCCTGTGTGGTGGCTGGGAACATCCGCAGGTCCGCAGGGATGCGGCAGTTTGACAGCGAAGACCAGTCTGCCGCAACCGCAAAAGATAACCTCTGGATGCAGGACGAGGCAGGCAACTGGCGCATTGATCCTGAACGTGACGCGCTGCGAATGGCAAATCATACACGAGTATTTCACCGCAAGCCGACCTTAGAGGAATGCACAGAAGCCGTTCGCAAACAGTACTATTCTGGTGAGGGTGCAATTCAGTGGGCTGGGGAAGCGGAAAGAAGGGCTGAAGGCGAAGGGCGCTATGGTCTAAATCCCTGTGTGACGGCAGATACCTGGGTTCATACTGAGGACGGCCCGCGCCAGGTGAAAGACTTGATTGGTAAGCAGCATGGCACCTATGTTAACGGTGAACTGTTTAGCACCACGCCAGAAGGATTCTTTTTGAGCGGCGTTAAGCCTGTCGTTAAGCTACAAACGCAGGAGGGCTATGCGCTGCGTCTGACTGCAAACCATCAGGTTTTGAAAGTTACCAGCCAAACGCAAAAGGCGCAGTACACGGAATGGGTAGAAGCAGGAGAACTGCAACCGGGCGATCGCATTCTGCTGCACAATCATCGAGGGCTGCAACCCTGGCAGGGCAAAGGCACCTGGGATGAGGGCTGGCTGCTCGGTAGCTTGGTGGGAGATGGCTGCTTTGCGGTTTATGAACCGACTCAAAGCCGACAGGGGAAACTGCGGTATTGGGGCGACCACCAGACCGAAATGTATGAATTTGCTTTGGCAACTTGTCAACGAGCATTCCCCGACTTCAAAGCGAAAGGAATCTACCACCCTAAAAACCGTTACTACGAGATGGGTGGCGCAAGTTTGGTTAAACTAGCTACCCAGTATGGGCTTCAGGTCGGAGCTAAAACAGTCACAGCTAAAATTGAGATGGCAAGCTATGACTTTTATCGAGGGTTCCTTCAGGGCATCTTTGATGCAGATGGCAGCGTTCAGGGCAGCCAAACTAAAGGAGTTAGCGTTCGTCTGTCTCAGAGCGATTTAGGAAATCTGCAAGCAATTCAGCGGATGTTGCTGCGGTTGGGAATTGCATCAACTCTATACCAGCGTCGTCCAGAGCGAACTCGCCTGATGCCCAATTCTCAGCGAGAGTTGGCGGAATTCGTCTGCAAAGCTCAACATGAGCTAGTGATCGCAAGTAACAACCTGACGCTTTTCCAGGAGCTAATTGGATTTCAACAGCCTGATAAAGCTGAGCGACTGGCAGAATTGCTGTCATCTTACAAGCGTCAGCTAAACCGAGAGCGGTTTACGGCAACCGTTGTGGCGATCGCCCCCGATGGCATCGAACCCGTCTATGACTGCACTGTACCTGGCCCTGCCCGCTTTGACGCAAATGGTATTGTAGCTCACAACTGCGGCGAAATCATTGGGCAAAATTTCCACTGCAATTTGGCTGAAGTTCACCTCAACCAGCTTGATCCCGACAATTTTGCAGAACAGGAGGAAGCGTTTACGGCTGGGGCGCTATCGGTGGCGGCACTGCTTCAGCACCAGTTTGTGGAGCCGCGCTATCAGGAGTCTCGTGCGACCGATCCGATTGTGGGCGTTTCCTTTACCGGGCTGTTTGACTTCTTTGTGCGGGCGTTTGGCGTGGAGTGGCTGCGCTGGTGGGAGGCGGGCCGCCCCGATACGATGAAAGGTCTGGAGTTCAGGCAGCGAGAGCAGGAGTATCTGAGCCGCTGGAAGGAGATTGTGCATCGGGTCGTATGGGAGTATTGCGATCGCCACCAAATTAAGCGACCCAACCGCTGCACCACCGTTCAGCCTGCGGGCACAAAATCCCTGCTCACGGGTGCGAGTCCTGGCTGGCATCCACCCAAAGCACAGCGCTTCATTCGGCGAATTACCTTCCGCAAAAACGATCCCGTTGCGCTGGCCTGCCTGGAGTATGGCTATAGGATTGTGCCGTCTCAGTCTGATAAAGATGAAAACGGTCAGCTTTTGGACGATCCGTTTGATCCCCGCTGCACGGAATGGCTGGTAGAAATTCCGGTGGAGGTGCCCTGGGCAAACCTACCGGGAGCAGATGAGATCGAGATTGAGAAATTCTCAGCGCTGGCTCAGTTTGACTTCTATATGCAGGTGCAGCAGCACTACACGGCGCACAACACCAGTGCCACGATCGAGCTACGGGAAGATGAAATTGAGCCATTGGCAGAACGGGTTTACCAGGCGATCGCCCACGACGAAGGCTACATCAGCGCAGCGCTACTGGCTCGATTTGATGCGCCATTCCCCCGTTTGCCGTTTGAGAAAATCAATCGCGCTACCTACATTCAGCTTCAGCGAGAGGTGCAGGCCCGTCAGAGAACCGATGACTTTTATGCGGCTCTGACGCGCTACGACTCTGGTGAGTTGAGCGTGGAAGGACCAGCAGGCTGTGATAGCGACAAATGTATGCTGCCAGAGCGCAAAAGCTGATTCACAGGATTTCGCGTTACGATCGAGCCAGTATTTAGCAAACCCAGCGTTAGCGAGATTGCCATGTTTATTGATGAACTCACTCCTTTATTTAGAGAACTCACAGCCCAACCTCTAGCGTTTGCGGGTGGTTTCTTCTCAGGGCTATTTCGGCTAAACCTGGCCGATGATCCCGTCAAAACCTGGCTCGATCAGCAGGCGGGTACTTCCTATTCCACGCCTGATAGCAGCAATGGCAAGGGTAGCGGTGAGCCACAATCGATCTCCATCAATTAGCGCCTCGCTTGAGCTTAATTAGGCGGTTGAACAGTAGCGAATATCCCTTGTGGGGCGCGGCATTCGGGCAACAATCTGAGTCTATTCCAGAGTTATTCTGCCGAATGCCGCGCCCCTACCCTCATCCTTCATCTTCAACTTTCTCTCGTTTCCAGGCGGAGCCTGGAAATGCTGTTTAGAGGCTCTGCCTCCAGAATTGTCTACTGGAGGCAGAGCCTCCTGATTGAGGTTCCCAGCTAGAGGTTAGGAACCAGGGAGAAAGAAAGAGGCTAGGAACCAGAGAATGTTCATTCCTATGGGGGCGTGCATTGAAACAGAGCATAGCCAGCAAAATTTAGAACAGACGTACCCCATGTGTAGGTCTTACTTGTGTCTCTCAGCAATATCCAGGAGTTGCAGTTTCCCTTTACCCTGGAGCTAAGTGCATCAGCAAAAGTTCAAATCATTTGATGTTCTTTAACAAATCCGCTTTAATCAGAGCCAGAGTGGGTTTGCGTGGTGTGAGGTTCGACTGAATGAAAAATCTAGTGCTGTCGCTTTTGCCTGTTTTTGCAAGACGGGCGAAGGCAAGTTTTGTGCGGAAAACTAAACGGACTGCCCAGGTGCAGGAGCGATTTTTGCGATCGCTTCTCCGGGCACATCAGAATACAGAAGTTGGGCGAAAATACAGGCTGCGGGACATTAAAACCGTTGACCAGTTTCGTCAGCGCGTGCCGATTTTGCCCTACAGTGCCTATGAGCCTTACATTGAGCGGATTGCGCGGGGTGAGCCAAATATTCTCACCCCCGATCCGGTAATTTACCTGAATATGACCAGCGGTTCTACGGGAAAACAGAAGCTGATCCCCGTAACCCGGCGATCGTGGCGAGTTTCTCAACGAATCAACCAGGTTAGCATCGGCTTTGCGGTCGAAGAAGCTAAGCGGTATGGCATGTCGATCGGCAAAATGCTGTTGACCAGTTCGGTGCAAGGCTTTGGACGAACTACGGGCGGCATTGACTATGGTCCAGTCAGCGCTAGCAGTGTGCGCCAAAGCAACCCGCTCTACCGCCAACTGTTTGCCCAACCCTATGATGCGCTTCAAATCGTCGATAGCTTGGCGCGTCACTATGTTTGTCTGCTGTTTGCATTACAAGACCCACAGTTAAGTGTGATTGGCGCAACCTTTCCAATTTTGGCGCTGCGACTGTGTGATTACCTGGAATCCTACGCCGAAAACCTGATTCGGGATCTGGAGACGGGGGCGATCGCCCGCTGGCTCAACCTGGAACCTGAAGTTCGGGTGAAGCTAGAACGGCTCTTTTCAGCCACACCTCAACGAGCCGCTGAACTGCGACAGATCCTTAAAACCGAAGGCCGTCTGACTCCAGAATTAGTCTGGCCCAATCTCTCCTTTGTCATCACAGCACGGGGCGGTACGTCAAATTTCTACTTTGAGCGATTTCCAAGTTACTTTGGCGATACGCCCATTTTTGGCGGCATCTATGCCTCTTCGGAAACTGCGTTTGGCACCTATTACGAGTTCAATAATGACAACGCGATTCTGGCAATTGAAAATGCCTTCTACGAATTCATTCCCGAAGACCAGTGGCACGTAGACCAGCCAAAGACGCTCTTAGCCGAAGAAGTCAAGCCAGAGGAGCGCTATCGTGTTCTGGTGACAAACTACAACGGGCTATATCGATACGATATTGGAGATGTGGTTGAGGTTTTAGGCTTCTACGAAAAAGCCCCTCTGATTGCCTTTCGGCATCGACTGGGCGGGCTGCTCTCTTCGACAACTGAGAAAACAACAGAATTTCATGCGATTCAAGTCATGCAGCAGCTTCAGCGAGAGTTTCAACTGTCGCTGGAAGATTTTTGCCTTACGCTGTCAGAGCATGAAGTTCCAGCCCATTATTTGGTGAATATCGAACTCACACCTGGACACACGCTTGCCAACCCGCAGGCATTTCTGGAGCGATTTGACACCAGGCTAAAGGAGATTCACACGTCCTATGCCAACAAGCGAACTGACCAGGTGCCTGCTCCGCGACTGCGAATTTTGGCTCTGGGCAGCTTTGCTACACTGCGGCAACGCCTGATGCAAAGGGGCATTACGGACTCTCAGTTAAAGTTGCCCCACATCACAGAAGACCGCCAGTTTCTCGCTGGACTCACGGTAGAGCAAGAGGTGCGGCTGCCAGAGGAAACGGAGTTGGGGCTAGTAGAGATTGCGGTTAAGTAAAGACGGAAGGCTCACTTGAAGAACTTTCCAACTCGTTTTATAGCGGTAGCCATATTGATTAGGACATTTTGGTGGCGTGGCTCCGCCGCGCCACCAAAATGTCCTTGTCCTAACCTAGCTGACTACAGCTATATTTTGTTTGCTAGCAATCTCCCTAGTCGCTGCTGGAGGTTCCCCCCAGACCCCCACTGAGAAG
>Ga0224723_1000754_pt1 | contig 21426 bp, 11 predicted proteins | sample Balambano_FR2_Me_FD_161647 | JGI IMG/M metagenome (GOLD analysis project Ga0224723, IMG submission 161647) | Freshwater sediment microbial communities from Lake Towuti, South Sulawesi, Indonesia - Balambano_FR2_MetaG | ecosystem: Environmental > Aquatic > Freshwater > Lake > Sediment | place... | reverse complement strand
ACTATTCATATATTTATTTTTTAGAGTTATCCAAGTCTTACTTATAGCTCTTAATCATCATCTTTATTTTCGTATTTTTATTGTCTGAAATATCAGTTATATCCATAAAATCAAGAAGAAAACATAGAATTTATCTATGCTTTAAGTATAAATACTTATCAAAATCTTAATTATGATTTCTTTTGACTTATTAAGATTAAATATCATCTGTTTGAAAGGAAGAACCCAGCAGTACATTTTAAAATATTTCAAAAAAAGTATTATTTTACTCCTTTTAATCCAATGTAGTTCAATGATAACCGAGTACTACAAACTAGAGTGCGGAATGTGGGTTTAACGACTTATAGAAGAAGTTCTTTGGGATTATGAGCGGATACATAAACTACATCCTCACAACTACCATCAATCATAATCTGAGTAAATAGTTCATAGCACAACTGTACATAATATTTTTTGCAAAAATTCAAGCAGCATAAGAGTGTAGATCCCAATCGTATCCTTCCACAACCACAGCAGCTACATAACCAGTTACTGGTATGAGTTTTGCACAAGTCCAGTTTTTTACGCCCAAAGGATTATTTTTTATACTATCTAATAAAGATGTTTTGTCTAACATCATAGAAACTTCAATTTGTTCTAGTCCAGTTAATCCTTCTCCAGTAGCTTTCAGATAAGCTTCTTTAAGAGTCCAGATATGGAGAAACCCTTCTTCTTGCTTGTCTTGAGGAAGGGAGCTAATCATTGCATACTCAGTTTTTGAGAAGAAACGTTTTGCTAATTGCTGTACATCAGGTATTTTACGGATGTATTCTAGGTCAACACCGATACTACGGTTTTTAGTGACAGCAAAAATAGCTAGTCCATTGGAGTGAGATAAATTGAAGCAAAGCATTTGTGGATTGGTATTGTCGGTAAGTGTTGGCTTACCATTAATACCGTAAGCAAACTGGAGTTGTGATGGTTCTAGTTCATAGTAACGAGCCAGGATTTGCCGCAATATTCCTCGGCAAGTGATAAAATATTTTTTATCTCGTTCAAAATAAAACCTGTCAGCACGAAGTTGCTCATCTTCTGAGAGTGTTTCCGCTAGCTCTTGAATTCTTCCTACAGGTAGATTTAGGTCAGCATGAAACAGATGCACATCCGTATCTGATAATTTTAATAGCATTAATCCTTACCAGTATGCTTTTGCTTTGCTACCTTGTAGTATATCTGGATTTTGGATGCTTCTTTTTCTGATGCTGCGAGAAACGAAAAAGGCGATCGCTAAAGTTTTTACTTTTTTAATAGCTGAATATAAATTAATGTTTTCACTTCCCTGAAAACCCTTAAAAAATTCTACTGGTTGAGTGATCATAGACCATGTAACGTAGTCAACAGCTATTAGTTTTATATTGTGTGAACCATAACATAATTTTAATCCATAATAAGCAGCAGTCCATCTATACATTTGTTTTATCCAAGATTTTTTTGGTGGTTTATCCTTTGTCATATCACTAATAGTCGGAGTTCTATTCGTAGAAATAACATCGATGAATATATCGCCTAAAAAGCCAGCGTGGCTAGCTAAAATAGTTGAATGAGTATCTTCATTTCTGCTTCCTGGATATTTTTGGGTAATCGTAGCTAACAAACTGACAATCGCATCGGTCTTACCTACTGTACCTCCTCCTTGCTTACACATATAGCCATGGTATTTACCATGAACAATATTTATGAACCACTGGATAGGTGGTACTTCGTGATTAAAGTTAGGAAGTAAAACTTCATTTCCATTTACAATAGCTTTTTGGTAAACGGCAAATTTGTTCCTTGTGCCAAGAATATCTATTTTTGTTGATGATCTCAATTCATTTACTATTAACTTTAAACCATTATCTGGTAGAATTGTGAAATCTCGCTCTACCAAAAACTGAGTCTCGGCATCAAAAGTAACTAAAATTGCAGGTGGTATCCATCCATTATCTATACTTTTGAGAAGTAATGAGCCATAAATATCTCCCAAAACTCGAATTTTACCTGCTGCGTGTAATCCTTGCTTTTGATGGAGAATAAATATTCTATGTTTAGAATATGGGTAGTTGCTATTATCTAAGTAATAGGGTTTATCTTCACACATTAACTTATCATAGATTTTTGCTGGAATATTATTTGCTATCTTTTCCTCAGTATACAGATGAATTACTTGAACATCTAAAAGTGATTTAAAGCTATCAATAACACTTTCACACTCAAAACCATTATTTAAACCAATTACTATATCAGCCATCATCCCTATTTCAGAAATTTGTTGAACGATTTTAGGGATGGTATAAGGTAAATAATTTTCTGCACCTTTAGCAGCAGCTACAATTCCCAGTATTCTTGTGTGGTCAAAATTATTATTAGTTTTAGCTTTAATCCATTCTCTACAAGATAATACACTTTCTACATCTGCCCTTAAAGTTCTATCTTGCTTTTCTTTTAATGAAAGGGCTTCTTCTGTAAATTTATTTGATAAACTAGAAGCTAATAATAGCTTATTCAAAAACATTGATTTTTCCTCATATTATCAAAAGGATTACAAATTATTATATATTTGTCTATCATCAGATTCTTTGTTATGGAAATATTTGTAGCATATTTGACTAGCTAAAACTAAATCTTTTATTAAAAGATGTTCTATTCCTTTTAACTGTTTCTGTAAACTTATATAGCAACATATACGCTCATCCCAATTTAGTGAACCGTAGAATACAGAGCGCAAATACTCCCATAATATTCGCCAGTGTGGAAACAAAATTTTCCCTTCTTTTGATGAATCAAACCATACCGTATATAAATAGTAATCAGGCATCATATTTGATGTAGATTGTGGATTATTATTAGTAAGTAATAAGTAATCTGGAAAGAACATACTCATGGATTGTTGTGGATGGATTCTCGCAAAGAACAGATATTCTGGAATTTCATGAAATCGCCCCAAAAGCCCAAGTCTTAACAGTAAAATTCCGTCTGCATGACCGTAACTACCCATAAGTGGTGTCATTTTGAGAGCGCTAGTGCGTATTACTCCATAACATTGATAGCATAGATGTTTACTAAGCAATTCATAAAAACGTTCCGATGGTTTTGGTGAATCTGTTTTCAGTTTGATATCGTAGTTATGTAAAAATTTTCCCTGTTCATCAATGAGATATACTTGGGAGTGGCACAATATTACAGTTGCATCTTTGTCAAGTACCTCAATACATTTGATTAGAAAATTTGAAGCGTGTAAATCATCATAGGCTACCCACTTAAAATACTCTCCTGAAGACAATTCAAAGACACGATTGAAGTTACAAGCACAGCCGATATTTTTTTCATTACGAAAGTAACGGATACGTTGGTCTTGATTAACGTATGTTCGGCAAATTTCCTCAGTGTTATCTGTTGATGCATTATCTGAAATAATTAACTTGAAATCTTCAAAAGTTTGGGCTAAGATAGAATCTATCGCTTCTTTAATAAATTTCTCGCCGTTATATACAGGTAGACCTATGCTTAATCGTGGTTGATTATGACTCATAGCAACATAAAGGCAGATAACTAATTATTAATCCATCCGGATTTATTTCTAGTACGAGCGGGTTTTGCGACTATACTACAGATAAATGCGAAATCTTTATTCAAACCCGCCCTTACCCGGATTTATTAAACACTTGACTATTGCATCAATTTTTGGATATCTGTTTTTTCCAACCATTCCTGAGTACGTTGCATTCCCTCATTTAAATCAATTTTAGGTTTATAACCCAGTAGAGTTTGCGCTTTGGCAATAGAATAAGCATGGGGACGGCTGATAAAATCTATAACCTCTGGCAGAACATCTACTTCTTTACGAAAAAGTTTTTGTCCTTGATTACGTAGCTTTAATGCTAACTTGAGTTCATCTTTAGGTAGAGAGAAAGGCGCAGGTAATCCTGCAATTGCAGCTAAACGTGTAAAATAGTCTTTCCAAGAAGTTTCTTCTCCATCAGTAATATTGAAAATTTCTCCATATGCTTTCTTTTCTATAGCTAGAAAGATGGCATCGATGAGATTATCTACGTATAGATGATTCATAACTCCCTGCCCATTATTAGCACAGGCAAATAATTTTTTACGCATTAATGAAAGTGGTCTAACTATCCAAGGAATGCTACCAGGCCCATATACATCTCCAGGTCTAATAATGATAATGCCAAAATTTGGCGGGTCATTGAGTTTTAAAATTGCTGCTTCGGCTTCTATTTTCGTTTGACAATAAGGATTATTCTCCCCACAAAGTGGCCCATCTTCTGTGACGCGATCAGGATAGTTGAAACCGTAGACCATGACACTTGAGAGATGGACAAAAATTTTTACACCTGTATTTCTAGCAGCTTTAGCCATATTAAGAGTACCGTCAACATTTACAGAGCGAAAATCTTCAAGTGAACCGGCTTCTTTGGCTAGAACAGCTGTATGTATGACGATATCTGCTCCTTGACAAGCTTTTTGGGCAGCAACAGGATCAACTATATCGCCAATAACGACTTCAGCGCCGAGTTTTTGGGCTTTTTTAGCTTTATCTAAAGAATGTTGCAGTCCACGAACTTTTATTCCTTGTGAAGTAGCTAACTCAGCAGTTCGCAAGCCGATAAACCCTCCAATTCCAGATATAAGAAGTGTTTTTCCAAATAAGTTCATAAATAATTATTCCTCTACTTTTGTGATGTCAAAGGCAAAATTAATTCTTCCAAAACTTTCAGCTTCAACTATACAAGAGGCTGTATCTAATTCTTAAATTGAACGAGAAACACAAATTACAGTTGCCTTCTCTTCTCTTAAAAGACGAGCAATAGATAAGCATATACCTCGTGAAGCACCTGTTAAAAGTACCGTTTTTCCTAATATGCTTTTCATGAGTTCTGAGTGGTAACTATAATTGGGAGTGGACGAAACATCCACCCCATAAGAAACTTAATTATTCTGCCTTCAGAGAAGCAAAATGTTTTCCACCAAGTTCAATTTGTCCTTCAGCACATCCAGCTTGCAATCTTTCGACTAAATAATCTACATCATTAGCTATAAAGTTTGTACCATGGTCAGGTTCTACTAAACTGGCTAAAACTATATTTTCAATCTGTTGATTTGCCAGATTAGAAATACCTAAGAAATTAAATACTCCTGATTCATATGTACCACAAGGAACTGAAGGATTATGTACTCCAACACAGTATTCATTGGGTTTAAACCAATCAAATTTTGGATAACCGTGGAAATGAACAATTGGCGCACCATTTTTAATTAATTCTGGAGTGTATAAAGCAGCTGCAAGGCTAATAGCGAGCATTACATAAATATCATAAGAAGGTTTAATGTCTGTAGTCTCTGGGTGAATACCTTGAGGTAGTTCAAGAAAGAGCTTTTCTTTCAAACCAATGCGAACAACATCACTTGCCAAATTTAAATCTGTTTTATTTGCACCAGAACGAGAACTCACAAGCCAAATATCAGGGATTTGCTTAAATACAAATTCTTCTTTTATCCTAGTTTTGATGTAACGTCTATTTTGGTCATTTTGACGAAGCTCATCACTGCTAAATCCCTCTACGGGTAATAGAGTTTGCCATTCACTCTCAGTTATTTCTAACTTACCAACATATTGTGGAGCTTCAGCATAAGCAACAAACCCATAAGATACACCTGTTCTACCATTGACTATGACATTTACAATATCTCTATGAGATTTCCTTTTAATTACTTCTGCAAGCTTAAAGCCTGGAGGAAATAATCCTGACGATGCAAGTTGTTTACCTAATCTTACCAATTCTTTAGCATAGTTTGATTCATTGGGATTATATTGCCCTAACTCAAATCGATTTAATAAAAGTGGAGCTATGGGTACAAAAACTTTCGGAATTAGTGACTTGAGAACAAAGTATTTCATCTCTTCTCTAGAAAAAACTGAATCAGAAAGATTCATATTTAAAATGGAAATTTTATCATTAGATACTCCAATGACCATTTCCGAAAAAGTTCTTACTAAAGCATTTAAACCTATTTTTATCTTCTTTTGATAAGGAAGTAAAGGATTCACGAACTCATTATCGATTTCAGTAAGTACAATTACCTGAGTATTAGTAGGGTCTTCAATGTACTTAGCTGCATGGTCTTCAGCCCAACTGCTCAACTTGGCAATTTTTGTGACAGAAATTTCTTTATTTTTCAAAAAAATATTTGTATATATTTGATATATTTTTTCTGCTGTAAAAATACCTAGTTTTCTAACTAAAGAAGGAGGTCTTTCTACATCAATAACCGCGTCAATTTCCGCTTTAACCGCTCTCAGTTTCAGAGTTTTTTTAATGTCAATTAGTGGAATAATAATTTCATAGCTTAATTCTCTTGTTACCTGTTCCCAAGGTAAAATTTTAACTCCATATTCGCTAAATTGAGCTTCTAATTCCTCTCTAAACTTGATAATTTCTACTTTCTTATAGCCCTTAGGTAAAGGTTTAAATGTAACTTTGAGCTTTTGAGCCATTACTTTAGGGTCAATCACCGGCGGAATATATCCTACTGATTGTCCAGTAAATCCCCCAATTAAACGACCAATAGTTTGTAGGCTAATTCCTTGACTTAAAGGTTTAGATGCGGAACTAACAGCTATATCTCCATCACGTAAAAACGCTAAGATTTCTGATTTATATGTAGCCAATTCTGCTCGTAATTCTGGTGTAATTACACCTTTAGGAGAACGAATATTGAGTTTATCGTTATCAACCCAAAGTTGTACACCTTGTTGAGTAAGATTTGTTAAAAGCTCGGATGCATTCATAGTTTTAGAATTTGTAATTGAATATTTTTTGTTCCTAAGTAGTAATCGCGTTTTCCAGATATCCGACTTATTTAAAAAGTCGGGTATCTAACTTCTCATAAATAATTTAGGATTACTATCCTACAGATTAAATCTCATAAACTTCTGATTCTGAAGCTTCAAATTCTTCCGCTAAACGTTTGCTTAAACCTTCAATGGTAGGATAATGCCACAGTAGGATAGGAGACAGTTTTAATCCCAGCAATTTTTCTGCTCTACTAGCAATAATCATTGCTTGTCCTGAATTTAAGCCATAGCTATCCAAAGGTTCACGAATATCTATTTCATCAGGTTCTACTCCCAAATGTTCTGATATTTGAGATACTAACCAAGTCTTAATTTCTTCTGCTGTGTAAGGCTCTTTTACAGTTGAAGTAGCAATAAATTGGTTCATTTGTAATCCTTTTAAATTCTTGTATTCAGGGTTTCCATTGCTTCCTCAATAGATCCCAGTTTTCTACTACCTAAATCACTGTCAATAAATGTGTGACTTTCTTGTGTAGTTAAGTTATGAATAGATTGGCTCATTCATACCTCTGAAGTCATAACAAATGGACGATATTGGTAGTAAGAATCTGGCATTTGTAATCCCTGAATTTTTAAATTTTGTATCCGATACAAATATGCGGCTCCTGTCATTATATGGTTGGCAATATCAACCACTGTGCGATTATCTGGCTCGGCTAAGTAAGAATCATTGACCCAATCATTAAAACTGCCCATTGCTGGACCACACCAAATTTGATAATCAATTTCCCGACCTTTTTCTCCTGAGTTAGACCAGCGAGAAGCTAACCCAAGATACCACCGGAAAATTAATGCCATTTTCATCTTAGGATTTGTATATGCCTTTGCTAATTTTTCTGGATTTCTTTGTGTGAGGTATTCAATAGTTCCTTGCCAGACATCATCAATACTTTTACGGAAAACTTGTTTTTCTAACTTTCCTTTTTCTTCCACTGGAATATCATCAATTGAGTCATAGGTTTTATACAACTCATAAAGTTTTTGCGCCCGCAAAGGAAACATAGTTCCTTTTTTCAGAACTTGAAGTTTTACCCCCATTTCAAACATATCTGCTGCGGGAGCCATCATCACATCAGCCATTCCCGCTTGAGATAGTAATTTTTTGGTATGTTGAGAAGTTCCGGCTTCAATACAACACTGGTTAATCGAGCCAGTGACGATATAAGCAGCACCCATCATAAAAGCTGCTAATGCTGATTGGGGAGTGGCAATTCCTCCTGCGACTCCAACTCGCACAGGTCTTTCATAAGCATATTTTCTTTGAATTTCGTCTCTTAGTTCTAGTATGGAAGGTAAAAGACAAACTAAAGGACGATTATCTGTATGACCACCAGAATCTGCTTCCACGGTGATATCGTCAGCCATGGGAATTTTTTCAGCTAAAGTTGCTTGTAATTCAGTAATTAAACCTTGTGCAACTAATTGCTTGAGAATTTTTGTAGGAGCGGGTTGGAGGAATTTAGTTGCTACTTCTCTCCGAGAAATTTTGGCAATGACTTTATTGTTTATTTGAATTTCATTAACTGTATTAACACTTAGTCCAGCTGCTCGGTAATAAACAATGTTGTCGCTTAAATCTAAGAAAGCAGAAGCTTCTATTGTTCTGACTTTATATTTAAGGTACAAATCAATTACACCACGCTCAATTGCAGGTTCGCTAGGACTGTGGAGTAAGTTAAAAGCGTAAGGGCCTTGTGGTAAGGCTTGCTGAATGCGGTTAATTGCTGCTTCCACACGTGCGGGACTTAAACCACCTGCACCAAATGAACTTAATATTTTCTCTTTTCCGAGTGCTATTACTAATTCTTCTGATGCAATACCATGAGCCATGGCACCTGTGGCATAGGCATATTTTACACCATGAAAGTCTAGGAAAGTTGGATCGCCTAGTTGGTTAATTGGTATGGGTGGGATAGCGATGAGTGATTCTGCTAGTCCTGTTTTTCCATTATCCGAATGGTATAAGGAGCCTTCGTTGGTAACGCCAATTTTTCCTTCTATTCTGATGACATAGCAAGGTTTATTTAAGTTTAGAAGCTTATTTTTTATACCTTGTTCATCGAAGGATATGCTGTTCAAGCTTCCTTGCCAAATTTGATGGCTATAGAAGGAGTTAGATATTTTTAGATTGTTTGGTTTGGTAAGCAATGTATCAGTAAGCATATTTTTAGCCTTTTAATTAGTGTTTTCACTCTCTATGTCCTCTGCGTTGCGGTTAAATAATTGATTGAACCACAGAGACCCAGAGAACGCTGAGGTAAGAGGTGGGGGAGGGATTTCTCATTCTTCAAACATTTGATGGTAGCAAGTTAGTTGAAGTTTAATTATTTCGCTGATTTGCTCTAGAGAGTCTTGACGCGCATTTAAGAATTCTGCGTGAATTTTGCTGGTGTGGAGAGTGTTTTCACTCAGTTTTTGATATTGGGGATTGCGTAGGAAATTATTGATTAAATTATTATCTGTAGTCTTTGTACTAGCTAGCCAAGGATATTTCATTTCTTGAAATTCCCATGAATTCTTGCTAGATGTTTCTGGAAAGATTTGATGTTTGTTATCATTCAAAAATGTAGAATTATCTGTGCTAGTTCCTATTGTTACATTTCTAACCATTGTTTGGTTATGGTTAGCAACTGAATGAGAATACAGTGATGATAAGTCCATTTTTACTTTATGGCTAAGGAGTTTTGCTAATGCTTTAATAATAGATGCATGGTCGTCTACGCCTCTTTTGTTGAGAGAGACTGTGGTATGTTCTTTCTGTTTCAAGATTTGATTAATCCATCTCGAACAGTTACCACCAGGGCCTACTTCTATAAATACTCTGGCGCCATCTTCCCAGACGCGATTAACTAGTCGAGGAAAATCAAGTTGTTGGCACAAGACTTGGGCAATGTTATATCCAATTAAGCGACTTTCTAGTGTTATTGGTTGGTATTCTGCTGCGGAATAAAAAATTGTCTTTGGTGTGTTTTCTAGGGGTAAGGTGTGAATTTTAACGAGTTCATCGTACTCTGAGTGCATCGCTTCACAATGAATTACATGATTGAAAGGAGCGCGGAAAGCATCACAATTTAATTTTTCAATCACTCTTTGGCATGCTTTTACATCACCAGCGATCGCTACTTCTTCTGGTGTGTTAATTAAAGGTATATAGACTCGTTGCTCATGTTTAACAACTTCTTTAACAGAGTCTACAGGACATAATAGTACGTGAGTACTCCAAATGTCTTCGTCATTTTGTTGAGGTAATTTCCAATACTCTCGGACTGCGTTCTTAGAACCAGACAACCGAGTTTTAAATAAAGCAGATGAATTCAAGTTATCACTACTACCCTGAAAGCTACTCCAGATACCATGAGAAATCATCATGCTAGTTTCTCCCAAGCTATAGCCGAAAGCATATTTGGGTTGCAGTTGGAAATAATTTCTCAAAATCGCAGTCATCAATCCAGCAAAGCCGACTTCAGATTCGAGCATTGTTACTGGGTCGTCTAGTAATAGCTGTTCTAAAGCTTCTAATTGTCTATTGGAAAATTTTTCTAGGCTTCTAGGGTATAGAAGTTTTTCTATATTAGCAACACGATTGTAAACGTTTTTAATTACTGGGTCATCATAAATTTTCGGGAATAAGCGGAATAAATGACGAGCTAGTCCTACATAAGAACCGTAAGCACCTGGATAAACGAAAGCAATATTACCTCGCTCCCCTAGTGGATTAGCTGTAAAATAGCTACCAGCTGGAGTTTGCCAGTCTTTTCCTGTGTTAAAAGCATCAGCAACACCCTTAAGAGAGCGCTGGATTTCTCGTAACACTTCGTCTTTATTACGTCCGAGAATTGCTAGGGTGTAAGTCGCGTTTTGATGCTTTTGAAAATCTGTAAAAGTTTGACTAGCAGCAGCAGATAAGCAAGAGCAATCTCTAATAGTTTCTTCTAAAACACGGATTTGATTTAGTAAAGTTGATTGGCTGTCAGCAGCGATCGCAAACAAATAAAGAGGCATTTGCTCTAAATATCTACTACTGCGCTGACCCTGATTTGATTCCTCAGATAGAATTATATGTCCATAACTACCATCTACTTCAATACTATTAACCGCAGCAATTCTTCTAGTCGCTCCCTTTTCCAAAAACCAGGGTTTTGATTCTGTGGCAACATAAAAAGGACTTCCCTGCCAAAGCTCTGGCATTTTTGGCTTAGACCACTGAGGAACTGCGGGGATATAGCGGTGATATAAACAAAGCGCTGTTTTAACCAAACTGACTAGTCCCGATGCAGCATAGGTATGTCCGACATTAGCTTTGGCACTTGCGATCACACAAGTTAAATTCGCTTCTGACGTTTGATACGCTTGAGTTAAAGCTTGAATTTCTGACTCATCTTGCTGTTGAATCCCACTAGCGAAAACTTCTAGATAACCTATATCTGTTGGCTTAATATCTGCTAGCTGAAAAGCTTGTTGACAATGCTTGATAATTTCAGATTGCGGATTAGATACAGCAGCACCAACACTCAAAGCGTCAATCACAGCATAAATACGATTTTTATGCTGTTTCGCTGTTTGGTGAAGCTTCAATACTACCGCTGCTGCACCTTCACCGATCATCCAGCCATTAGCATTTTCGTCATAACTAAGAGTATTTACACCTGTGTTTACTTTCGCTACCTGATTTCGCAGTAAAACACCAGCACGATTCCCAGCAAGTTCCACTGCACCGACAACTACAGCATCCACTTCTTTACTAATCAGTAGCTTTTGTGCGATTTCTAAAGCTTTAAGAGCAGAATTTTGCTCAGCAGCCAAGGTAAAAGAAGAACCGGGAAAATTCCACAAAGTAGAAATACGACTAGCTAGAATATTTTCAGTATAAGTTGGGTATTCACTAGCTTCTACAGTTAATTGTTCTGTTTTCTGAAGTTGATTAATAGAAAGCTGCGTTGCTGTTGTAATCACAACTGCGACTCTACTTTTCTTACTAAGTCCTGCATCTTTCAACGCATTATTAGCCACCTTCAGCATCAACAAATCATGAGAATTTAATTTGTCAATATCCTGAAGCAGCGTTTGAAAACGTAAAGCATCTATTTCAAAATCTTGAATATAAGCACCAGCAGGTGCTATGTCACTTTGCATTTGCCATCGTTGAGGAGGAACTGGAATAAAATGTTGAGTTCCTTGGTAAATAGTACGTTCAAAAGCATCCAATCCATCACAACCACCTAAAAAGCAATCCATACCAACTATTGCAATTTTGGGAATTTTCATTTGTTCCATTGCCATTATCTAGCTCCTAACATATAAAGAATTTATAAGGGGGTTGGATACTGTTGACGAATACTGGTTTACCCACCAATTTTGTGTGGAGACGTTCCATCGGAACGTCTCTACAATAATCTACGAGAGGGCGAAAATTACGAGAACACTCTAACTACCTTGACTTGCTTGTGCGTGTACTAAACTTCCAGGTAACACAGTTCCCTTGGCTCCCATCATTCGGGAATATATTCGTCCTTGTTTGTCGTGCGCTATGACATCACCAACTACAGCCGAATCTGTCTTTGATTTGATTTCACAAGATATGTAAAATGTTTCACCAAACGGGATGGGTAAGAACTGCTCGAAATTTTTAATTTCTGAAGGTAAACAAGCTTCTTGATAAAAATGTTGCGTCCAAATCCACAATGAATGTATATGAACATCAACAATATAGGGGTTAAATGTTTGTACTGGAAATTGTCCTTGTTGCTGTTCTCCACAGTTTGGCAAAATGCATTCTATGGTAATTTTTTCAGGACTAATATTCAATACATTCTTGACGCCCTGGAAACACTGACCATGAAATAAACTTGACACTCCATTTTGATAAAATGTCTTGTCATTGAAGATTGTTGCCTCCAAATCTAACAGCGGTTCATAAGTTGGAGCTATTGGTATTTGCCGCTTGAGCTTCAATTGTGTACTGAAATGATAACGAACTTTCCCCGAGTTATTACTCCATATTTTAGCCTCGAACTCAATTTCATTGTTACGAGATTTCGCAATTTCTTGCAAATCTAAAGTGTATTCTTCCGCTTGATTACCATCTAAGATAATTCCTTTTAAAACCTTGAAATTGGGACAGCTAAAGAATTTATAACCTGGGTAAAGTTGCTCACAGGTATTAGCAATCCACGCGATCGCACAAGTAGCTGGTAGAACTGGATTCCCTCCAATTACATGGTCTTGCAAAAACGGATTACCTGCCAACTTTAGAGAGCGCTGGATCCGAAAGCTTTTTAAGTCTTTGGGTAATGACTCTGGAGTATATACTAAAGGGCTACCAATCAGTACTTGCACCGAGTCTTGATTTGCTATTGCTAATTCCTCAACTAACATTTGAGTTCCAACTTCAATCGAAATTGTCTCGATGTTACGTTCAGCAAAAGCTTTCTTTAATTCTGGAGATACCATCCCACTGTCCCAAGGGCCCCAGTTAATCGCTACTACATGACAATCTGGATGATTACGTTTTACCAAGTGGGCTGTTTTACTGAGAATCTCATTAGCGATCGCATAATCTGATTGTCCGACATTTCCATAAAAACCAACCACCGAGGAAAACAAGACTAAGTAATTAAGTTGACTAGGTGGTACACAACGCAGCAGATTTTCTAAACCTTGGACTTTGGGGTTATAAACTGTTTCAAAATCCCGCTCTGATTTTTTCTCAATCCGCTTATCCGCTAAATTCCCTGCTCCGTGGATGATTCCTGTCACCTTACCTAGTCGCTCAACTATTGGAGCAAGCTGTTCTACTAAAGTAGCATCGGTAACATCTGCACTGAGATATTCTGCTTGTCCACCTGCTTGTTCAATAGCTTGTAGTGTAGCTTTTATTTCTCGCTTTGATGATATGGCATTAAACTCTCTTTGCACCATTATAGGTGTTGGTTTTTCTCCTTTAGCTTGGATCACCTCCATAATCAGTTTTTTCAATTGGGCTTCATCACATCCCTCAGCCCATACAGGTTCTGATCCAGCAGCAGAACGACCCAGCAAGATAAACTTACATTTATATTGCTGTGCTAGCTTGATAACGCATTGAGCGGTTATACCTTTTGCACCACCACTAACGAGGAAGACTTGGGAGGAGAGTGGGGGAGTGGGGGAGGGGAGCCACTCTCGTGCGGAGGTTTCCTCCGTTGAGAGAAGTGGCGTGGAGAGGGTTACTCTTCCTTGGGATCCGTATCCAACTTCAACGAGTAAGCGATTGGGGTCGTGAAGTTCGGCGAGGATATGTTTTACTGAGGTTTCAACGTCTAAATCAGGACTTAGGTCAATTGCTCGACAATGTACAGCTTCCCATTCCTGGTTTAAGGTTTTGGTTAATCCAAATAATCCACCACTAATCGGGTTGAAGTTAGTTTTTCCTGAAAGTCCCAACTCTCCATCTAAACGAGCAACGGTGAGGAAACAACTATGTCCCTGGCTCGCTGCTTGATTTAATGGTTCTTTGAGATGTTTGGCCACGAGAAAAACTTGGCGTAAGAGAGCTTTTTGATCTGCGCTGGATACATCTGGATGCAAATGGATGAACTCAGCGATCGCACCATATTTACTAGCCATTACTGATAGCTGCTGCTGCAAATGCTCTTCAGTCCAATCTGCAAGTACAACGCGCTCAATTCCTTCAGGTAAAGGTAACTGGGTAACTTGAGGAAAACTTAAAACAACTACTTTCAGACCACGCTGTACCAGAGTTTCAGCAAGTTTAGTTGTAGTCAGGGAACCATCATCAGTAATTAAAGCAATATGCTTATCAGGTAAAGTAAATTCCCAAACATCAGGTTCGGGAATTACTTTAACTCTAACCGGGCTGCGCTCAATATTATGACTTAGCTCAGGTTGCTGGCTGTATGTGGGTGTTTTTTTTTCAGCCGATTCACCCTGCTTAGCCATGTAGTCAACTATCTGACCCAAGGTACGTAGTTCTGCTAATTCTTCAGGATTTGGTTTGGGTAAATCAGGGTATAACTCTAACAGCGCTCCTAAGATTTCCACACGTTTGATAGAATCAATTCCTAAATCTGCCTCGACATCCATGGAAAGCTCTAACATTTCCACGGGATAGCCTGTCTTATCACTAACAATAGTTAGTAAAGTGTCATTTAAGGAGGCTAAATCAATAGCTGGTGTTACTATATCTGGAACAGGAACTATTAGTTCTTCTATAGGTATCTTGGCTATCGATTCTGTAGAGGTAGATGTCTCAGTTGGTACTGTATTGGTAGAAGCTAACTCTTGTACAGCAGGCATCGTACCAGTCCATTCTAATTCAGAGGCTGGCAGGATACTCACTTCAGAAGCATTATTCTGAGGTTGAACAGTGCTAACTGATTGTAAGAGAGTGGGTATGTACTCAGCAATTTGACCAAGGGTACGCAGTTGAGCCAGTTCTTCAGGATTGGGCTTAGGTAATTCAGGGTATAGCTCTAACAGCGCTCCTAAAATTTCCACACGTTTGATGGAATCAATTCCTAAATCTGCCTCGATATCCATGGAAAGCTCTAACATTTCCATGGGGTAGCCCGTCTTATCACTAACAATAGTTAGTAGAGTTTGACTGAGAGTATCTTGATCAATAGTAGCTGGAATTGCTACTGATACTGCTGGCTCTTGGGGTATAGAGATTTCCGTTTCAGGTATTTTGGTCTGCTCTAATTCAATAGTAGGTGTTGGTAATGGGGGAACAGGTTTTTTGTTCTCATCATCTTTGTACTTTGCTACACCATTACTTGCACCGTTCTTTGAGCCATTACTCCCACCGTTCTTTGAACCATTACCTATACCGTTACTTGATATACCAACTGACGCACCTACCAACACAGGATTATCTTTGGCTGTATATTTATTTTCGGTAATTGATGGAGCAGGAATATCTTGATATCTGATCTGGGGTTGGAGAAGGGCACGCTGATTTGTGACATCACCAGTAATTAGCTGACCATATTGTTGCTGAATTAACTGAAAGAAGTTCTTGGTGTATTCTGTCTGATGATTTAGATATTGTTCGTGGATACGGAGCGTTTCAGCTTGATGATCGTGGAACCGCATCATGCTTCGCTCTGAGCTTGAAACTACAAGTTGCTTGGTTTCTGCTACTTGCTGAGCGAATTTTCCTCCCAACAACTCATTCTGCTGCTGTATCAGTTGGAAAAATGTTTTGGCATATTCTGTCTGATGCTGCAAAGATTGTTGGTGGACGTTTAAGATGTCACGTTGATGGCGATTAAACTCAATCAAGGTATATTCTAGACTATCTAAAATTCTTTGAGAATTCGCAGAAACTGGGCTTGGTTGATAAGGCTTCATTACTTCAGAAGATTCATCTGGTTTGTGACCATTAAGCTTGTGGCTACCATTACTGAGATAATTATTATCTGTTTGTAAGGTAGTTATTGGAGTTGTCTGTTTTGGAAACTGAATGACTGAGTTTTGCTCACTCATATCATGTTCGTTTGAATAGTTACAATCTAAAGCCCTCACCCCCTTCCCCTCTCCCAAATTTGGGAGAGGGGTGTCCGAAGGACGGGGTGAGGGCTTTGATAATAAGTCATTAATTGGACATGATATCATTGTCGCATTTGCTACTTTTAAAACTGATAATTCAGTATTTTTTACTTCTAAATTACCTGTCTTTAAATCATCTTGCTTAGACGCAGTAGTAATTTGATGTCCATTTTCTAGAGCTTGTTCAAAAGCCTCCTTAGTCTTTTCTGACACATAATTACTGCCATTCAAGCGGACATTCAGAAGTTGGTTTTTTGCATCTGGTGTCTTTTGCTCTAGTTGGTAAGGGTCAAGATTTTTCAAAGGTAAACCAGCGACGCGCAACTGAACAAACACTTCTCGAAGGCTGCGATCGCTATCCTTTTTACTACTGCTATTGGTGGCGATCGCTAAATGGGGTTTATCACCCAAGATATCTTTGACTAAGTTAGTTAGAATGCTCCTTGGCCCAAATTCCACAAAGCAATAACCACCTGAACTATAAATATTTTCAATTTCCCGTTGAAACAGCACGTGATTAATCAAGTGTTGTTTGAGGATTTTTTGAATGGCTTGAGGTTCAGTTGGATAAGGCTCTCCTGTAAGATTGGTGTAAACAGGGATTTTTGGCTTGTTAAAATTCACTTCCTCGACCGCATGGGCAAAAGGTTGCTGTGCATGAGCTACCAGGGGAGTGTGAAAAGCAGCTGAAACTTTGAGTAAAACAGTAGAGAAATTATTCGCTTTCAATGCTTCCTGGACGTTGGCGATTTCAGCTTTCGCTCCAGCCAAAACAATTTGACGAGGAGAATTTCTATTAGCAATAGCGACACCAGGAAAATTCTTGACTATTTCTTCAACTTGGCTGACATCTCCTTTGACTGCTAACATTGTACCAGTATCATAGTTAGAATCCTTAGGCGCTGCCATAGCTTTTGCCCTGGTTTTGACTAGGAAAAAGTAATCATCTTCACTCAAAACCTCCGCAGCCCACAAAGCTGTTAGTTCTCCAAAGCTGTGTCCAGCGACAAAATCAGCCTTAAATCCTGTTTGTTTAAATATCTTGTAAAGACCAACGCTAAAAGTTCCAATTGCTGGTTGGGCGTACTCTGTACCTTCCAACACTGCTTCTTGGGCTTTTCTTTTCTCTGGGTCAAATACAGGATGAGGAAAAACTACCTCAGAAACTGGTTTCAGTCCTTCTTTTGATAACAGCCTGTCTATAGTGCTGTAGGTTTGCTGTAAGGAAGGGAAGTTTATCACTAGTTCCCGACCCATTTCTAAATATTGAGAACCTTGTCCCGAAAACAGCGCTACTACTTTCCCTTCCAGAGAAATGCCAGTTTTACGGAAATAAATTCCTTGGGGATGTTCCCATGATTCCGCTTCGGACTTGTTTCTCAGCCACTCGATACTGACTTTTAATAACTTACAAGCTTCTGGTAAAGAATCGGCGACAAAGCCAACTCTGGCATCTGCGAGGGGAATTTCTGTATATTTGCATACAGAAATCAGTTCTGCATAATGCTTTTCTCCCGCTTCGGATTGTAATTGAGTCAGGATTTCTTCACACTTAGACAGTAAATGCTCAAAAGTTGGCGCAGATACAAGCAGTGGTTGGGCTGTATTATGTAAACGATAAGGGCGATCGTGTTCCTGACAATATTCTTCTAGAACAATATGATAATTTGTACCACCAAATCCAAAAGAACTGACTCCGGCTCGTCTGGGTGCATCAGCTTGGATCCAAGGTCTAGTTTCTGTATTTAAGTAAAATGGAGAATTCTCAATATCCAGTTTAGAGTGCGGCTTAGTAACGTTAATTGTCGGTGGCAATACTTTATGGTGCAAAGCTAAAGCAGTCTTGATTAGACTCGCTGCACCAGCTGCTGCTTTTGCGTGTCCAATTTGCGATTTAACGCTTCCTAAGGCAATATGTTCTGTTCTTGAATTGCTTTCACCAAAAACTTCTTTGATTGAGGAAAATTCCGCCGGATCACCAACCATGGTACCTGTACCGTGTGCTTCTATCAAACCCACAGTTGTAGGCGAAAATCCTGCATCTTCATAAGCACGGCGTAAGGCTTTAACTTGACCTTCGGGACGGGGTGCATAAATGCTTTTATACTTACCATCGCTAGAAGTGCCAATTCCTTTAATGACTGCATAAATTTTGTCGTTGTCTCGCTCAGCGTCTGCCAAACGCTTGAGCAACAACATCCCAATGCCTTCAGCCAGCATCATGCCATCTGAATCAGCATCGAAAGGCTTGGTATTCTGACTTCTAGAAACAGCAGGAGTCTTACTGAAACACATATAAGCGACAATTGAGTTGTCAGTGTCAACCCCCCCAGTTAGCATCATGTCAGCTCGATGCTCAACTAGTTGACTAATTGCCATGGATAAAGCACCCAATGAACTAGCACAAGCAGCATCAACTACACAGTTCATTCCTCCCAAATCGAAGCGATTGGCAATTCGTCCAGATACCACGTTCGCTAACATCCCCGGAAAAGCGTTTTCATTCCATTGAACGTAGGCGCTTTTGATTTTCTCGATAACTTTTTGGGTATCTTCGTCACTTAAGCCACTACTTTTGAGGGCTTTTTCCCAAATTGGATACTGTAATCTCGCAGCTAAAGGCATTGTCAATTGCTTTGCCAGTGCTACACCCAAAATTACCCCGGTACGCTCTCGGTTAAATTCCTTTGTGTCGTAACCTGCATCTTCTAGTGCTGCTTTGGCAACAACTAAGCTTAGTAGTTGGGATACATCTGTAACTTCAAGTAAGTTGGGAGGAAGCCCAAATTCCATGGGGTTGAAATCAATGTCGGGAATAAACCCGCCACGTTTACAGTAGGTTTTATCTGGTGCTTTGGGGTCGGGATCGTAATAATCTTCTACATTCCAACGTGAAGTTGGAACATCGGTAATACAGTCAGTTTTACGGATAATCTTTTCCCAGTATTCTTGTAAATTTTTTGATTCTGGGAAGATAGAAGCCATGCCGATGATGGCTATTGGAGTTTGTTGCAATTGTGTATTTATCTTGTTAGTTTCTGTTGCTTGTGCAGACATCATCTTTTTCACCTGTATAAGCTTGAGCAGGTATGATTGACAATTGCTCACTTCATCTTGTAACTGCGCTAAGGCAGCCTCAATCCTAGAAGCCATGACTTATTCTTCACTCAGTGCGATCGTGAAATGTAGAATTGAGAATTTGAGAAATTTGTTCTCTCTACAAGGAAAGAAACTTACGGAATTAAAACGGGCGCAACTTATCTAGTATCAAAAGGTAAAACCTTACTTGGTAAACTTTACATTCACTATTATAGTAGTTTTACCCAGGCTAACCTGTACTAGATGTGCAGTAGCTGAAAATAATCTACCACCACTTGTTGCACAAAATTAAAATAGACAGGCTACTAGTACAGCACGGCACAAGTAAACATACTATGTTGATACCTGAGCCGCTAGCGATTATAAATCGCTATCCAATAGCGAAAATCCTCTTCAAGATGACTAAATTCAAGTTATAAATGGTAGGCATATTTACACCATGCTGTACTAAGCTGTGCTATTGGTAGGAGCGCACTGTTTTTAAATACTTTCTGTGCGTTAGCAATTACACTGCCTTTTGAGTTAGATACTCTAACAAACAAAAGTTTTGCATTTGTTTAATCCAATTTTTACAAAGTAAGCCTGGATTAGCTTGAAAGTGACAAAAGTTAAGTTTGAACACTTTTAGCTCGATTTATATTCAGAATTCAGAACCTTCCATATAGTAAAACTAAAAAGATAGTTAAGACTACAGCTTCTGACTTCTCCTTTACTCCGTGTAATCGCGTAAAACATTTATTTGCGATTATCCTAGACCTGTTACTTTTTTATAGCAACTCATATGCAACTTATATGCAACACTTCTAAAACGATTACTTAACGAAGCTCTTAATGTGTAACACTCATGAGGCAACTGCAAATTCACAAAATTACATCGCGGAGGTTACAAAGCAATTTAAACATTTATTTAGATTTAACCGTATCATTTGAGACAGTTTATTCTTGTAATTCTGTGTCGTCACTATCATCTTCTCTACTCCTTGTTCCCGATACGTCCTGGGCAACAGATAATAAATGCTGCTCCAATTCACTAACACTAATCCCATGTTCAGAAGCTGTTTTAGATTTCCATGCTTCTAGTTGAGAGTCATGTTGATTTAACCATTCATGCAAAGCTAAACGTGCCATTTCAGCTTTGCGGAGGGTTTGGCGAGTTGCATGGAATATCAGCCGTTCGTTATCAAAATTTCCTAATGAGAGCATGAATCGCTGTAGCTTCATTCTCCTTAGGGGACAATAGCTCTTGTTCATTCACGTTTATATTCAAACTCTTTGTAACCAGTATCTCATTTACTCGAATTTTAATCCCAAGGTTGCATATAAGTTGCATAGCTCCTCATTGATATAGGTGCTTTTGGAGACTAAAATCCAAATCTTTTACAGTAGCATAATATAGTCTTTGCAAAAAGTAAATAAGTTGATTGCTATCAATACTGTGTTATTTCTATGGAAGCTGGACAAAGATGCTAGGAACTCGAACGTCTGTGAAGGCTAACGTTTCCACCAAAAATACGGTAAGGAGCGCAAAAACTACTGTCGAAAATAATTTTTTGTTTCTTTTAATTCCAAAAATAGGTAGTAGTTTTGACAGTTGACCTTTAAATACACTAGTTTTTGGTCGAATGCGATCGCAAAAATCTTCATGATTTCTGTAAACTAGTAGCTCGAAACTAAGTATCGTTTTTAGCTATCTTATCTTAATTATATCTTTACAATCTTGCTTACTTTTTTCACTAACTTGTCTCAAATCAAGTTATTTAATATTCTCTTGAAGCAAAAAATATCTCTAAATAGTTAATAATAATCTAAAAGTATTACTTAGGCTTAACAATGCAATTTAGTAATAAATAGCACAGCTTACTAATTCATAAAATATTGTACAAAAT
>Ga0224723_1000753_pt1 | contig 21437 bp, 23 predicted proteins | sample Balambano_FR2_Me_FD_161647 | JGI IMG/M metagenome (GOLD analysis project Ga0224723, IMG submission 161647) | Freshwater sediment microbial communities from Lake Towuti, South Sulawesi, Indonesia - Balambano_FR2_MetaG | ecosystem: Environmental > Aquatic > Freshwater > Lake > Sediment | place... | reverse complement strand
AGCGTCGCCCCGCCGATGCCTGAACCGCCGGGCGCGGCCCGCACCCCCGCATGAGCCCCGCGCCAGACCTTGTGATCGTCGGTTCAGGCATCGGCGGGGCGACGCTGGCGGCGGCGCTGGCACCTTCGGGCCGGCGCATCGTGATCCTCGAGCGCGGCGAGCGGCTGGAGCCGGTTCCGGAGGCCCGCGACGCCGAGGCGATTTTCGGGCGCGGCCATTTCCGCCCCGACGAGCACTGGCTCGATGCCGAGGGACGCGCCTTTAACCCCGGCAACTACTACTACGCCGGCGGCAATTCCAAGCTCTACGGCGCCGTGCTGATCCGTTACCGCGCCGAGGATTTCGCGCCCGTCCGCCACCTCGGCGGGACGACGCCGGGCTGGCCGATCGGCTATGGCGCGATCGAACCCTGGTACCAGGCCGCCGAGGATCTCTATCAGGTGCGCGGCACGCTTGGGGAAGACCCGACCGAGCCGGCGCATTCGGGGCGCTACAACTTCCCCCCCGTGCCGGACGAGCCGGCGATCGCCGACCTCCGGCGGCGCCTCGCCGCGGCCGGAGTGCATCCGGCGAGCCTGCCGCTCGGGGTCGACATCGCGGTCTGGCTGCGCCACGGGGAAACGCCGTGGGACGCCTTTCCCGACACCTGCGGCGGCAAGATGGATGCCGAGACGGTGGGGCTCGCGCTGGCGCTGCAGCATCCGAACGTCACGCTGATGACCGGCACGCGCGTGCGTCGGCTGATCGCCGCGGCGGGCCGGGTGACCGCGCTGGAGGCCGAGCGCGCGGGCCGGGCGGAGCGGCTGAGCGCACCCCTGATCGTGCTGGCGGCAGGGGCGGTCAACTCGGCGGCGCTGCTGCTGGGCTCTGCCGATGCCGAGCATCCGAACGGGCTCGCCAACCGCTCCGACCAGGTGGGGCGGAACTTCATGAACCACAACCTCTCGGCCGTCCTCGCGCTGCACCCGCTCAGGCGCAACCCGTCGGTCTATCAGAAGACGCTTCTGGTGAACGACTTCTACCTCGGCGGCGGGCCAGAGGGCCGGCCGCTTGGCAACATCCAGCTTCTGGGCAAGATCTCGGGGCCGATCCTCGCTTCCGACACGCCGATCCCGCGGCCGCTCGCCGGCTGGATCGCCGCGCGTTCGGTCGATCTTCTGGCGATGAGCGAGGACCTGCCGAACCCCGACAGCCGCGTGACGCTGAAGGACGGCCGCGTCGTGCTTTACTGGAAACGGTCGAACTGGGAGACGCATCTGGCGCTGGTGGCGCGGCTGAAGGCGCTGATGCGCCGCGCGGGCTACCCGGTGGTGCTGTCGCGCGCCTTCGACCGCCGGACGCCCTCGCACCAGTGCGGCACGCTGCGGATGGGCGCGGATCCGGGCACGAGCGTGGTCGATCCTGAGTGCCGGTCGCATGATCTGGCCAACCTCTACATCACCGACGCCTCGGTGCTGCCGACGTCGGCGGCCGTCAATCCGGCGCTGACCGTCGCGGCGCTGGCCCTGCGCGCTGCCGACCACATCCGCCGGGTGGACTGGGCGGCATGACCGGGCCGGCGCAATCGCTCCGCGGGGGCCGCCCGGGCCGGCGACTGCAAGGCGCGCCGCGGCTGCGCTCTGGCGGCGGCGCGCCATGACGCCCGACGCGGCCCTGCTGCGGGCGCTGTTCGACCGCGCGGTGGCGGCGGCCGACCCGATGCGGAGCCTTGCCGCGCATCTGCCGCCACGGCCGCCGGGTCGGGTGGTGGTGGTCGGCGCCGGCAAGGCCAGCGCGCGCATGGCCGAGGCGGTCGAGGCCGCCTGGGGCCCCTGCGCGGGGCTGGTCATCACCCGCTACGGCCATGAACGCCCGTGCCGGGGCATCGAGATCGCCACCGCCGCCCATCCGGTGCCGGACGCGGCCGGCGCGGCGGCAACGGCGCGGATGCTGGAGATGCTCGGCGGTCTCGGGCCGGAGGATTTCGTGCTGGCGCTGATCTCGGGCGGGGCCTCGGCGCTGCTGGTGGCCCCGAGGGGCAGGATCACGCTGGCCGAGAAGCAGGCGGTGAATGCGGCGCTTCTCGCCTCGGGCGCGCCGATCGACCGGATGAACGCGGTCCGCAAGCATCTGAGCCGGGTCAAGGGCGGACAGCTGGCCGCCGCCGCGCATCCGGCGCGGATGCTGGCGCTGATGCTGTCGGACGTGCCGGGCGACGACCCGGCCTTCATCGGCTCCGGCCCGACGGTTGGCGATGCCAGCACGCCGGCCGAGGCGCGGGCGATTCTCGACCGCTACCGCATCCCGCTGCCGCCTTCGGTGCAGGCGGCGCTGGCGGCGGGGTCGGGCGTGCTAAGGCCCGGCGATCCGCGCCTGTCGCGGGTCACCAACGTGGTCTTCGCCGCCCCGGCGCAGTCGCTCGCGGCGGCGGCGGCCGCGGCCCGCGCGGCCGGCTGCGCGGTGCGCCTGTTGGGCGATGCGCTGGAAGGCGAGGCGCGCGACGTCGCCGCTGGCCAGGCGGCCGAGGCGCGGCGCGTCGCGGCCGCGATGGCCCCCGGCGCGGCACCGGTCCTGCTTCTGTCGGGGGGCGAACTGACCGTCACCCGGACGGGCGACGGGGTCGGCGGGCCGAATGCCGAGTTCGCATTGGCGCTGGCGCTGGCGCTCGACGGCGCGCCGGGGATCACGGCCATCGCCTGCGACACCGACGGGGTCGATGGCGCGGCCGAGGTCGCCGGCGCCATGGTGACGCCCGACACGCTGGCGCGGGCGGCGGCGCGGGGCCTCGATCCGGCCGCGGCGCTGGCGCGGAACGACAGCCACGGCTTCTTCGCGGCGCTCGGCGATCAGGTGATCACCGGGCCCACCCTGACCAACGTGAACGACTTCCGCGCCATCCTGATCCGGAAAGGGCCCTGACATGATCCTCCATTGCGTGTTCCTGTCGTTTCGCGGCGATGTCGCGGCGGGCGAGATCGCCGCCTGCATGGATCACCTGTCGCGGCTACAGCGCGAGGTGGACGGCATGCTGTCCTTCGCTGCCGGCCCGAACCGCGACTACGAGGGGAAGAGCCCCGATCACCCCTACGGCTTCGTCATCACCTTCCGCGACCGCAAGGCGCTGATGGCCTATGACGCGCATCCGCAGCACAAGGCCGCCGGGCGCTGGCTGGTGGCGCATTGCGAGGGTGGGGCAGAGGGGATCGTTGTCTACGATCTGGAAACGGGCTGACGGCTTTCGCCGTTAGCCCCCGTGCCAGTCCGCCAGCAGCGCCCGGAGGCGCGCGAGGCCCGTCTCGAGCGCCACCTCGGCCCCGCCGCCGACGCCGAGGCGGATGTGGCGCGGCTGGTCGTAGCAGCTGCCGGGCAAGAGGAAGGTGCGGTAGGGTGGGGCGAGCAGTCGGCGCGCGAAGGCGTCGCTGTCGATGCCGTCCGGCAGGCGGGCGAGCCCGATCAGCCCGGCGGCCGGCCGCACCCAAGAGAGGCCCGGCGTCTCGGCCACGAACCGGTCGAGCAGGTCGAGGTTGGCCCGCCCCTCCGCCCGCGCCTTGGCCAGCCCCGCCGCGAGCCGCTCGGGGCGGAGCGCCACCTCGGCCACGGCTTCCCCGAGGATGTTCATGATCTCGCTCGCATTCTCGCGCAGGATCAGGGCATCGGCGATGACCGCGGGGTCGCGGCAGATGATCCAGCCGATGCGCAGGCCCTGCAGCCCGAGCGCCTTCGACACCGACCCCGTCGTGATCCCCCGCGGCGTCAGCCCGGCAATCGCGGGCGCGCGCGGACCGTCCCATTCGAGGCCCGCATAGACCTCGTCCACCACCAGCCAGGCGCCGGCGCGGTCGGCGATCGCGGCGATCCCGGCCAAGTCTTCGGCCGTGAGCAGGGCACCGGTGGGATTGTTCGGGTTCGACAGGAAGATGAGCCGCGTCCTCGGCGTGACGGCGGCCTCCAGCTCGGCCAGCGGCAGCCGCCAGCCCTCCGTCTCGCGCCGTTCCACAGCGGTCAGCCCGGCGCCGATGGCGCGGGCGAGCACGGCGACCTGCAGCCAACCGGGCATTTCGGTCACGATGTGATCGCCCGCCCCGACCAGCTGGCGCAGGACGAGATAGTTGGCCTCGGCCGCACCGGCGGTGATCAGCACGTCCTCGGGCCCGCAGCGGCCCGCCAGCCCCGCCTGCGCGATCACGTGGCCGCGCAGTGCCGGCAGGCCCTGGAAGGACCGGCCGTTCCAGTCGAGCGGCAGGTCGGGGTCGAGATCGCCGAGGAAGTCGCCGAGCCGCGGCGGGCGCGCCAGCGACAGCCCGACCACCGCCTCGGGTTGCGCCGCGGTCGTGTCCAGAAGATACTGGAACAGCCTGTGGATCTCGACTTTCACCGGATCGGCCCCGGGCCGGGAAGGGGGCCATGATGGCGGCGGCAGACGGGCATATCAAGGGGCGGCCATGGCGGCTCTGGGTGCTCGACTACGGGCTGTTCCGGGTCCATGCCGACGGCCGGGTGATCGGCATCCCCGGCTTCGCCATCCGCACCGATGCCGGCGAGACGATCCTGGTCGATACCGGCTTTCCGCCCGACTACGCCAGTGACGCGGCAAGCGCGAGCGCGCGCGACGGCCTTGGCAGCTTCGGCGAGATCCTGTCGCTCGGCGCGGGCCATCTGCCGGCGGGGCAACTGGCGCTGATCGGGCTTTCGCCTGGCGATGTCGACCTGGTGATCCTGACCCACAGCCATATCGACCATGTCGGCGGCCTTGTGGGGTTTCCGCAGGCGCCGATCCTTCTGTCGGCGGCCGAGCGCGCCCTGCCTGCGCCGCTCTACTTCGGCGAGGCGCGACTGATGGCCTGGCCGGCGCGGAACTATCTGGTCATCGAAGGCGATACCGAGATTGCCCCGGGGCTGCGCGTCCTCTGCGTGCCGGGCCATGTGCCGGGGCAACTGGCGCTCTGGCTCGATCTGCCAAAGACCGGCGCGGTGATCCTGACCTCGGACGCCATCTCGCGCCCGGCCGAGCTGGGCGAGGGCTTCGCAGGCGCCGCGGACCCTCAGGCAGCCGCCGCCGGCGCCGCGCGGCTTCTGGCGCTCGCCGCCCGGACCGGGGCGATGGTCATCTACGGCCATTGCCCCGAGCAGTGGCCGCGGCTGAGAAAGGCGCCCGCCTTCTACGGCTAAGCCTCAGCGGACGTCGCGACCCTGGTTCAGGATGATCACGTTGCCGCTGCAGACATCGCCGGCCGGCGAGATCAGGAACCCGACCCAGGCGGCGATTTCGGCGGGCTGCATGGCATGGCCGTGCGGCATCGCGGCAATCGCGCGATCGAGCACCGCGGGCGTCAGCACGCCGAACAGCGGCGTCTCGGTCATCGCGGGCGCGAGCGAATTGACGCAGATGCGGTCGGTCGCGTAGCGCCGCGCCAGATCCTTGGTCAGCGCGTCCATTGCCGCCTTGCTGGCGCGGTAATGCGGCGGGTCGAACACGTCGAAGTTGTACGCGCCGTTGGACGAGATGTTGACGATCTTCCGGACGCCGGGCCGGCGCAGCATCAGCGGCACCGCCGACTGGCAGCAGTGGAAGGCGGAATGGAAGTTCACCGCCATCTGCCGGTCCAGTTCCGCCGCCGGGATTGTGGGGAAGTCGGACATAAGGCAGGTGCCGGCGTTGTTCACCAGCGCGTCGAGCCCGCCGAGGCGGGCCTCGACCGTGGCGAAGGCCGGGGCGATGGCTGCAGCATCGGTCAGATCGACGGCGACGGGCAGGAAGGCCGGGCCATGCCGCGCGGCCAACTGCGCCAGCCCCTCGGCGTCGATGTCGAAGCCTGCCACGCCCAGCCCGTCGGCGATCAATTGCGCGGTGATCGCGCGGCCCATGCCGCCGGCGGCCCCGGTGACAACAGCGATCCGCAAGCCTGCCTCCCTGATGGTCTGGGGCCCGGTTACACCGATCTGTCGCATCAGGCCAGTAGATGCCCGGCACGAGGACCCGGGCACGCCAGTGCGGTCCTTGCGCAGGCCCGCAAAGCGGCGATCATCGGGCCGGCTTCGGCCGCAACCGCGCCGGGGGCGGGAAACAGGGAGAGAGAGAGATGAAATCATTCACGTTGCGGCGCCGCGTCCGGCGGCCGTCCGTCCGGCCGGCGGCGGTCCTCGCCCTTGGCTGGCTGTGCCTGATGCTGGCTGCCGGTCCCGCCCGGGCCGAGGCGCAGGCGGCGATTCCCGATGCGGTGCAGGGCGTCTGGGCCGAGCGCGGCGCCTGCAGCGACGCCGCCAAGACGGTGACCCTGACGGCGGACACGCTCGCCTATGGCAGCGCCCCGCCGGCACCGGTCCATTACGACACCGGCGCAAGCCCGGACGGGTTTCCCGCCATCCTGTCCTCGCAGGAGGGCAAGGTGAGCAATTTCGAGTACATCGCCGACAAGGACACGCTCGCCTACAACCAGATGGGGTTCGGCGCCGGCGAGCCCGTGCCCTATACCCGCTGCACCGGCGCCGGCGCGACCGAGGCGTCTGCAGCCGGCGGCGCCAGCGCCGAGCGCTGCGGCTGGCTGGCCAACCTGACGCCGGGCGACTGGTGGCTGGTGGACAGGGATGGCACCTGGACGATCTCGCAGCAGGGCAGCATGGACCAGGCGCTGCTGGCAAAACTTCCGGACTTCGACACCAAGGAGTTCGTGACGACGCAGGGCGACTATGGCTATGGCTGCGCCTGCCTAACGGTGACGACCTCGGCCGCCGACAAGACCGTGACGGCCATTGCCGGCGGCAAGATCGAGCCGTTGGCGACGTGCAAGGCCGACAAGGCGCTTCCCGCCATCGACCAGTGGTAGGGCGTGGCCGGCTCAGCCTTCGAGGTTGAGCCAGCGCACCTCGTCCGGCGTCAGCCGCAGCGTGGCGCCGGGCAGGGTGGTGGCGATCTCGCCCGGGCTGCGCGGGCCGATCAGCGCGAACGAGGGGAAGTCCTGCGACAGCACCCAGGCGGTGGCGATGTTGTTCGCCGAAACGCCCCGCTCGGCCGCCAGCCGCTCGGCGCGGACCCGGCGCTCGGCGTTGGCCGCGCTGCCGAAACAGGTTTCCGGCGCGGTGTCGGCGGGCAGGCGATGGCGCAGCGTCTCGGGCAGGAAATAGCCGCGCGCCTGGCTGGACCAGGACAGGTGCACGGTGTTGCCCGCCCGCAGCGCCGCCAGCGTCGCGGGCGTGTTGGACGAGATGCAGCCCGGCCAGACCGGCCGTTCCATCACCGCGAGCGACAGGTTGTTGTTGAGGATCGACAGGCCCTGAAGCCCGGTGGCGGCCGCGTAGGCATTGGCCGCCTCGAACCGCTCCACCGACCAGTTGGAACCGCCGAAGATGCCGATCCGCCCCTTGGCGCGCAGGCGGTTCAGCGCATCGACGAATTCGCCCGCCGGCACCTCCGGGTTGTCGCGGTGCAGGATGTAGATCGGCACATGGTCGAGGCCGAGCCGGTCGAGCGAGATGTCGAGCTGCGGCGCGATCGCGTCGGGCAGGCAATAGGGGCTGTGTGCGCCCTTGGCGATCACCACCACCTCGGCGGCGACGCCGCGCGCCGCGATCCAGTCGCCCAGCACCTTTTCATGCCGCCCGCCGCCGTAGACGAAGGCGGTGTCGAAGGCGTTGCCGCCGGCCTCCATCCAGGCATCCCAGACCACCGCGCCCTCGGCCAGCGTGTCGCGGTTGTCGCAGCCGATGATGAGTTGCGACACCGGGCGCGCCACCCCCTCCAGCCGCAACATCGGCATCGGCGGCAGGCCCCCGGGCAGCACGCCGGCCAGACGGCGGCTCGTGGCGGGGCGTTCCGCGATGGTCTGGTAGCCGAGCTCGGCCCGCCAGCGGTCGAGGACGACCGCGTTGCCGATGCTGTCGGCGTGGCCCGGGGCAGGGGAAGGGGCCTCGCCGAGGCCCGCGGCGATGGCGCGGCTGACGAGCTCGGCCTCGAAGGCGAACAGCATGCGCAGGTCGCGCAGGGTCTCGGTCCAGGTGTCGCCGCCGGCGGTGATGTGGATCACGGCGTCGGAGGGGCCAGCGTCCCGGCCCGGCACCCAGGGGTCGTCGATCACGATCCGGCCGCGGCTGCCGGTGATGACGGCGCGGTTGTCCATCGCCCGCGAAGTGGCGCAGGCGATCTCGGCAGTGACGCCCGAGGCGAAGCCGAGGAGGCCGTAGGCGACCGTATCGACCCCGGTCGGCGCCAGGATGCCGGCGCCCTTGACGGTGACCGGATCGGCGAACGGCCGCCCTTCGGCCGCGCCGGCGATCAGCCGGGCGAGCGACACCGGATAGCCGCCGACATCGAGGATGCCGCCGCCGCCGAGCGCGGGATCGTAAAGCCGCGAGGTGTCGGCGAAGGGCGCGGCAAAGCCGAAGGCGGTGCGGATGTGCTCGACCGCGCCGATCTCGCCCGTGGCGATGACCGCGAGCACCCGGGCGATCTGCGGATGGCAGCGGTACATGAAGGCTTCCATGAAGAAGCAGCCTTCCTGTGCCGCCACTTCCGTCACCGCGACGACCTCGGCCGCGCTCATGCCGGCGGGCTTTTCGCACAGCACGTGCTTGCCGGCGCGCAGGGCGCGGAGCGAGAGTTCGGCATGCCAGGGATGCGGGGTCGCGATATAGACCGCATCGACGCCGTCATCGGCCAGCAGGCCGGCCACATCGGCGTGGCGGCGGTCGTCGGCGACACCGTAGGCCGCGCCGAAGGCATCGCGCCGGGCCTGGTCGTGGCCGCAGATGGCGACCAGCCGCCCAGCCTCGGACTGCGCCAAACCGTCACAGAAGTTATGGGCGATGGCGCCCGGACCGATGATGCCCCAGCGGATGGTCAAGGTGTTCCCCTCCAAGGAATGTGGCCGTCTTTGCGGGCGCCGCAACGGGCAGCACCATTGCCCACAGCCATCCTGTCAGAAGCCTTTGCCGGGGACCAGCCCCCGCCCGGCCGGACGCAGGCCGCGCCCCGGCAGACCCTGCCCCGCGACCTCGGTCGGCTGGCGGGAGGTATTGAACGCTGTTCCGCCCCCGTGCTACCTCGTGGGTGACGCAAGGGGAGGTAACGATGCGACGGATTTGCGACACCCTGATTGCCGCCAGCCTGAGTGCCGTCGTCACGGGCACGTCCGCCTGCGCCGCGTCCATGCTGGTCGCCTGGCCGAGCGAGGACGGCGACCAGGAGTTTTCGGAGTTCTCGGTCCAGTTCACCGACAAGAACGGCAACCAGCTGCTCGACTTTGACGAGATCACGGTGTTCAGCGGCGTCGACCAGACCGACGACCCCGAGATTCCGCTGCACCAGCCCTATCTCTACGGCATCCCCGCGATCACCGGGATCAGCAACGCCGGTTCGGCGCCGGGGTCGAACGCGCCGCCGACCTACTGGAGCTTCTCGAGCCAGAGCAACGGGGTGATCGAGATCAGCGAGGCGCCGGACGACTGGACCTACCAGATGCAGCTGTCGTCTGACCCGAGTCCGGTGCCGCTTCCGGCCTCGGCCATGCTTCTGGCCGGTTCCGCCGCGGTCCTCGGCGCGCTCGGGGCACGCCGCCGATATCGCAAGGGGGAAGCCCACAGATGACCCGGATGATGCTCTGCGCCCTGGCCCTGCTTTCCTCGGCCACCGCCGCCCCGGCCGCGACCTTGATTGCGACACCGATCGACGTGAACACGTTCTTCTCGGGCTTCCAGATCGTCTGGACCGACGCGAACCGGAACGACCTTGTGGAATACGACGAGATCACCAGCTTCAGCGGCCTGATCCAGACGCTGCAGTCGAACTATCCCGCGCAGCAGCCCTACCTCTCGATCCTGCCCGAAATCACCAACATCAGCGTCGCAGGCGCCGCGCCCGGGGCCGACGGGCCGCCCTACCTCTGGATGTTCTCGGGCTCCAGTCCGTCCGATCCGCAGGTCGGCGGGTCGACGGACTCCTGGACCTACGAGATCACCCTGACGGCCGATCCCTTGGCGCCGATCCCGCTGCCGGCCCCGGCGTTCTTGCTGGCCGCGGCTCTCGCCGGTCTGGCCGGCCTGCGCGGTGCCGCGCGCCGGTTGGCCGGACGCAGGGAAGCCATGGCATGACAAGGATTTGCGCGCTGCTCCTCGCGCTTCTCGCGGGCGCCTCGGCCGCTCCGGCCGCGACCCTGACCGCGACGGTGACCGCGGCCAACAGCGTCTTCTCGGGCTTCGCCATCACCTACACCGACAAGAACGGCAACAGCCTGGTCGACTACGACGAGATCACCAACTTCAGCGGCCCCTACCAGTATGTGAGCGACCAGTATCCGTTCCAGATGGCCTTCGTGTAGGCGATGCCGGCCATCGCCGGTTTCACCGTCGCGGGCAGCGCGCCCGGGCTGCCTTCGGGGTCGGAGAACTGGGTGTTCTCGGGCGACCTTGCGACCATGCCCGAGCTTGCAGGGCCCCCGGAGTTCTGGACCTATGCGTTCGGCGAGACCCCCGGCCCGGTCGCCCCGATCCCGCTGCCGGCCTCGGCCGGGCTGATGGTGGCGGCGCTGGCCGGTCTGGCCGTCCTGCAGGGCCGGCGGCCGCTGGAGGGACGTAACCGGGCAGCGGCGTGATGGCGCGCGGTCTTGTCGCCCTGCTCGCGTTGGCCTGCGTGCCGACCGCCGGCGCGGCCGCTACGCTGTACGCCGAGCCGATCCCTGAAAACGACTACTATTCCGAGTTCCAGATCGCCTTCGCCGACACGAACGGCAACCGTCTGGTGGACTTCGCCGAGATCGTCTCGTTCAGCGGCGTCTATCAGGACGAATTTGCGGGCCAGTATCCCCGATACCAGCCTTACCTGCAGTCGATGCCTCAGATCGACGGCTTCACCACGGCCGGCGCCATCGCCGGCATCTATGCCGTCCCCGGGTTCTGGATGTTCTCGGGCGATAGCGGCACCGAATTGCAGACGCTCTACGGTTCGGACCAGTGGACCTATCGTCTCGACTTCGGGCTCGGCGTGACACCCGGCCCGATCGAACCGCCGATCAGTCCGGTGCCGCTGCCGGCGGCGGCCGGACTGATGGCCGCGGCGCTGGCCGGCCTCGTTGCCGCGCGCGCCCGCCCTGCGGCCGGCCGGCCGCGCCCCCGGCCCGAACGAGACCTGCCGGCGTGACGGCGCCGGCTCCGGTTCCGGCGGCCGGCAGGCTGCCGGAGAGCACCTTGACCCCCCGCAGCCCCCCGATCCGGAGCCCCTTCATGAAACACGTCCTTGCCAGCCTTGCCCTGCTGACCGTTGCCGCCGCCTCTGCCGCCGAGGCGGCGACGCTGACCGCAACCTCGGTCAACCCCTCGCTGGTGTCGAACTTCACCGTGAACTTCACCGACGCCGACGGCAACGGCATCCTCGAATACCGCGAGATCGACGGCTTCAGCGGGATCGAGCAGTTCATCAACGGCCAGGCGCCGGAGAAACTGGATTTCCTGATCGGCATTCCGACGATCGTCGGGGTGAGCCTTGCCGGCGGCAATGACGCCTGCGCCGTCGTATGCCTGAACAGTAGCTGGTACTTTGCCTCGGCCCCGGACGGAACCAACGTCCTCGGAATCGATTTTGCCGAATTCGACTACAACCTGTCGCTCGGCCCGAGCCCGATCCCGCTGCCTGCCTCGGTACTTCTGCTCGGCGCGGGCCTGGGCGGGCTCGCGCTCTTCCGCCTCCGGCGCCGCGCGGCCTGAGCGCCGCCGCCATCCGGGCAGCGGCGGGCTCACGCGGCGCGCGTGACCTGCCGCTGTTCGCCCAGGCCCTCGATCCCGAGCGTGATGACCTGACCGGGCTTCAGGTAGACCGGCTCGGGCTTCTGCCCCAAGCCGACGCCGGGCGGCGTGCCGGTGGAGATGATGTCGCCCGGATGAAGCGACATGAACTGGCTGATGTAGCTGACAAGGTGGCGCACGCCGTAGACCATCGTGCGGGTCGAGCCGTTCTGGAAGCGGTGCCCGTCCACCTCGAGCCACATCGACAGGTTCTGCGGGTCCGGCACCTCGTCGGCGGTGACGAGCCAGGGGCCGGTCGGGCCGAAAGTATCTGCCGACTTGCCCTTGGTCCATTGCCCGGCGCGCTCGGTCTGGAAGGCGCGCTCCGAGAGGTCGTTGATTACGCAGTAACCGGCGACATGCGACATCGCCGCGGCCTCGTCGATATAGACCCCGCCCTGGCCGATCACCACGCCCAGTTCCACCTCCCAGTCGGTCTTGACCGAGTTCCGCGGGATGATGACGTCGTCGTTCGGCCCGCAGACGGCCGAGGTCGCCTTCATGAACAGGATCGGCTCCGGCGGCACCTTGGCGCCGGTCTCGGCGGCATGGTCGGAGTAGTTGAGGCCGATGCAGATGAACTTGCCGATCCGGCCGACGCAGGGCCCGAGCCGCGGGTTGCCGGTCACGACCGGCAGGCTGTCAGGGTTCAGCGCGCGGAGCCGGTCGAGACCTGCGGGCGTCAGCACGTCCCCGGCGATGTCGGCCACATGGGCCGACAGGTCGCGGAGGTGTCCGCGAGCATCCAGTATGCCCGGTTTCTCGGCCCCGACAGGGCCATAGCGCAGAAGCTTCATGTCATCTCCTAGGTGCCGGGCTCAAATGTTCGTCCAGCCGCCGTCGATGGCGATGGCCTGTCCCGTGACGAAGGCACTTTCGTCGCTCGCCAGATAGACCGCAAGGGCCGCGATCTCCTCCGGCTGGCCGATCCGGCCCATCGGCTGGCGCGCGACGAAGGCGGCGCGGGCTGCCGCGGGGTCGCCGGTCGCGTCCATCCGCGCCTGCAGCGAGGGGCTTTCGACCGTCGCGGGGCAGATCGCGTTGCAGCGGATGCCCTGCGCGATGAAATCCGCGGCGACCGACTTGGTGATGCCGATCACCGCGGCCTTGGTGGCGCCGTAGACGAAGCGGTTCGGCGCCGCGATCATCGAGCCCGCGACCGAGGCGATGTTGACGATCGACCCGCCGCCGTTGGCGAGCATGGCGGGCAGGAAGGCCCGCGTCACGCGGTAGAGCGCGCGCACGTTCAGATTCACCGAGAAGTCGAAGGCGTCCTCGTCGCAGTCGAGGATCGTCCCGGCATGGACGAAGCCCGCGCAGTTGAACAGGATGTCGGGGGCGCCGACCCGCGCGGCGATGGCCAGAACCGCGGCGGCATCGGTCACGTCCAGCGGCTGCGTCTCGATCCCCTCGGCCGCCAGCGGTTCCAGCGCCGCGGCGGACAGGTCGGTCGCGATCACCCGCGCCCCCTCGGCGGCGAAGGCGCGCGCCGTGGCGAGCCCGATGCCGGCACCGCTGGCGGTGCAGAAGGCGGTCTTGCCCCGCAGCAGCATCACATCACTGCACCCATCGCCCAGGGCACGAATTCCGCCCCGCCGAAGCCCAGCTGCTCGGATTTCGTCTTCTCGCCCGAGGCCACCCGCAGGAACATCTCGAAAATCTCGCGCCCCTTGGCCTCGATCGATACGCCTTCGCTGATGATGTCGCCGCAGTTGATGTCCATGTCCTCGGCCATGCGCTCGTACATCTCGGTGTTCGTCGCGAGCTTGATGCAGGGCGTCGGCTTGTAGCCCGAGACCGAGCCGCGCCCGGTGGTGAAGGCGATCAGGTTCGCGCCGCTGGCGATCTGGCCGGTGACGGATGTGGGGTCGTAGCCGGGGCTGTCCATGTAGACGAAGCCGCGCTCGGTGATCGGCTCGCCGAAGCGGTAGACCTGCGTCAAGGGCGCCGTGCCGCCCTTGGCGACCGCGCCGAGCGACTTTTCAAGGATCGTCGTCAGCCCGCCCTTCTTGTTGCCGGGCGAGGGGTTGTTGTCCATCTCGCCGCCCTGTCGGGCGGTGTACTCCTCCCACCAGCGGATCCGCTCGACGATCTTGGCGCCGACCTCGGGCGTCACCGCGCGCCGGGTCAGCAGGTGCTCGGCGCCGTAGATCTCGGGGGTCTCGGACAGGATGGTGGTGCCGCCATGCGCCACCAGAAGGTCGGAGGCGTGGCCGAGCGCGGGGTTGGCGGTGATGCCGGAATAGCCGTCGGACCCGCCGCATTGCAGCCCGACCATCAGATGCTCGAGCCCCGCGGGGGCGCGGGCGGCCGCATTGGCCGCGCCCGCCATCTCGCGCAGCATGGCGGAGCCGCGCTCGATCGTGCGCCGGGTGCCGCCGGTCTGCTGGATGGTCATGTAGCGGAAGTTGCCGTCGGCGCGGAGCCGCGCCTTGCCGATCAGGTCGGGGATCTGCAGGACCTCGCAGCCGAGACCGACCAGCAGGATCGCACCGAAATTCGGGTTGCGGGCATAGCCGGCCAGAGTGCGGAACAGCGTGTCATAGCCCTCGTCCCGCCCCGACATGCCGCAGCCGGTGCCATGCACGATCGGCACCACGCCATCGACATTCGGGAAATCGGCGAGCCAGCCCTCGCGCTCGATCCCCTCGCAGATGAAGCGGGCAACCGAGCCCGAGCAGTTGACCGAGGTCAGGACGCCCAGATAGTTCCGGGTGCCGACGCCGCCATCGGCCCGGGGATAGCCTAGGAACTGGCGCGGGGCGCCGACCGGGGGCAGGGGCCTGAGGTCGGTCGAGAAGGCGTAGTCCCGGTCATGTTCGCCCATGCCGAGATTGTGGCTGTGGACATGCTCGCCCGGGGCGATCGCCGCGGTCGCGACGCCGATGATCTGCCCGTAGCGCAGCACCGACTCGCCGGGCGCGATGGCGGCGGCGGCGATCTTGTGGCCGCGCGCGACCGGTCCGGCCAGCGGCGTAGCGATGCCGGGCACCGTCTCGCCCGGCCGCAGGTCGTGCAGCGCCACCACCACATTGTCCGACGGGTTGAGGCGGATCACCGGCGCGAGGTCTGATGTCATGACGGAAACCGGTCCTGATCGGGGCGGCGGCGCGGCCGCGGGCGGCTTGACATGGGGAAGGGGTTAGCTAACATGTTAGAATGCTACCCGCTAGGCCCGACCCGCTGCAAGAGGCAATCCCGGCGGCGCCGCGCTTTCGTGCGCTCGACCAGTTTCCAGGGTCTCTGTCGCATCGGGTCTATCTGACGCTGAAGGAAGCGATCCTGTCGCTGGCCTACCGGCCCGGCGAGGCGATGCGCAAGCCCGAGATCTGCGAGGCGCTCGGCGTCTCGCGCAGCCCGGTGGCCGAGGCGGTGGCGCGGCTCGCCGCCGAGGGGCTGGTGGAGGTGGTGCCGCAATCGGGCACCTTCGTCGCGCGCTTCTCGATGGTCGAGATCCGCGAGGGCGCCTTCCTGCGAGAGGCGCTGGAGCTCGCGGCGGTGGAGCGGGTCGCCGGCAGCATCACCGAGGACCAGCTGGTCCTTTTGCGCCGCAACCTCCGGGTGCAGGAGGCGCTGGTGACCGACAGCGACTTCGCGGGCTTCTACCAGACCGACGCGCGGATGCACGAGCTGATCCTGTCCTTCACCGGACTCCGTCGGCTTGCCGCGCTGTCGGACACGGCCTGGGTGCATGTCAACCGGGCACGGCAGCTGATCCTGCCGCAGCCGGGGCGGGTCGAGGCCACGCTGGCCGAGCACAGGGCGATCGTCGCGGCGCTGGAGGCGCGCGATCCGGCGGCGGCGCGGGCGGCGACGCGGCACCATCTGGGCCAGCTCATCACCTTCCTCGAACCCCTGGTCACGACCCGGCCGGAACTGTTCGGCCCCGCCTGACCGCAGATGCCCGACCGGCCGAACCGACCGCGCTACGCCGCCCGCCTGAACGGCTTCCGGGCGGGCCTGCCCGGGCGCCCATCCGCCGCCGACCTGATCGCGCGGGCGGCGCAGGTGCCGGGCATCGGCGCGGCCGACCTGAACTATCCGGACCATTTTGAGGGCTCCACCCCGGCGGCGCTCGCTGCCGTGCTGGCCGATCACGGGCTCGCGCTGAACGGGCTGGCGATGCGCTACTCCGGCGATCCGGGCTTTCGCCTCGGCGCCTTCACCCACCCCGACCCGGCGCGGCGCCGCGCGGCGATCGACCTGACGCGGCGCGGGCTCGACGCGCTGGCCGAGATGGGCGGGCAGGTGATGACGCTGTGGCTCGGGCAGGACGGCGTCGACTACAGCTTTCAGGGCGACTACCGACGGATGTGGGACGACACCGTGGCCGCCCTGGCCGAGGTGGCCGGTCACGCCCCCGGCCTCGACATCGCGGTCGAATACAAGCCGAACGAGCCGCGCGCCCTGTCGCTTCTGCCCGACCTCGGCCTGAACCTCCTGGCGCTCGCAGAGGTGAACCGGCCCAACACCGGCCTGACGCTCGACTTCTGCCATGTGCTCTACGCGGGCGAAATCCCGGCGCAGGCGGCCGCATTGATCGCGCGCAAGTCGCGGCTGCTCGGCGTGCACCTGAACGACGGCTACGGCAAGCGGGACGACGGGCTGATGGTCGGTTCGGTGCATCCGGTGCAGACGGTGGAACTGTTCGTGGAACTGATCCGCACGGGCTATGGCGGGACGATCTATTTCGACACCTTTCCCGATCACGGCGGGCTTGACCCCGTGGCCGAGGCGGCGACCAATGTGATGATGGCCGACCGGCTGCAGGCGGTGGCCGAGCGGCTGGCGGCAGATGCCGACCTCGCCGCCGCAACGGCCGCGCAGGATGCCGCGGCGGCGCTCCGGATCGTCGCCGGGGCGCTTTACGGGGCCGTGCCCGGGCCGGCGCGATGATCCTCGTCTGCGGCGCCCTGCATCTCGACGTGATCGTCTCGGCGCCGCACCTGCCGCGGCTCGACGAGACGGTGACCGGCCAGGCGGTGCGCCACGCGCTCGGCGGCAAGGGCGGCAATCAGGCGCTGGCGGCGTCGCGGATGGGCGCGCGGGTGGCGATGGCGGGCCGGGTCGGCGACGACGAGGCCGCCGGCCGGCTTCTGGCGGAGCTGGCCGCCGAAGGGGTGAATGTCGCGCTGGTCCAGCGCGGGTCCGGCGCCTCGGGGATGAGCGTCGCGATCGAGGAGGCTTCGGGCGGCTACGGCGCGGTGATCGTCGCGGGCGCGAACCGGATGATCGTGGCGGAGGCGGTAGCGGTGCCGCCGGGCGCGCGGCTCGTGCTCTTACAGAACGAGGTGCCGGAGGCCGTTAATCTGGCCGTGGCGGCCCGGGCCCGGGCTGCCGGCGCCCGGGTGATCCTGAACGCCGCGCCGGCGCGGCCGATGGCGCCGGACCTGCTTGGCCTTGTCGATCTTCTGGTGGTCAACCGGGTCGAGGCCGGAGATCTGGCCGGCGGCGCCCATAATCCGGTCGGCGCGGCGCGCGAGCTTGCCGCGCGCGGGCCGGCGGCGGTCGTGGTCACGCTCGGTGCCGGCGGGGTGGCGCTGTGGGACGGCGCGGCGGCGCGCTGGCCCGGCCACGCAGTGCCGGCGGTCTCGACCCATGGCGCGGGCGATGCCTTCGTCGGCGCGCTCGCCGCCGAGTGGGACCGCGGCGCCGACCTGCACGGCGCAATCGCCTTCGGTCAGGCCGCGGCGGCGCTTCATGTCTCGGCGGCGGTGGCGGCGCGCGCGGCAATCACCCCTGACGCCGCGCGGGCTCTGATGCGCGGTTGAGCGGCACTCACACCGACGCATCCGGGCGCAGCAGCCCCTCGGCCTTGAGCGCGGCCCAGAGGCCCACCGGGACCTCTGCCGCCGCGGCCGCAGCGTTGCTCGCCACCTCGGCGGGCGACTTGCCGCCCGGAATCACCGAGACCACTGCCGGATGGCGCAGCGGAAACTGGAAGGCGGCATCGACAAGCCGCACGCCGAAATCGGCGCAGAGCGCCTGCATCCGCCCGACCCGGTCCAGCACCCATGGCGGTGCCGGCTCGTATTTGAAGAAGGCGCCGGGCCGCGGCCCGGTCGCCAGCACGCCGGAATTGTAGGGTGCGCCGATCACCACACCGATGCCGCGCGCCTCGGCCAGCGGCAGGAAGCTGTCGAGCGCGGACTGGTCGAGAAGCGTATAGGGGCCGGCCAGCAGGAACAGGTCGAAATCGCCCCGCTCGGCCAGCATCTGGCAGGGTTCCCATTCGTTCACGCCGGCGCCGAAGGCCCGGATCACGCCTTCGTCGCGCAGCCGCAGGAGCGCCCGGTAGCCGCCGGCGATGAATTCGCCGATCCGCGCCTCCATCGCCGCCTGACCGCCATGGGTATAGACGTCAAGGTCATGCGCCAGAAGGATGTCCACCCGGTCGAGGCCGAGCCGTTCGAGGCTCGCCTCGAACGACCGCAGCACCCCGTCGAAGCTGTAGTCGAACACCTCCTTGCGGGCCGGCACGTCGAAGAACTTCGTCGCCCCGTCACCCGTCTCGCCGGGCCGGCAGGGCCGCAGCAGCCGCCCGACCTTGGTCGAGACGACATAGGCGTCGCGCGGCCGGCCCCGCAGGAAATGGTTCAGCCGGGTTTCCGACAGCCCGAACCCGTAAAGCGGCGCGGTGTCGAAGTAGCGCACGCCCGCATCCCAGGCCGCCGCCAGCGTCGCCTCGGCCTCGGCATTGCCGATCGCCCGGTAGAGATTGCCGAGCGGCGCGGTGCCGAACCCCAGTTCGGTGAAGCTCAGCCCGCCGTTGCCCAGCCGGTCCCAGAAACGCGTCTTCAGGCTCATCCCGTCCTCCCCCATCTCGCTGACATGCTAGTATGATTCCATCTTGGTCCGCACCCCCTTCGTCGCTAGCATGCGGCCCGGGCCGGGGCGGAGGGCGGGTTGGACAATTTCCGGCGGGTGTTCGGCGGTGGCAAGCCAGTGATCGCCATGGTGCATCTGGGCGCGCTGCCCGGCGCGCCCTTGTTCGATGCCGGGGTCGGGCTCGAAGGGCTGGTGGCCGCCGCCCGCGCCGATCTTCTGGCGCTGCAGGCGGCCGGATTCGATGCGGTGATGTTCGGGAACGAGAACGACCGGCCCTACGAGTTCCGGGCCGACACGGCCTCTACCGCCGCGATGGCCTATGTGATCGGCCGGCTCCGCCCCGAGATCACGCGGCCGTTCGGCGTGAACGTGCTCTGGGACCCGCAGAGCACCATCGCGCTCGCCGCGGCCACCGGCGCGGATTTCGTGCGCGAGATCTTCACCGGCAGCTACGCCAGCGACATGGGGCCCTGGACGCCCGATGCCGGCGCCGCGATGCGCTACCGCAACCGCCTGGGGCGCGGCGACCTCGCGATGCTCTTCAACGTCAGCGCCGAATTCGCCGACAGTCTGGACCGCCGGCCGCTGCCCGACCGGGCGCGGTCGGTGGTGTTCTCATCACTGCCCGATGCGGTTCTGGTCTCGGGGCAGATCACCGGCGAGGCGGCCGCGCTCGCGGATCTGGAGGCGGTGAAACGGGTGCTGCCGGCGACGCCGGTATTGGCCAATACGGGCGTGAAGCACGAAACCGTCGCCGAAGTGCTGACGGTGGCCGACGGCTGCGTCGTCGGCTCGGCGCTGAAGGTGGACGGGCTGACCTGGAATGCGGTCGATCCCGACCGGGCGGCGGATTTCATGGCGCGGGTGCGGGCCGGGCGATGAAGGACCGTCTGCGCGCCGACCTTTCCGACCTGATGCTGATCCCCGGCCTTTCGGGGCACGAGGAGCGGGTGGCGCGCGCGCTCTGCGCCCGACTGGCGGCCGAGGGGATCGCCAGCCGCACCGACCGGTCGGGCAACCTGATCGCGAGTTTTCAAGGCGACCCCGCGGCGCCGTCGGTGATGCTGTTTGCGCATATGGACCAGCTGGGCTTCGTGGTGCGTCAGGTCACGCCCGGCGGGCTGGTCCGGGTGGAACGGCTGGGCGGGGTGCCGGAGCGCGCGATGGCGGCGCAGGCGGTGATGCTCTGCGTGGAGGACGGGGCGGACGTGCCGGGCGTGATCATGACCAAGGCCCATCACGCCACGACGCCGGACGAGAAGTACCGGGTGCTGACCGCGCCCGAGATCACCATCGATACCGGCTACGGCTCCAGGACGGCGGTGGAAGCCGCCGGCGTGCGGATCGGGACGCCGGTCGTCTGGCGCCCGCAGGCGATCGCGCTCGGCGGGGACCGCATCGCCGGCACCGGCATCGACGACCGCGCGGGCTGCGCGGTGCTCCTCGAGGTGGCGCGCGGGCTGGTGCTGCGGCCGGACGGGCCGACCGTGCATCTGGTGTTCTCGGTGCAGGAGGAATTCAACCTGCGCGGCGCCGTCGTGGCCGCGCAGGCGCTCCGCCCCGACATCGCGCTGCAGGTCGACCTGATGCTCGCGACCGACACGCCCGACATGGCCGACCGCGGCGAGATGGCGCTCGGGCAGGGGCCGGGCATCAGCCTCTACTCCTTCCACGGCCGCGGCACGCTGAACGGAGTGATCCCGCACCCGGGCCTGGTGCGGCTGGCCGAGGCGGCAGCGGCGGCCGAAGGCCTGGCGCTGCAGCGTTCGGCGCAGGTGGGGGTCCTGACCGACCTGTCTTACGTGCAGCTCGTCGGCGAGGGTGTGGCGAGTCTCGATCTGGGCTTCCCCTTGCGCTACTCGCACGCGCCGCTGGAATGCTGCGACCTGGCCGACCTCGCGGCGCTGGCCCGGCTTCTGACGGCGATGCTGGCGCGGATCGGCCCCGGCTTCGCGCTCGGCCGCGGCGGGTGAGATGGCGACCGGCGCGGCCACGCTCGGGATCGACATCGGCACCTTCGAGTCGAAGGCGGTGCTGGCGGACGGGGACGGGCGGATCCTCGCGCAGGCGAGCGTCGCGCACGGGCTGATCGTGCCGCGCCCCGGCTGGGCCGAACACCGTGCCGAAGAGGACTGGTGGGCCGACCTCGCGCGGCTCGCGCGCGGGGTGCTGGCGCAGTCGGGCCTGCCGCCCGAACGGATCGCCGCGCTGGCGGTCTCGGCGATCGGGCCCTGCATGCTGCCGGTGGATGCGGCCGGGCGGCCGCTGACGAACGCGGTGCTCTACGGCGTCGATACCCGCGCCAGCGCCGAGATCGCCGAACTCGAGACGCGCCTCGGCGACGCGGCGATCCGCGCCCTCGGCGGCAACGGGCTGACCTCGCAGTCGGTCGGGCCCAAGATCCTCTGGCTGCAGCGGAACCGGCCCGAGGCCTGGGCCGCGACGAGGCTGTTCCACACATCGACCAGCTGGCTCGTCTGGCGGCTGACCGGGGCGGCAGTGATCGACCATTACACGGCGGCGAGTTTCACGCCGCTCTACGACATCGCCCGGCAGGACTGGGCGGCGGACCTCGCCGGGATATGCCGGCGGGATCAGCTGCCCCGGCTGATGTGGTCGACCGAGGTTGCCGGCCGCGTCACCGCGCGGGCGGCGGCCGAGACGGGGCTGGCCGAAGGCACGCCGGTCAGCTGCGGCACGATCGACGCCGCCGCCGAGGCGGTCAGCGTCGGGCTGCGCACCCCGGGCGACATGATGCTGATGTACGGCTCGACGGTATTCGTGATCCTGCTTGCGGACGGCCGGCTGGCCGACCCGAGGCTGTGGCACGCGCCGTGGCTCTCAGCGGGGCGGCATGCGGC
>Ga0224723_1000752_pt1 | contig 21442 bp, 17 predicted proteins | sample Balambano_FR2_Me_FD_161647 | JGI IMG/M metagenome (GOLD analysis project Ga0224723, IMG submission 161647) | Freshwater sediment microbial communities from Lake Towuti, South Sulawesi, Indonesia - Balambano_FR2_MetaG | ecosystem: Environmental > Aquatic > Freshwater > Lake > Sediment | place... | reverse complement strand
AAATCGCCAAGGGCGAGGCGGTGTAGAGATGGCCGGACAGATCGACGAGGCAGCCGCGATCGGCAGCGGCGGCACGACCCGCAGTGCCGCGGTGGCGCAGTGGGACGCCGCGCAGGCCGGGCGGCGGCGGGCGATCCTGGTCGGGCGCATTCTGGTGGGCGTGCTGTTCCTGGCGGGGTGGGAGTATTCCTCGGGCCGGCTGATCGACCCGCTGTTCGTTTCCTCGCCCAGCGCCGTAGGCATGCGGCTGTGGCGCTGGATCGTCACCGGCAGTTTGTGGACGCATCTTTCCATCACGCTCTACGCCACCGCCTTCGGCTTCGTGATCGGCGCGGGCGTCGGCTTCGCGCTGGGGCTGCTGTTCGGCCGCAACCAGACGGTCGCCGACATTTTCGACCCCTACATCACGGCGCTGTACTCGATCCCGAAGATTGCGCTGGCACCGCTGTTCATCATCTGGTTCGGCATCGGCATCGAAAGCAAGATCGCGGTCTCGGCCTCGATCGTGTTCTTCGTGGTGTTCCTGAACACCTATGCCGGCGTGCGCGACGTGAATCCGCTCTACATCCACGCCACGCGCATCATGGGCGGCGGCAGCGCCGAGGTGCTGCGCCACGTGATCATCCCCAGCGCATCGACCTGGGTGATCACTGGGCTGAAGGTTTCGGTGCCCTATGCCCTGGTCGGCACGGTGATCGGCGAGTTCATGAGCGCCAATCGCGGTATCGGCTTCATCATCAGCCAGGCCACCGGCCTGTTCGATACGGCATCCGTGTTCGCCGGACTGTTCGTGCTGGGCGTGGTGGGTGCGATCATCAACGTCGCACTCCGCCACACCGAAGCCTGGCTGCTGCGCTGGAAGGGTTAGCTACAGCACGAAGTCGGTTGCCGCCATCGATACGACCCCTGGGACCGCGATGGTCATCTCGGCCACGCCGTCGCCGTTGCTGTCGGCATAAACGGTCGCTCCGCTGAACCGCACCTCGGCCACACCGCTTGCCGTGAAGGCGCCGGTGCCGATGAAGACGAAGGCCTGGTCGCCGGCGAGTGCCGGGTTGGTGTCGATCGCCGAGAGATCGATGAGGTCGCCCTCGGAACTGTCGAAGTCGGTGATCGTCTCGCCGACGGGCGCGTCGGTGACGGCGAGATAGATGAACGTATCCGCCCAGTTGCCGCCGGTGAGAATGTCGGCACCGCCGCGCCCGGTCAGCCTGTCGTTGGCATACCAGGCATCGATTACGTTGGCGTTGTTGTCGCCCAGCAGGTCCGAGTCGTAGCCGGCCGAGCCGGAAATGTTCTCGACGTTCAGGATGGTGTCGGTGGTGCCGTAGGCGTCCAGGGCATAGCCCAGCAGCAGATCGACGGTCACCGGCCCGGTTTCGTGGTAGTAGCCGACCTGGTCGGCGGTACCCGCGCCGCCATCCAGGATGTCGTTGCCGGGGCCGCCGCGCAGGCTGTCGTTCTGGTCGCCACCCAGCAGCGTGTCGTCGCCCTCATCGCCGTTCAGGATGTCGTCGCTGGTGCCGCCGAGCAGCGTGTCGGCGCCGTCGCCGCCGTTCAGGGTGTCGTTGCCGCCGCCGCCTTCCAGCGTGTTGGCGTTGGCATCACCGGTCAGCACGTCGTCATACGCGCTGCCGATCACGCCTTCGATGTTCAGCAGCGTATCCGCGCCGTCCGGGCCGGTGACCACCCCGGTCTCCAGGTTCACGGTCACCAGACTGATCGCGTTGACGTAGCTGGCCCGGTCGTTGGTGCCGCCCTGGCCGTTCAGCGTGTCGTTGCCCGTGCCGCCGATCAGGATGTCGTCGCCCTCGCCGCCGAGCAGCGTGTCGTCGCCGCCGAGGCCGGAGAGCGTATCGTCGCCACCCGACCCGTCCAGGATGTTGACGCCGGCGTTGCCGGTCAGCGTGTCGGCGAACAGCAGGCTGCCGATCAGGTTCTCGATGGTCTGCAACGTGTCGTTGCCGGCGCCGCCGGTGGCTGTGTTGGTGACCAGGCTGGCAACGACCGCGCCGGTGGCGGTCAGGTAGCTGGCGGTATCCAGGCCCGGGCCGCCGATCAGCGTGTCGTCGCCAAGCCCGCCCTGCAGCAGGTCGTTGCCGCCCTTGCCGTCCAGCACATTCACGCCGGCGCCACCGATCAGCACGTCGTTATAGGCGCTGCCGTTGACATTCTCGATCGTGATCAGCGTGTCGGTCCCGTCGGCGCCGGTCGCCGTACCGGCTGGCAGGTTGACCACCACGAAGCCGGTTGCGGCCTGGTAGTCGGCGGTATCGATTCCGTCGGCGCCTTCCAGCGTGTCGTTGCCCAGCCCGCCCTTCAGCGTGTCGTTGCCGCCAGCGCCGAACAGGTAGTTGTCCGCCGCATCGCCGGTCAGCGTATCGTCGAAGGCGCTGCCCGATACGTGTTCGATGAACGACAGGGTATCGGTGCCGGCGCCGCCCGTGGCGATGCCGGTGGCGAGATTGACCACCACGGCGGCGGTGGCCGTGGCGTAGATGGCGCGGTCGATGCCGCTGCCGCCATGCAGCGTGTCGTTGCCGGGACCGCCCGTGAGATAGTCGTTGCCGCCCTCGCCGCGCAGGATGTTGGCGCCGGCGCCGCCTGTGATCGTGTCGTCGTAGTCGGTGCCGGTGATGTTCTCGACCGAGGCCAGAATGTCGGTGCCGAACTGGCCCTTGTCCACGCTGCCGGCGGGAATGTCGGCGACGATGCCGTTGGCGAGATCGGAATAATCGGCGGTGTCGCTGCCGCTGCCGCCATCAAGCGTGTCGAAGCCGGTGCTGCCGACCAGGATGTCGTTGCCGCCCCAGCCGTAAAGGAAATCGGCGAGGGGCGAGCCGATGAGCGTATCGCCGTAGCCGTTGCTGCCGACCAGGGCCTCGATGGAGATCAGGGTATCCGTGCCGGCCGCGCCCGTGGCGATGCCGGCAGCCAAGTTCGCGGCTATGGCGCCGGGGGCTTCGAACCAGCTGGCGGTATCGAAGCCCTCGCCGCCGTCGAGCGTGTCGTCGCCAAGCCCGCCGCGCAGCGTGTCGTCGCCGCCGCCGCCCTGCAGCAAATTGTCCGCGCCGTCCCCGGTGATGGTATCCGCATAGTCGCTGCCGACCACGTTCTCGATGCCATCCAGCGTGTCGGTGCCGTCGCCCGTGATCGCGATGCCGGTGGTGAGGTTCACATTCACCGCGCCCGAACGATCGTACAGCACGGTGTCGATGCCGCCACCGCCATAAAGCAGGTCGCTGCCGCGGCCACCGCGGAGCTGGTCATTGCCGCCCTCGCCGTACAGCTCGTCGTCGCCGTCGCCGCCCTCCAAGGTGTTCGGATTGTCGTCGCCCGTCAGCACGTCGTCGAAGGCACTGCCGAGCAGGTCGTCGATCTCGAACAGCGTATCGGTACCGGCCGAGACAGTGTTCTGCGGCCCGGCGATCAGCAGGCTGACGGTGACGCCGCCGCTGGCACCGGCATAGCTCGCGGTATCGGTGGCGCCTGCATCGTAGTAGTAGCTGCCCCACAGGATGTCGTCGCCCAGGCCGCCTTCCAGCACGTCGCTGCCGCCGCCGCCTTCCAGCGTGTCGTCGCCGGCGTGGCCGTACAGGAAATCGTCACCGTCCTGGCCGTACAGATAGTTGTCCGCATTGTCGCCATGGATCGTGTCGTCGTACGGCGAGCCGGAGACGTGTTCGATGTCTTCCAGGTGGTCCCAACCGCTGCCGACGGTGTTCTGCGCCGCTCCCTGCAGCCGCAGGTCCACACGCACACCCTGCACGCTGGCATCGTCGTACAGCACCAGGTCCTGGCCCAGGTCGGCACCGCCCCAGTCGCCATCGACGTAGTCATCGCCGCTGCCGGGGCGGAACCAGTCGTTGCCATTGCGCCCGTTCAGCGTGTCGTCACCGCCAAGCCCGATCAGCTCCAGCGCATCGCTGGCGGAGGGGTTGCCCGTGCCGGTGTAGAACCACTGCAACGATCCGCCGAGGCTCGCCTGATACCAGCCCAGCAGGTCGGCGCCGTCGTCGGTGTTGGTGACGTTGGTGCCAGTGTCGCTGAACGAAGGGACGGCGTATGGATACAGAGGAAGGCTGGTCATTGTTCCTGCTCCCCATGGCCTCGCGCGATGACTGTGCCGGGCATGGATTTTATCGGCGGCACGTTGCGTCGCGATGTCCGGTGCGTTTCTTCTGTTGCGAGCACGCAACACTTTCGCGCGCATTGCGCTGCCCCGCCTCGCGCGGGCCGCGCATCTGGCGGCCGCGCAAACGGCGGTCCATGCTTCGCCAAGGGTGCAAAGCCGAACGGGAAGGAAGCCGAATGCCGATGCGCCTGATGGTGCGCGATGTGGACGAGGCCGTGGCGTTCTACCGCGACCGCCTCGGCTTCACGCTGAAGCAGCAGTACGGCCCGGCAATGGCCATCCTGTCGTGCGGGCACGATGCGCTTTGGATCGCAGGGCCTGCGAGCAGCGCCGCCAAGCCGATGCCGGACGGCACGCGCCCCGAGCCGGGCGGCTGGAACCGCCTGGTCGTCGAGGTTGCGGACATCGCGGCGAAGGCGGCTCAACTGCGGGCGGCCGGCACGCGCTTCCGCAACGACGTCATCGGCGGGCCAGGCGGCGCGCACGTACTGATCGAGGACCCTTCCGGCAATCCCGTGGAACTGTTCCAGCCCGCCGCACGCTGAGCCTACAGCGGCCCCGGGAAATGGCAGGCGACGCGATGGACGGCGGCGTGCTCGGCCAGCACCGGCACTTCCTCAGCGCAGCGCGGCGCGGCCCGCGGGCAGCGCGTGCGGAAGCGGCATCCGGATGGCGGATTTCTCGGGTCCGGCACGTCGCCCTTCAGCACGATCCGGGCGCTGACGACTCCGGGTTCCGACACGGCCGAGAGCAGTGCGCTGGTGTAGGGATGCAGCGGTCGCGCGAACAGGTCGTCGCGCGCGGCTTCCTCGACGATGCGGCCCAGGTACATCACTGCGACGCGACCTGCCATCTGCCGAACGGCACCCAGATTGTGGCTGACGAACAGCATGGAAAGGCCGAACCGCGCCTGCAGCTCGGACAGCAGGTTCAGCACCTGCGCCTGGATCGAGACATCCAGCGCGCTGGTCGGCTCGTCGCACACCAGGAATTTCGGCCCGGCCGAAAGCGCCCGCGCGATCGCGATGCGCTGGCGCTGGCCGCCGGAGAACTCGTGCGGATAGCGGGTGGCGTGCTCGGCCGCCAGGCCGACCAGCGCCAGCAGCTCGCGCACCCGCGCAGCCCGCTCCGCCCGCCCGCCGATGCCATGCACCACCAGCGGCTCCGCCAGCAGACGAGCGACGGACATGCGCGGATTGAGCGAACCGAACGGATCCTGGAACACGATGCCCATGTCGCGCCGCGCCTCGCGCAGCACCGCGCCCGACAGCGTCATGAAGTCGGCGCCGCGCAGGCGGATGCCGCCGGAGTCAGGTTCGATCAGCCGCAGCAGCAGTCGTGCGAGCGTCGATTTGCCGCAACCGCTTTCGCCAACCAGGCCCAGGGTTTCAGCTTGCGCAATGGCAAGGCTCACGCCATCGACGGCGCGCAACCCGCCGGCGAAGGTCTTGGCCAGGTCCTGCGCTTCGATCATGCGTGCAGCACGCAAGCGACATCGTGGGCGGCAGCGATGGTGACGCGCGGTGGCGGCGCGGCACACGCCTCGCGCGCCTGCGCACAGCGGGGCGCGAAGCGGCAGCCGGGCGGCATGGCATGCGGCAGCGGCACGGTGCCGGGAATCGCCGGCAGCGGCGCGATCGGCCCCGACATGCGCGGAATGGCGGCCAACAGTGCCCGGCTGTAGGGATGCGCAGGTTCGGCGAACAGGCGCGCGGCCGGCCCACGCTCCACCGCGCGGCCGGCATACATCACCACCACCCGCTCGGCGAAGTCGCTGACCACGCCAAGATCGTGCGTGATCAGCATCACCGCCATGCCGAGCTCGCGCCTGAGGCCGCGCAGCAGATCGAGGATGCCGGCCTGCACGGTGGCATCGAGCGCCGTGGTCGGCTCGTCGGCGATCAGCAATTGCGGGCCGCAGGCGAGCGCGATCGCGATCATCACGCGCTGACGCTGCCCGCCCGAGAGCTGGTGCGGATACGAACCCAGCCGCCGCGGCGCATCGGGAATTTCGACCATGGACAGCAGTTCGATCGCCCGCAGCTGGGCCGCTCGTCGGCCCAGGCCTCGATGGTAACGCAGCGTCTCGGAAATCTGCTCGCCCACCGTCAGTACCGGGTTCAGGCTGCTCATCGGCTCCTGGAACACCATGGCCATGCGGGTGCCGCGCAGCCGCGCCCGCGCTGCATCGTCCAGCACCTCGCCGTCGAAGGCGATGGTGCCGGAGAGGGCCGCGCCCTCCGGCAGCAGCCCCATGGTGGCGAGCGCGGTCATGCTCTTGCCGCTGCCGCTCTCGCCCACCACGCCAAGGCTTTCGCCGGGTGCGAGCTCGAGATCGAGCGAATCCACCACCGGCACCCCGCCGAAAGCGATGGTCAGCGCCTCGATCCGCAACAACGGCCGAGTCACCGAATCGCCGTGCGCAGGCGGGGGTCCAGCGCGTCGCGCAAGCCATCGCCCATCAGGTTCAGCCCCAGCACGGTGATCGAGATGGCGATGCCGGGGAACAGCGAGATCCACGGCGCCTCGATAAGGTAGTCGCGGCCGTCGGCGATGATGCCGCCCAGCGTCGGCGTGGGCGGCGGTGGGCCGACGCCAAGGAAGCTCAGCACGGCTTCCGCCAGCACCGCCAGCGCCACGATGTAGGTCTGCTGCACCACCAGCGGCGCGGCGGCATTGGGCAGCACATGCAGGCCCAGGATGCGGGTGTGGCTGGCACCGATCGCGCGGGCACCTTCGACGAACGGAAACTCGCGCACCACCAGCACGCCGGCCCGCATCACGCGCGCGGTGCGCGGGGTATAGGCGATGGTCAGCGCGATGATCGCATTGGTCACCGACGGCCCAAGCGCGGCGGCCAGTGCGATCGCCAGCAGCACGGCCGGGAACGCCATCAGCGCGTCCATCAGCCGCATCAGCCAGCCGTCCAGCGCGCGGACATAGCCGGCAACCGCGCCGATCAGCCCGCCCGCCAGCGCGGTGGTCAGCGCCACCGTGAACCCGATGCGCAGCGAAAGCCGCGCGCCGAACAGCACGCGGGAGAGCACGTCGCGGCCGAACCGGTCGGCCCCGAACCAGAACGCCTCGCCGGGCGGGGCGAAGCGCGTGCGGAAATTGTTGCGCACCGGATCGTACGGCGCCAGCCAGTCGGCGAACACGGCACAGAGCAGCACGGCACCAAACAGCAGCAACCCGAGCTGGAACGACCGATGCGCCCACAGCCGCGACGCCGCCGAAGGTGCCGCGGCGATGCTAGCGGCTGCCATGGCGGATGCGCGGATCGAGTGCTGCATACAGCAGATCGACGGCCAGGTTCACCAGCACGAAGATCGTTGCCGTCAGCATCAGCCCGCCCTGGATCACGGGATAGTCGCGCCGCAGGATCGCGCCGACGATCAGCCGGCCGACGCCGGGCAGCGAGAAGACCTGCTCGATGACCACGGCACCACCCAGCAGCACGCCCATGGAAATGCCGGCGACCGTGACCACCGGGATCAGCGCGTTCAACAGCGCATGCTTGCCGATCACCAGGCGCGCCGGCAGGCCCTTGGCCCGCGCGGTGCGCACATAGTCCTGGCGCAGCACCTCCAGCATCGCCGCGCGCGTCATGCGGGCGAACAACCCCACCTGCGTCAGTGCCAGGGCCGTGGCCGGCATCGCCAGCGAGCGCAGCCACAGCAGCGGATTCTCGGCGAAGGGCACATAGCCGCCGGTCGGCAGCCAGCCGAGCTGCACCGCGAACAGCCACACCAGCACCAGTCCAAGCCAGAAATCCGGCAGGCTGAACCCGACCAGTGCTGCGCCCATCGAAACCTGGTCGGCCGCCTTGCCCGCGTGCATCGCCGCCAGCACGCCCAGGCCGACGCCGACCACCAGCGCGACCGACAAAGCAAGGAGGGTCAGCGACAGCGTCACCGGCAGCCGCTCCAGAATCGCCGAGGCGACGCCCTGGCGCAGCAGGATGCTCTCGCCTAGATCGCCCCGCGCGAGCGCGGAGTACCAGCCCACCACCTGCTCCGGCCAGGGCTTGTTCAGCCCCAGGCGGTCGCGCAGCCGGGCGACTTCCTCGGCGGTTGCGGTCGGCCCCGCCATCTCGGCCGCGACATCGCCCGGCACGATCCAGACGATCGCGAACGACAGCGCGGAGACCAGCAGCAGCACCGGCAGCGCGGCAAGCAGGCGCTTGCCGGTGTAGTTCAGCATCGGGCGCGACGCGCGACGATCAGGCCAGTTCGATGCCCCAGAAGCGCGGGATGCGGTACGGCTTGTAGCCGCGCACGGTGGCACGCGTGGCCTGGATCACGCCCATGTCGCCGCACTTGATCGCCACGGCCTGGTCGTACATGCGCGCCTGGAAGTCGGCCACCGCCTTGATGCGATCGGCCTCGGCCAGGCTCGTGGTCAGGCGCCGCTGCGCATCCTCCAGCTGCGGGTCGGGCGCGTGCTGGGCGTTACGCTCGCCGGTGAAGAAGCCGACCACGTTGAACGGCCCCTCGTACGGCTCGATGCCCATCAGCAGCGCCCAGGCGTGCCAGCCCTCCGGCTTCTGGCGCTGCGCGAACGCGCTCGGCCAATCGACGATGTTGTTCTTCACGTTGATGCCGACGGCGCGCATCTGCTCGCCGGCGGTCACCACGGTGTCCTGGTGGTTCTTGAAGCTGGAATCGCCCAGGAAGATGATTTCCTCGTTGCGGTAACCGGCCTCGCGCAGCAGCGCGCGGGCCTTGGCCTGGTTCTTCTGGTTGTAGAGTTCCTTGCCGACGTCGCCGGCGAAATAGGCGGTGCCGGGGTGCTGCCAGCCATGCGTCATGCGGTACAGGCCATCGGTGGAGATCGCCATGATCTCCTCGAGGTCGAGCACGGCCTGCAGCGCGCGGCGGAACGCCACGTTGTTCATCGGCGGCTGGGCGTGGTTCAGGATGATGGTCTGATACGCCCAGGGCAGCATCTCGTGCATCACCAGGTTGCGGTCGGCGCGCAGGCGTTGGGCGGCCGGCACGGCGATCGCCTCCAGCACCTGCACCTCGTTGGTCTGCAGCGCAGCGGTGCGGGCGCCTGCCTCCGGCATGAAGCGCGTGGTGACCTGGTTGACGTTCACCACCTTGCGGCCGGCGAAGCCATCCATGCCCTGGTAGGCGGTGTTCGGCACATAGCCGTCGAACCGCTCGAACCGCACGTGGCTGTCGGGGCGGAACTCGACGAAGCGGAACGGACCGGTGCCGATGAACTCGATGCGGTTCGCCTCCTTGCCCGCCTCCTCCTCCGGCATGATGGCGCAGGGCGCGCGGGGGCTGGAGATACCGGCGATGAAGCCGGGCGAGGGTTGCTTCATGCGCACCACCACGGTGCGCGGGTTCGGCGTCTCGATCGCCTCGACAGGGTTCATGATGAAGGCCGAGGCACCAACCTTGCCGTAGCGCTGAAGGCTCGCCTTCACGTCGGCGCTGGTCATCATCCTGCCGTTGTGGAACCGCGCCTCGCGCAGCTCGAAGCGATAGGTCAGGCCGTCGGCGCTGATATCGACCCCCGTGGCCAGATCGGGCTGCGGGTTGGCGCTCTCGTCGCGCGCCAGCAGGGTCTCGAACAGGTGCAGCGAGACGTTGCGCGTGGCCTGCGCCGAGCTGACATGCACATCGAGCGTCGGCGGCTGCGCCTGCTGCGCCATCATCACGTTCGGCCTTGTGCCTTGTGCGAAGGCCGGTCTTGCCAGCGCCGAGACGGCACCCGCGGCCACGGAAGTCTTCGCCAGTTCGCGACGTGAAATCATGAGCCTCACCCCTTCCCGGTCGTTGTGTTGATGTTACTCTCGGCGACGGCGAAGGGAAGAGCGGAGAGTTCCTCATGGCCCAGATCATCCAGGCACGCATGAATTCCGAGGCCGAGGCGCGCGAATGGGAACTCCGCTGCGACATGGCGGCGGTGTTCCGCGTGCAGGCGCGGCATGGCTGGAACGAGCAGATCGGCAACCACAACTCGCTGATGCTGCCCGGCGACCGGCCGGACGCCGAGCCGACCTTCCTGATCAATCCGCGCGGCTACCTGTTCCAGGAGCTGCGGGCCTCCGACCTGATCGTGTGCACGCTGGATGGCCGGGTGGTGAGGGGCAAGGGCGAGCTGCGCAAGGTGGCGTTCCACATCCATGCGCGTATCCATCTGAAGCACCCCAGCGCCGCGTGCGTCGTGCACATCCATCCGCAGTACCTGACCGCGCTTTCCATGATCGAAGGCGGCGAGTTCGTGCTGAGCCATCACAACACGCTGATGCTGGCCGACCGCACCATGTACGACCCACTGGGCCACGAACCGGTGGACGACAATGCCGAGGGCGACCGGATCGCCGAGGCGCTGGGCGACAAGACCGTAATGGTGATGCGCGGCCACGGCGTGACCGTGGTCGGGCCGACGGTCGAGGATGCGTTCGATGAATGCTTCATCGCCGAGCGCACGGCGATGTATCAGATCACCGCCATGCAGACCGGCCGGAAGCTGCACGTGCTGCCGCCCAGCGCCAAGCGCAGCCATACCGGACGCTGGGGCGACCGGGTGGATGCGCGGCTGCACCTGGATGCGTGGCGCCGGCTGCTGGACAAGGAAGGCAGCGACTACGCCAGCTGAGGCGCTACAGTCCGCCAATCAGCGCGATCATCAGGCCGACCACCGCCGCGACGCCGGCGAAGATGAGCCAGGGCGTGGCCTCGCCGCGGTCAGCATCCAGCGACAAGCGGCTGACCGAAGGGGCGTCGCGGTCGTAGAACACCTCGATGGTGGCGGGCGGCATCTGGTCGGCGCGGAACACGGGGGCGTTCGACTCGATTGAGCCTTCATGGCGCCTGCCACCGACAGTGTAATCCCACGCACCAGAATACACATGCTCGTGCCTCGTCTCGTTGTCGCCGTCGCTGTTGGTGTGATGGGTGACGCGCAGTTCTGCAGTGTCGCCCCGCCGCGTCACGTGGGCCTGCACCGGCAGCAGCCGCGCACGCAGCTGGCGTGCCTTGAGCGTGATCAGCAGCGCCTTGACCAGGATCGCCGCCGCCAGAAGCAGGCCGGTGATGAGCGCGATCATGCCTTGTGCCCGGACTGGCCCGCCGGCACCCAGCCGCGGCCCGGAATGCTTTCTAGCAGCGTGCGTGTATAGGTGTGCCGGGGGCTCGCGAACACCGCGCCCGTCACCCCCTGCTCGACGATCGCGCCGTTCTGCATCACCGCCACCCGGTCGCACACCTGGGCGGCGACGCGCAGATCGTGGGTGATGAACATCATGGTCAGGCCCAGCCGATCTCGCAGTTCGGCCAGCAGCTTCAGCACCTGTGCCTGTACCGAGACGTCGAGGGCGGAAACCGGTTCGTCGGCGATCAGCAGTTCCGGTTGCATGGCCAGCGCGCGCGCGATGCCGATGCGCTGGCGCTGCCCGCCGGAGAATTCGTGCGGGAAGCGCTCGGCGGCGGATGGGTCGAGCTGCACAAGCCGCAGCAGCTCGGTCGTTCGCGCACGGGCTTCGGCACGCGGCGTGCCGTGCGTCACCGGGCCGTCGGCGATGATGTCGGCGACCCGCCGGCGCGGATTCAACGAGGCGAAGGGATCCTGGAACACCATCTGGATTTTTCGGCGGAACGGCTTCCAGGCCGTGCGCGACAGCGTGCGCAGATTCACATGGCCGAAGGCAATCTCGCCGGCTTCGGGCTGCACCAGGCGCACGATGCAGCGGGCCAGCGTGGACTTGCCGGACCCGCTTTCACCCACCAGGCCCAGCGTCTCGCCCTTGCGTATCGAGAAATCGGCATCTTGCACGGCCCGGAGCGGCTTGCCGCGCGCGAACAGGCCACCGCCCCGCATATAGGTTTTGCGCACCCCGGTCGCGGTCAGCACCGGCGGGCCATCGGGCAGCGGGCGGGCAGCACCTGCGCCGTGCGGCACCGCGGCGATCAGCGCCTGGGTGTAGGGATGGTTGGGCGCGTCCAGCACCCGCGCGGCCGGCCCCTGCTCGACGATGCGGCCGTGCTGCATCACCGCCACCCGGTCGGCGATTTCCGCCACCACGCCGAAATCATGCGTGATGAACAAGACGCCGGTGCCGCGCCGCCGCTGGATCTCCTTGATCAGCCGCAGGATCTGCATCTGGGTGGTGACGTCCAGCGCGGTGGTCGGTTCGTCGGCGATCAGCAGGCGCGGTTCCAGTGCCAGCGCCATCGCAATCATCACCCGCTGGCGCTGGCCGCCCGATAGACGAAACGGATAGGCACCTGCGAGGCTTGGCGGGTCGGGCAGGTTCACCGCCGCAAGCAGCTCCAGCACGCGGGGCTGCCCGCCCGGTGCATCATGCACCCGCAGCACTTCGGAAATCTGATCGCCGACGCGCATCAGGGGGTTCAGCGCCGTCATCGGCTCCTGAAAGATCATGCCGATGCGCGCACCACGCAGCCGGCGCATTGCCTCGGGCGGCAGGCGGGTGAGCTCGGCGCCGTCGAAGCCGATCGACCCGCGCCGCACCGGCAATGCCCGCGGCAGCAGGCCCATGATGGCGTTGGCGGAAACCGACTTGCCGGAACCGCTTTCGCCGACGATGCACAGGATTTCCCCGGCATCGAGCGCGAACGAGACATCCTCGACAGCGTACTCGCGATCGGCGCCTTGGGGCAGCGCAACGGTCAGGTTCTCGACGGCGAGCAGCGTCATCGACGACGGGCCAGACGCGGATTGAGCGCGTCGTTCAGCCCTTCGCCCACCAGGTTCAGTGCCAGCACGGTCAGGAAGATGGCGATCCCCGGGAATACGCTCATCCACCAGGCCAGCCGGATCACGCTGCGACCGCTGCCGATCAGGAAACCCCAGCTCATCATGTTGGGATCGCCCAGGCCCAGGAAACTCAGGCTGCTTTCCAGCAGGATGGCGGTGGCGACCATCAGCGACGCCAGCACGATGATGGGCGATAGCGCGTTGGGCAGGATTTCGCGGAACACGATCGCCGTGCGGCTATGGCCCAGCACCTCGGCCGCCTGCACGAATTCTCGGGTGCGCAAGCTCAGGAACTCCGCGCGCACCACGCGCGTCACGGGCGGCCAGGAGACGACGGCAATGGCGACTACGATGCTGGCCAGGCTGGGCGTGAAGATCGCCACCAGCACCACGGCGAAGACGAACGACGGGATGGTCTGGAAGAATTCCGTGGAGCGCATCACCAGGTCATCGATCCGCCCGCCGAAATAGCCGGCCACGGCCCCCAGCGAGACGCCGATGGCAAGGGCGGCAACGGTGGAAACGGCGCCGACCATCAGCGACACGGTGGCGCCATGCGCGATGCCGGCCGCCACGTCGCGGCCCAGGCTGTCCGAGCCAAGCAGAAAACCCATCTCGCCCGGCGGCATGAAGGGCACGCCGCGCATGTCCCACGGGCTGAACGGGAACAGGAAAGGGGCGGACAGGCCGGTGGCCAAGACGAGCAGCAGAAGCAGCACGCCCACCACCGCGCCGCGATTGCGGGCAAAGGCTCGCGAGAAATTCACCCACCCACCTCGACACGCGGATCGACCAGCGCGTACAGCAGGTCAGTGATCAGGTTGAAGGCGATCACCATGACCGAGGTGGCGAAGAACACACCCAGCAGCAGCTGATAGTCGCGTTGCAGCAGGGCATCGAACGCAAGGCGCCCGATGCCGGGCCAGGCGAAGACGGTCTCGACCAGGATGCTGCCGCCGATCAGCTGCCCGGCTTGGATGCCGGCAAACGTGATCACCGGCAGCAGCGCGTTGCGCAGCACGTGCGCCCGCTGCACCCGCGCCTCCGGCACGCCCTTGGCGCGCGCGGTCTTGACGAAATCCTGATCGGCGACTTCCAGCATGGAAGCCCGGGTCAGCCGCGCATAGATCGCCATGTAGAACAGGCCAAGCGTGGCGGCCGGCAGCAGCAGGTGCTTCGCCACGTCGAGCACGGCGGCAAAGCCCGTCAGGTCGGCGCCCACCGTGCTCATGCCAAAACTAGGCAGCCATTCGAGCTGCACGCTGAACAGCAGCACCAGCATCAGCCCCACCCAGAACAGCGGCGTGGCGTAGAAGGTGAGCGCCAGCACGGTGATGGCGGAATCGCCCCAGCCGCCCACGCGCCTCGCCGCCCAGGCGCCCATGGCCACACCGGCGGCGACGGCGAACAGGAACGCGGCCCCTGTCAGCAGCAGTGTGGCCGGCAGCCGTTCCAAGATCAGGCTGGCGACCGTGCGCTGCTGGCGATGCGACATGCCAAGATCGCCGGTGGCCACGCCCGACACATAGATCCAGAGCTGCTCATGCGCCGGCCGATCGAGGCCGAACTGCGCACGGAGCTGCGCGACAAACAGCTCGTCCGCCGCGCCCGACTGGCCGGCGATCACCAGCGCGGGATCGCCAGGTGCAAGCCGGATCAGCAGGAAGTTGAGGATGATCACACCCAGGATCACCAGCGCCGCCTTGCCAGCGCGGCGGGCGAGGAAGGCGACAAGGGCGGCGGGGGTCATCGGTGCCCGCGCGCAGGGAAGGCAGTCACCATCACCCTGTCCCTCTCCCTGAGGGGGGGACCGAAGCGACGAGCATCTCCCGTGAGGGTCCCCTCTCCCTCAGGGAGTGGGACAGGGTGAGGGTGCCTTCGCGGCTTCACGCCGCCAGGAACACGTCGTCGAAGCAGGCGTGCACGCCGGTGCCGCCCCATGTGGGGAAGCGGAGCTTGCGGTCGCGTACGCTGGGGAACAGCAGCTCGATCAGCCAGATCAGCGGCTGGTCCTCGATGACCAGCTTCTGCGCCTCCTTGAAGGCTGCCGCGCGCCTGGCCGGATCAGTCTCCCTGGCTGCCAGGTCGAACAGTTCGTCAACGCGCGGATTGGCGTAGCCGGAGGTGTTGGTGAACGGAATCTTTTGGATGTTGCTGCTGATGTAGGTGCGCGCAACGCCCAGCGTGGGATCGCCATACTGGTACACGAAGTTCACCGTCAGCTCGTATTCCCATGCGCCCAGGCGGCGCACCCAGCCCCCGGCATCGGTGCTTTCGATCGTCACGTCGATGCCCACCTGGCGCAGCGCCTGACGGATATATTCGCTGAGGCGTGTCCAGACCTCGCCATAGGGCAGGCTGAGCAGTTTCACCGAATGCCGGATGCCTTGCGCGTTGGGGCGCAGTCCCATTGCATCCAGCAGCTGGTTGGCCGCCCGCACATCGAACGTGGGGAGCCGCGCATCCGGGTCATGGAACTTGGTGCCTGACGCGATCGGCGAGGTGGCCGGCTTGGCACCGCCGAACCACAGGCGCTGCGCGATGAAGTTACGGTCGATCGCGTGTGCCATCGCTTTGCGGAAGCGCACGTCCTTCAGCACGTCCAGCCGCTGGTTCACCTCGATCCAGGACAGTGGGGCGAAGGCTTCCCAGCCGGTCTTGTCCACCACGAGGTTGGGGGCGGCCTCCATCTGCGGAATGTCGAACGGTTCCAGGTCGTTGGCCTGCGCGAGCTGTGCTTGGCCCTGCTGCATGGCAAGTCGCCGGCTCTGGCTGTCGGGGATGACACGGTAGATGATCTCTTCGAGATAGGGCTGCCCGGGCTTCCAGTAGCCATCGAACCGGCGCAGGCGCACGAAGTTGCCGCGTTGCCACTCCAGGAACTGGAATGGCCCGGTGCCGATCGGCCGCTGGTTGGCCGGGTTGGTGCGGTAATCGGTGCCGTCATAGATGTGCTTGGGTACGATCGCGCAGCTGGTCACGTCGAACATCAGTAGAAAGGGTTCGAACGGCGCGTTCAGCGTGAAGACCGCGGTGTGCGCGTCCGTCGCCTTCGCCTCGGCAATGCGCTGGAACACCTGCCGCGCGCGTGGCGCCAGCTCCATGTGGAACTTCATGATCGAGAACACCACGTCCTCGGCCGTGAAGTCGCGCCCGTCGTGCCACTTAACGTTGGGCTGGAGCTTGATGGTGTAGGTGCGCTTGTCCTCGCTGATCGTCCAACTCGCCGCCAGTTCCGGCAGCGGATCGAGTTTCGGCGAGAGCTTGATCAATCCCTGATAGATCTTGCTGGCGGCGACCAGCGTCGGCCCCTGGTTGTTCACACCCAGAACCAATACCGGTGGTTCAGGCGTCAGGATGCTGGTCAGCGTGCCGCCGCGGCGGGGCGCCACGCCTTGGGCGCGGGCCTCGTCCAGTGTCATCAGCGCCGCCCCGGTCGCGGATGCGGCGAACAGTTCTCGGCGGGAAATCCCGCGCTTGATGTCGAGCATGAAGGTCCCCTGGTCTCTCAGTTGCCAGGAAGCCTGCCGTGCTGGGCTGGGCGAGGCAAGCGGCCCGTTCAGGCTGCCTGCTTCTTGGCCCCTTGGATCGCTGCCCAGACCCGCTCGGGCGTGGCCGGCATGTCGAGCTGCGTGATGCCCAGCGGCCGCAGCGCATCGATGATCGCGTTCATCACCGCGGGCAGTGAGCCTGCGCAGCCCGCCTCGCCGCAACCCTTGGCACCCAGCGGGTTGGTGCGCGCCGGCACGGCATGCGGCGTGAACCCGATGCCGGGCACATCGGCGGCGCGGGGCAGCGCATAGTCCATGAACGAGCCGCTGAGAATCTGTCCGTCCTCGCTGTAGCGCACGCTTTCAAAGATGGCCTGGCCGATGCCCTGGGCGACGCCCCCATGCACCTGCCCCTCGACCAGCAGCGGATTCACGATGACCCCGAAATCGTTAACGCTGACATAACGCACGACCTGGACCGCGCCGGTTTCCGGGTCCACCTCCACCTCGGCCACGTGGCAGCCGTTGGGGAAGGCCGAGGGCGCCTGATCAAACACGTGCTTCACATCGAGGGTGTCCGGCACGCCTTCGGGCAGCGCATCGGCGGCGCGCAGCGCGGAAGCAAGCTCGATCACGCCGATGCCGCGATCGGTGCCGGCGATGGCAAAGCGGCCGCGCGCGAACTCGATGTCGGCGGGGGCGGCTTCCAGCACGTGCGCCGCGGCCAGCTTGCCCTTGTCGATGACGATGGCCGACGCCTCGCTGATGGCCGCCCCGCTCGCCATGATCGACTTCGAGCCGCCGGTGCCACCGCCGGCGACCAGCTGGTCGGAATCGCCCTGCAGCAGCCTGATCCGGTCGCACGGCACGCCCAGTTTCTCGTGCAGCACCTGCGCGAAGGCCGACCAGTGGCCCTGGCCGTAGTCCAGCGTGCCGGTGATGATCGTCACCGTGCCGTCCTTCTCGAACCTTATCCCGCCCATTTCCTTCGCCGGCGGCGCCGTCACCTCCAGATAGTTGCCGATGCCCCTGCCCCGCAGTTTCCCGCGCGCAGCACTCTCCGCCTTGCGGGCAATGAAGCCGGCGGGGTCGGAGGCCTCGATGGCCTTGGCAAGCACGGTGGAGAACTCGCCCGAGTCATACACACTGCCCGACGCCGCGCTGTAGGGCATGGCAGCACTGGGGATGTGATTCCGCCTTCGGAGCTCGATCGCATCGATGCCGCTGAGGCGCGCGGCCTCCTCGATCAGGCGCTCCATGAAGTAGTTGCCCTCGGGCCGGCCGGCACCACGATAGGCGGAGACGGGCGTGGTGTTGGTGATCACGCACTTGGTGTTCACTTCGATCAGGGGCGTGCGGTAGTTCGCCTGCACGTTCTTGACGAAATTCCCTGTGCCCATCAGCGGCGCCACGGTGGCCATGTAGCCGCCCATGTTGGCGAACGCCGTCAGGCGCACCGCCAGGAAATTGCCCTCTCCGTCCAGTGCCAGCTCGCCCTCTACGTCGTGGTCGCGGCCGTGCTGGTCGGACAGGAAACTGCCGGACCGGTCGTCGGTCCACTTCACCGGGCGGCCGAGCAGGCGGGCGGCGTGCAGCATCGGGATGTATTCGGGATAAGCCGATGCCTTCATGCCGAAACTGCCGCCGACATGGCCGGTCAGAACTCGGAACTTCTCGACCGGCACACCCATCAGCCCGGCCATCTGCGCGCGCAGGCCGAACACACCCTGGCAGCTGACATTCAGGGTGAATTTCTGCTCGTCCGCGTCCCAGCTCGCCAGCGCGGCGCGCGGTTCCATGGCGCACACCACGATGCGGTTGTTGCGCAACGGCAGTTTCGCGACGTGCTTCGCGCGCGCAAAGGCCTCGGTCACCTCGGCCGAATCGCCGAAATGGAAGTCCAGCACCACGTTGTTCGGCCAGCCTTCGTAGATGGTGGGCGCACCCGCCGCAGCCGCTTCGCGCGCATCGGTGACGGCGGGAAGAGGCTCCACAACCAGCACTACCGCTTCGGCGGCGTCACGCGCCTGGGCCCTGGTTTCCGCCACCACGCAGGCCACGGGATCGCCCACGAACCGCACCTTGCCTTCCGCCAGCGCGTGGCGTTCGGGCGCCTTCATCTCGGTGCCATCGCGATGCCTGAAGGGCAGCGTGCAGCGCAGTTTGCCATACTGCTTCACGTCTTCGGCGGTGTAGATGCCCAGCACCCCGGGCATGCCCTTCGCCGCCGAGACATCGATGCCCCGCAGCACGCCGTGCGCATAGGGGCTGCGCACCATCACGGCATAGAGCTGGCCTGGAAGCGAAACGTCATCCGAATACCGGCCCTTGCCGGTAAGCAGGATCGGATCCTCGTTGCGCCTTACGGGCTGGCCGATGCCGAAGCGCAAGGTGGTGCCGTCCGGCATCATGGTGTCGGGCATGTCGTGTGGTCCGGGAGAGGGATGTTTAGTCGAGAAGGTAATCGCTTCGCGCCCGCCGTAAAGCCTTGCCGCCGCGCCGGGCGGCTAATCGGGCAGGATCTTCCCCGGATTCATGATTCCCAGGGGGTCGAGCGCGGCCTTGATGGTGCGCATCACGCCAACGGCGTCGCCATGCTCGGCGGCCATGTATTTGCGTTTGCCGTAGCCGATGCCGTGCTCGCCGGTCGAGGTGCCGCCCAGGCGGATGGCGCGCAGCACCATCCGCTCGGTCAGCCGCTCGGCCTCTGCCACCTCGGCAGGGTTCTCCGGGTCCAGCACGAAGCCCCAATGGAAATTGCCGTCGCCCACGTGCCCGACCAGGGCGGCGAAGAACGGGGCATCAGCCATGTCGGCCTCGGTCTCCGCCAGGCATTCGGCCAGCGCGCCGATTGGCACGCACACGTCGGTGCTCCACACGCGCCCGCCCGCGCGCTGCGCCCAGACCGCGTAGTGGATGTCGTGCCGGGCCTGCCACAGGCGGTTCCGCTCCACGTGGTCGCGGGACCAGCGCATCGTGCCCGCGCTGTTGCCGACCGCGATCGCCTTGAATGCCTCGGCCTGCTCCTCGACACCGCGGTCGCTGCCGTGGAACTCCAGGAACAGCGTCGGCGCCACCTCGTTCGCCAGTCCGGAATGCGCGTTCACCGCGCGGATGGCGTTGCCGTCGAGCAGTTCGATCCGCGCCAGCGGCAGGCCGCACTGGATCGCCTCGATCACCGTCGCCACCGCCTGGCCGATCGAGGGGAACGGGCAGATCGCGCCCAGCACCGCCTCCGGAATGCCGAACAGGCGCACGGTCACTTCCGTGATCACGCCCAGCGTGCCTTCGCTGCCGACGAACAGGCGCGTCAGGTCGTAGCCGGCCGAGCTCTTCCGCGCGCGCGAGCCGGTGCGGATGAAACTGCCATCGGCCAGCACAACGCCAAGATTCACCACGGTCTCGCGCATGGTGCCGTAGCGCACGGCGTTGGTGCCGGAGGCGCGGGTTGCCGCCATCCCGCCCAGCGAGGCATCGGCCCCCGGATCGACCGCGAAGAACAGGCCGAGGTCGCGCAGGTGCGCGTTGAGCTGCTTGCGCGTGACACCAGGCTGCACGGTCGCGTCCAGATCCTCAGGCCGCACCGCCAGCACGGCGCTCATGCCGGAGACATCCACGCACACGCCGCCATGCACCGCGCCGACATGCCCCTCGATCGAGGTGCCGGTACCATAGGCGATCACCGGCGTGCGGAACGCGGCACAGGCCCGCACCACCGCCTGCACCTCCTCGGTCGATTGCACGCGCGCCACCGCATCGGGCGGGCGCGGCGGGTGCCAGCTCTCGTCGCGCCCGTGCTGCACCCGGTCGGCGTCCGAGGTGGAAAGCCGCCCGCCCAGCACGGCCCGCAACGTATGCAGCAGCGCGGAATCAAGCGAGGAGGCCGCAATACCATCGTTCATGGGCCGCGAGGTTGGCGTGATTTCCGCGCGTGCGCCAGACTGCCGTGCAGGAGGAACCTCATGGCCGCATCGCCCCGCAAGATCGTGATCACCTGCGCCGTCACCGGCAGCGTGCACACGCCAAGCATGTCGCCGCACCTGCCGATCACGCCGGACGAGATCGCCACCGCCGCGATCGCAGCGGCCGAGGCTGGCGCGACCGTGCTGCATCTACACGCGCGCGACCCGAAGGATGGCCGCCCCAGCCCCGCGGTCGAGCACTTCATGGCCTTTCTGCCGCGCATCAAGCAATCCACCGATGCCGTGGTGAACCTGACCACCGGCGGCGGTGCCGGCATGACGCTGGAGGAACGGCTGGCCGGCCCGCTTGCCGCCAGCCCCGAAATGACCAGCCTGAACATGGGCAGCATGAATTTCGGCATCTATCCGATGCTCGATCGCCCGCGGGAGTGGATATACGCCTGGGAGCGCGAGCACCTGGAAGGCAGCCGTGCCGGCATCTTCCGCAACACCTTCGCCGACATCGAGCGCGTGATGAAGGAACTGGGCGAAGGCCACGGCACGCGGTTCGAGTTCGAATGCTACGACGTCGGCCACCTGTACAGCCTGGCCCATTTCATGGATCGCGGCCTGTACAAGCCCCCCGTCTTCCTGCAGCTGATCTTTGGCATCCTGGGCGGCATCGGCGCCGAGCTGGACAACCTGATCCACATGAAGCGCGTGGCCGACCGGCTGTTCGGAGAGGATTACCTGTTCAGCGTGATGGCCGCGGGGCGGCACCAGATTCCCTTCGCCACCCAGGGCGCAATGATGGGCGGCAATGTGCGGGTGGGGCTGGAGGATTCGCTTTACATCGGCGCCGGCGAGCTGGCGACCTCCAACGCGCAGCAGGTGGCGAAGATCAGGCGTATCGTCGAGGAGCTGGGCCTGGGCGTGGCGACACCGGCGGAGGCGCGGCAGATGCTGGCGTTGAAGGGTGGGGATCGGGTGAAGTTTTAGCTTTGGGGGGCGGCACCACCCTCACCCTCCCATCGCTTTCGCGACGGGCCCCTCCCTCCCCCGCTGACGCTACGGGATTCACACATTGTGTCTAGCGGCATGGGCGAGGGTGTATCCGTTGGCGATGGCGGCGAAGCGTTGCCATCCGTCGCGCATGGTCTTTGGTCCGGGCGGTTTGT
>Ga0224723_1000751_pt1 | contig 21443 bp, 21 predicted proteins | sample Balambano_FR2_Me_FD_161647 | JGI IMG/M metagenome (GOLD analysis project Ga0224723, IMG submission 161647) | Freshwater sediment microbial communities from Lake Towuti, South Sulawesi, Indonesia - Balambano_FR2_MetaG | ecosystem: Environmental > Aquatic > Freshwater > Lake > Sediment | place... | reverse complement strand
GCCATCAGCACCCGCTGCCCCACCACCTGCGCCTGCCACCCCATCACCTGCTCCGGCTGACCCACTGCCTGCGGCTCCATCTGCACCACCGCCAGCGATACCAGAATCTGGGTCGGATGATTAGGCTCAGCTAGTGGGGCGTTACTCCAGTGCTGTGGAACACACCAGGGAGAGAAAGAAATCCACCACAAATAGGCCCACCCAGGTAGTAACCACCGCAGAGGTTGCCGAGCGCCCCACTGAGCGGCTACAGGTGGTAGTCAATCCCCAGGTGCAGCCTGCCAGCGCCACCATCAGGCGTGATGGTTCAACATAGCCGAGTACCTGAGCCGCCAGGACGAAATGGAGTGGGTAGACGCGATCGCACCGCCACAGCGCTTGCTCCGTTGCGCCTAGCGGTCGGTCGATGAAGGCTACCATCGCTACTCTGCTCCCTCAAGTTCGGCCAGCAGCGCGGTGGGGTTCCAGTAGGCCCGCATGGTTTGAATTTGGCCAGCAGCATTAAATTCAAACACATCAATTCCTTCAAAGGTGAGCTGGCGACCATCCTGGCTGGTGCCCTGGCCAGCCCATTTCACTGCTGCCTGATTGCCGTTAATAGAGATAAAGTCTGCCGTTAACCCAACCGTTATAAATAGAGTGGCAATGCTCGAAAAGAACTGCTGTAATTCGCTGTGGCCCCGCATACCTGGGCCTTCTGCTGGATCGTAGCTGATGCTGTCCGGTGCAAAGCAGGCCACCATGGCTGCCACTTTTTGATCCGGTTGATCGATGCGGCTGGCAGCAAAGTACTGCTGCACTGCGGCATAAATGGTTTCTGAAGAGAGGGAGGTTGTTGCTGTCATAGGATTAGCACAGGTAAGAATGGTGTAAAGGGGTATACGGAACCAGTAGCTATTTGGATCTCAAGCCGCTACGGCCCAAAACAAATTGTCAGCAAAGGCTACCGGCTTAATGCCTAGTTCAGCCTGCCACTGAGCCAGGGGTTTCTCCCAATGATCTTCCCATTTTTGGGCCAGTAAAGGTTTAGCCTTTAACCCCATTTCCCAGCCTAATATCATCTGACGCATGTGCTCTTTCAGCATTGATGAATCGGCTAGAGTTCTAACAATTCCAGCGGTGAGAATCGTGATCGCAATCGGTGACTTCATCTGCGCTAGTTGAAAGGCTTGCAGCCCTAATTCACCAGATGCGTCAGTATCAAAACCTGTAACTACATGGAAAATATCGTGGGTTTGGCTACGACGAAGAGAGATATAGCTGATCTCATCTTTAACCTCACGAGGGCGATAGAATTGCGGATCAAAGTTATTCATCGTCAGGTGATAGGCAAATTGATAGCCTAGAGAATCAACCGGCAGCGTCAATAATTCTGCCAGATTTGGTACTGGCCCTAGGTAGCGCTCTGCCATGATTGTAGCCATGCCCGGCTGAGCTTTTATATGGTCGATGGAAATCATACTGAGATCGGTTTCTCTCAACACCTCATCCAGATCATAAATGGCAGTAAAGGTGGCTGGATTGTCCGTTAGCCGAAGAAAGGCATTGAAGGCCTTAAGGCGATCATGACAAGATAGTTCAGACAAGGATTGCATCGATCAATATCTCCTAGTGAGGGGATAGAAGTGCCTAAAACTGAGGTTTTAGGAGAATTGTTTCCAAAACTGAGTGCTACTAGATGGCTAGCTCTATCAAGCTTTTCAGCCGGTTTCAAGGGTTTATACGATACCCTCTGCGGTTTGGATGCCTACGGCTTATAAAATTGTTACAAATTCGATTTGGGGCAAACAAGATGTTTTCGCGGATAGATCTAACTGCTAAATCCTGACGTACTCCTAATTACCTAAGCTCCATTGAACTTTTCTCAGGAGAACTCATGATGTGGTCTGAAATCAAAACTCCCGCCTACGATTTATTTTCTACCGAGGCGTTAGATAATCCCTATCCACTGTATGAAAAAATGCGATCGGAGGATCCAGTTCATTATTCTGAAACCCTGGGCTACTGGTTTTTAACTCGCTACGACGATGTAGAAGCGGCCCTGCGAGACGAACGTCTAAGCGCTAACCGCAGTTCTCTTTTTATTCAGCAACTAGGGGATTTAGATGTATCCCTAATTCAGAATTTTCTACGCTTAACCGGCAATATGATGATCGAGCAAGATCCGCCCGATCACACCCGCTTTCGCAAACTGGCCAACCAGGGATTTACGACCAAAGCTTTAGAAAGCTGGCGATCGATTATTCAAAACACTACGGATGCACTGCTGGATCAAGTTATGGCCAAGGGCGAAATGGACATTGTGGCCGATCTCTCTGTGCCTCTACCGGCCCTGATTATTGCCGAAATTTTTGGTGTCCCCGCAGACAATCGTGACGATTTAATTCAATGGGCCTTAGATATTGGTACCTTTTGGGGTGCGCCGGGCGGGCAGGATATTGAAACCCTAGCCCGCAACGCCGATGCCGGAGCCGCCCAATTCACTACTCTGATTCGCCAACTGATTGAGGAGCGCCGTCATCATCCCGGCACCGACATGATTAGCCTGCTGACTGTAGCGTACGAAGAGCAGGGATTTGATCTCGATCAATTACCGTCTCTGTGCATTCTGATTTTGAATGCAGGCCACCTGACGACGACGGATTTAATTCCTAACGGTGTCTATGCCCTGCTGAATCACCCGGAGCAGCTCCAGCAGCTCAAACAAACCCCCGACCTGATGCGGTCTGCGGTGGAAGAAATGATTCGGTTCGACACCCCGGCCCCTTTTGTCTTTCGCATTGCTAAGCAAGATGTGGTTTATGGCGGCAAGACTATCCCAGCGGGCAGCGTCATCGCCCTGGGCTTAGGAGCAGCCAACCACGATCCAGAGAAATTTTCCCGGCCTGGGCAGTTTGATGTAGCTCGATCACCCAACGAACACTTAGGCTTTGGCCCTGGCGTTCACTTCTGTCTGGGAGCCGTTCTAGCTCGGATGGAGCTGACGATTTGCTTTAGCACGTTACTCAACCGGATGCCAGACCTTAGATTTGACCCCGCTCGCCGGGCCATTCCCAAACATACTAGCCTGGTTTTCAAAGGTTTTGAGACGCTGCCTGTCGTGCTCTAAGGCGTGATGCATGGGCTGTAGATAGGTTGTACACAGTTCTAGCCGGGTAGTTTCGGTCCTCGAGTAAGGAGCTAGGTTGGCTCCTTACTCGGAACTACGGCATTACCTGGCCTGGTGAGGTACAGCCTTGATTAACTGACAAAACTTTGACGCCCGGCGGTTCAAACCGCGGCTATACAATCCAAATCGGCCTCCGCCGACTACTCGACCCAGTGATAACCCGCGCAGGCGGGTTTTGTCTGTGTAGGCAAGGCTTCTAGCCGCCAGCCACGAAACGTTTGTCAGTCAATCAGCCTCCAGACTCAACCAGACTAATGAGGCGTTATTCCGGTGGTGTGGAACAACAGCAGGGAAAGGAAAAAATCCACCACAAATAGGCCGACCCAGGTGGTAACGACGGCAGAGGTGGCCGAACGGCCCACAGAGCGGCTACAGGTAGTGGTCAACCCCCAGGTGCAGCCTGCCAGCGCCACCATTGCCCCAAACAGCACAGACTTAATCAGTACGGCAATTAGGTCATTGAGGATGAGGAGCGATCGCACTGAGTCCAAAAACTGAGTAAACGGAATCTGATAAAGCTGATGAGCAATGCCAGCCCCGGCCAGAATGCCCAACACCAGCCCCAGCACCGTCAACACTGGCAGCATGATGCAGCAGGCCACTACCCGTGGCACCACCAGATAATCGACAGGACAGGTGCGCAGCACCTTGAGCGCATCGATTTGATCGGTCACTTTCATACAGCCAATTTCAGCCGCAAAGGCCGTACCAACCTGGCCTGCCAAAATCGCTGCCGTCAGGATTGGAGCCAGTTCTCGGCAAAAGGCCAGAGCAAAAGCCCCGCCCAGAGCGTGGGTAGCGCCGAACCGCTCCAGTTCACGGGCCGTTTGAATAGTAAAAATCATGCCCGCAAAAATATTGGTCATTAGTACTGGCATCAGCGCCCCTGGCCCTGCCGTTACCATCTGCTCAATGGCCCGCTGGCGATGCACCCGACCTCGTAGAATGCGCATCAGCACTTGTCCGCCCAGAAAACAGGCCATGACAATGTGGTAAGCGCAGGATTTTTGACGTATTGCGAGATCCTTAGGCGCGGCCAACATCTCCTCCGAGCTATTGAAGGAGGAGGCATCCGAAGACCAGGGTTGACCGTATGACACTTTTACCATTGCTGAGGTTGCTCATTGCTGAATAGGGGTTCATATTTGCAAAGGCCAGGATCCAAAAGCTCAGGCAATCTGTTCTAGAAGTAGAAACTTGCTCGCGCTGCTGGCAAAAGACATATAGATAAAACGGTTGACGTACTAATGACTTGAACTTCTCCAGGTTAAGAGAAGGGGTATTCAGAAACCTCAAAACATTGTCAGAGAGTATCGATTAATTTACAAACCTTTCCTTCGCTTTGAAGAATTTTATGGATAGTTTTCAGATTGTGAATTAAGGCCGGACACTCCTTTGAGGAAAGTAGTTCGCCAGTATTGACATTTCAGAAGGGTTAATAGTACACTTGTATCATCTAAGGATTAAGCCCCTATCACATCCCTCTTCCGTTTCCTCACTATGGATGCCCACGCAATTAGTGCTATTCAAGATAAGCTCCGTCGTCAGGCTGAGGCATTAAGCCAAACTGGTGTAGATGTTCCTATTGACTGGCCTGCCAATAAGGGAGTCAGAACTTACCCATCCGCTGACAAAACTTCTGTGCAGCGGGCAGACTTTTTGGCCACTGTTGAAACCTTAAGGCAGCGCTCTGCCCAAACAACAGCTGGGGCCACTGAACCTCGGGGTCATGGTAGTCCGGCTGTGCAGGCTACTCGTCTGCCTGGGGTTGATCCTGCCATTTACCAGCAGTGCGTGCAATCCTTGCAAGCTGGTATCCACATGATTAATCAACTCTCTCAGCAGCAAGAGCAAGCCATTCTGGATATGCAACGGGTGCAGGCACAACTGGCACAACTCGAACCGGCCTGGGCAACGCAGTTCGGTGAGCCATTGGAGTATCCAATTTTGCTATTTGAGAAAGCGGCGGTGCTTAGTGCTGCTTGCGACGAGTCTGGAAATGTGGTGCTTTACCATCGGTCGGTTAGCCCACTTCAGCCTGATCAGGACGCTCACAACCTGGCTAACCATCTGCGGCATAATTACGGCTCCAGAACAGGTGGTAGAGTTGCCGGATTATCTGGAGTAATTCGGGAAGTGAGAACCCTCTGGCATGAACCTCTGCAAGGGCTGAAGCATCTGTGGCTTAAGGTAAAACGGACGCTGCAGCTAGCGACTACCCGCTCTCCCAAAACCTCAAAACATCATCGAAGTCGCTTTTCTCGTCCACTGTCGGTAGTGGAAGCCGTGCTTTGGGTAGGTGGCGGCGTAATCGCTCGAATTGCCCTGAATTTGGTGCTGGCTGCGTTTCCATACCTGTGGACGCTGGCCGTAATTAGCATCACGGCGGCTACAGCCTATGCCCTGTATCAGGCTACGTTAGCCCCCAAACCAGACCTTGCGATTGCCAGCCGCCTGTTGTTGGCTCTGGGTGGTTTGGTGGTTGGCGGTGGTTTTGGCGGTTGAGGCGTGACATAACGCGACATAACTTGCCTAGTCTTCCTTAGACCGATTGGATGTTTCCCCTAGGAGATGCTCTATGGTTTCTACTCCCCATTCTCATGGTTCCAGTTCTACCGGACTGATTAAGCCTCTATTGGCCGGTGGATTGATGCTGGCTGTGGTCGGTTTTGTTCAAAGTGTTGGCGGTGTCGGACAGTGGTTATCTGTGGCTCAGCCTAACCAACCTCAAGACTGCGAAGCTATTGTCCGTAGCGATGCTCGGCTGAGTCGTGAGCAACTGGCTAATCTTTTGACCATTCCTGAACGCGACCCCAAGGACGCAGTTCGGAAAATTATCTCTGAGCCTTACTGCCGGTTGCCGCAGCTTCAGGTTCGCTCCGGGGTGGTAGCCGAGCGAGAAGCTTATCCTTTAGCTTTTGACCCCAACACTCAATTGGTGATTCTTTACGAGAATGACGAGTACGCTGGCTATCGATTCAGATTCCAATGAAATGAGGATCAGTTCGCCCGATGATGATCTGCCACGCTCTGGCTTAGCGGCTTGTTTGGCCAACGTTAGGCAGTTCTGGCATCAGACGAGCGTTGTTCTTCGACCTGCTGCGGTCTCTCGGTGGCGACAGCTTGGGCTAAAGCTTTTGAGTTTGGGGTTGGTAGGGCTACTGGTGGGCTGCACTGAGTCAGGTATGAAAACGCCACGACATATTGTCTTAAAGCAATCCTGGGAGTTGGAATCGGGCGATCGCATTGCCGGTCACTTGGTGACTGGCAGTCTGGGTGATGTGTCAATCCGGGTGATTGGGGCAGAGCTAGTCGCTCCTTTTTCGGGCCAGGTTGAGCTAGCCGCCAAGGGGGTTGGCTGTATTTATTTCTCTACGCCAGAGGTGCCCGCCTATCTGTTTCGCTATTGCGGAGTTAGGCACCCACAGTTGGGCTGGCGGCAAGTGGGGGAGTCTATGGGTAGAGGCCGCTACATCCATTTTGCTACCCTCCGTCGGCTGCCCGATGGGGCTTGGGCCATCGTTGAACCCTCTGACCGAGTTTTGGAACAGTCGCTCAAGGCCCCTAGTTTTAGATTTCGATTTTAGGAATTTGTCTGCCGTCCACCTGTGGCTTTAAGTATGAAACCTTCGCCTTTACTGCTGGCAGCTAATGCGGTTTTAGCCGTTGTTGGAGTGGCCCCTGCCAAAGCCGACGACCTGGCCCTGAGCTTCGACCTACCCGAAATCAATCATCCTGAGCCATCTGCTCCCGTGGCGGCAGCAGAGACGGTTGTGCCAGCTGCCAATGTACCTCAGCCTCTACCAATTCCAGCGGGGGCGGGCAGTCCGCCAATGCGCTATCACTCGCCCCAACAACTCCCCAGCAAGGTCTATCGTCAGGCGGTGGCAGTGGCCCTCGATCAGGGAGCTACGCCTGCGGCTATCTTGCCTCCGGCTCCACCTCAATTCGCCGCAGCCCCAGTAGTTATAGCGGCTGAACCCCCTCCTGAACCTGCGGCACCGACTTCTCCAGATTCTGAGCTTCGGGATACTAGTGCAGATTTTGTGCTTAGTTTTGAGCTTGCTCCTTTGCCATCGGTTATGGTGGCCGAGGCTTCCCCAGATCCCACGGCCTTGCTGCTGAGCCTGTTTGAAGGCGATACAGACTCCTTGGTGGCCAGAGCTGTTGGCAGCGCCGAAGGCACGCGCACTGCATCCGGTGGCATTACAGCGGCTTACTTTGGCCACACTGACCCTGGTAATCAGGTCTGGAACATGGGGACGTTTTCCTACCAACACGGGGCAACGTCGGCAGCTGAGGCCGACCAAAAACAATTGCAGCGCCTGAAATCTCAGAGCGAAGTGCTGCGTAAACGAGCCTTAAACCATGGGCTAACTCTAACCCTAGAGGAAACGCTGAACGGCATTGACCTGGCTAACCAGTCTCCTCTTGCGGCAATTGGACGGGTTGGCTATGTTGAGCGTTTGGCCGAAGCCAAGCTAGAGAAGGGTTTAACTGGCACTGACGCAATTATCGTGGCCAGAACCCGCTCTTACATCAACCCCGACACTGAACGCTGGAATGCTCCTGGTCTGGGCAACACAGAAGCCAGCATCACCCGCGACCAGCGACGACGAGTACAGGCCATTGCTGGGGCCGTTGAGGTTTACAGCCAGCAACAGCCTACGTTTGATCCTTCCATCTGGAGTTTGGGGCCAACTTCAGACCTTTCGACGGCACCTGCGACATTGGCTGAGCCGACTTCAGAGCCGCAGGCCCCCGCCGATATTATCTTTCAGGTTTGGACAGATGGCTCTGAAGCAGGTTCAGAGCCATCCCTTGCAACTGAACCAGTGGAGAAAACTGAACAGCAGGCAGCGGGCGATCTCCTCTCTGAAGCTGTTGATCGGATGCTGGGCAGCACTCTTGAAGCGCAGGAAGCATCCTCAGTCGCGTCGCCAACCTGGGCAACGGTAAGAGAGGGGAATCAAGTTGCTCCGCCTCCAGTGGCCGAAGTCCAAGCGGCCAATCTAGAAACTCCTACTTTAGAAACTGAAAGAGAGGCTGATCAAAATGCGCCCGTAGCGACAACTGCCGAAGCTCAGGCGGACAGTCCAGAAACCCCTGCCCTAGAAACCGTGAGAGAGGCCAATCAGGTTGCGCCGCTGGCACCTGCCGACGAGCAGGCAGGCAATCCAGAAAATGGTGACTCACAAAATGCAAACACTACCCCTGAGCCACAACTGGCTGAGTCTCCACAAATTCCTAAAGCTGAGTCATCTGTTGAAGCAGCTAGCCAAGCTCAATCCAGTGACCCAGAAAAGGAAACTGCCGAACCTGCCATGTCAGACCCAAATAGGGTGCCAGGTGCGGTTCCGGAGGTAATTCTGCACTTTCCATCGTCTCCAGCTCTATCAGAAGCCACATTTGCTGACGAACCCTTTGTTCAGATCGCCAGTGAGTTAGTGGTCGATCCCGACTCGTCTATTCAGGATGAGGCAAAGTTACCTGTTGAGGAGGGTGAAGAGCCTGCAAGTCTTGAACTCAAAACCAGGATTCCTAAACGTCAGTTGCCTTAATCGCAACTTTCTCTTTAACAAGAGACAAGTAGACAGAGGGATTTTAGGCAAGGTAAAGTGGTACTGAGTACGATTTGTGCGTTGCATACATGGAACCCTCAGCGCCAATTGAAAAGCCAATTTTGTCCCTGGAAGATGCGCTTGAGCGCTGCCAGGTATTGGGTATGCGCCTGAGTCGCCAGCGGCGATACATTTTAGAACTGTTGTGGCAGCAAGAAGGACATCTTTCGGCCAGAGAAATTTATCACCGCCTCAACCAACAGGGCCGAGAAATTGGTCATACTTCGGTCTATCAAAACCTGGATGCCCTTTCTGAGCAAGGCATTATTGAGTGTTTAGAACGGGCCGATGGCCGACTCTATGGCCACGCCAGTGCATCTCATAGTCATGTGAACTGTCTGGATACCAACGAAATCATCGACGTTAATGTGGTTTTACCGCCTGAGCTAATCCAGCAAATTGAGACTCAGACCGGGGTAGTCATCACAGACTACCGGATTGACTTTTTTGGCACCAAAGCAGCTCCCAATCACGCTTAGGAGCATCTGCTTGAAAAAGCTAATGGGCATTATGAACAGGTTAGACGGCCGTGCAAAAAACGACTGCTCTAGTTTTTCCACTGCATCCGGAAACTGATCAACCAGACTAGTAATACTTAAACAGATTGTCTCTGTAGCGGGTTTCTCTGTTAGGGCTTTTTGTTCTGGGGTTGGTCAATGCCTTGCACAGGGCTTTTTTCAATCGCATGGGCATGGCCTTTGCTCTGGCTAATTTGGTTTGTGTATCGTTTACTCAAATAATGTGTTATGAAACGGCATCTATTATCAATTAGTTTTGTAGGGCTAGGTTTAGCGTCTGTGGCGTTACCAGCATTGGCACGACCTGAAATTGCCAGCGGTGACCAGTTACTCAACACAGATGTAGCTGGCTGTCTGTCTTTAGCCGATCAATACATTGCTGAACTCGGGGTTGAATCTGACCGGGGCAGCATTGACCGCACTGGCTATTTTGAGGATGGTTCTTTCCGCATTCTTTGCTATGGAGCCGGCGAAGCTAGTCTGGCCATTGTGTTTGCCACGCACAACGAATCGATTGAGGTGGCCTCCAACTTTATTCAAATGACTCTGGCTGAACTGGCGCGAGGAGAATCGGTATCTCAGCAATCGCCAACTTCTCAACCAACCACTAGCCCTTAGGAAGTTTGGCCAGGACAATTTTTTGTTTTAGTGTAGTCCGCCTGGCGTAGCAAAAGCGATTTGCTCACGCTGTGCCGGGTGTTTTTGTGTTGTCTCATTCAGACAAAATGTCATCCAAAGGCAACGTGCGTTACTTGATCTTTATAGTATATTTGAACTATAATTAAAGGCCCAGGTTTAAAGGTTTGTGGCTAATGATTGTTTCTCACAAGAGAGGCCAACACAAAGTTGGTCATTACTTAGGCTGGATTGTCGCCCTCAGTGTAGGGCTAGGTCTCATCACAGAGATGATCAAAGCCACGCCCAGGGTAGTGGCCGAAGAACAAGCTCCTTCTGCGATTGAAGCTACTCCAGCTAACCCCTGGCAGCAGGGAGCCTCATTTCCGGTGGAACAATTCACGGCCTACACGTCTCCCTTTGGGTATCGGCAACATCCTATGGGAGGGTATCGGTTTCACTACGGCCTGGATTTGGCAGCTCCTATGGGTAGCTACATCCGCAGTTGGTGGGATGGCAAAGTGCTGCGGGTAGGCAGTGACAGCGCCTGTGGCACTTATGTTTTGATTGAATCAGGCGATTGGACTCACGTGTACTGCCACATGCAGGGCTACATTGTGGTGGAAAAGGAAGGGGGCCGGGTAATGGTAGACCGGGCTGGTGGGCTAGAAATTCGCCAGGGGCAATCTGTCAAGGCTGGCCAACAGATTGGGCGCGTAGGAATGACCGGAGCCACCACTGGCCCACACCTCCACTGGGGACTTAAGTATCAGGGTGTCTGGGTTGACCCAGCCCTGGTAATTAAAGCCATGTATCAGGAGCAGCAACCGTAGAATTCGGCCTTTATTAACTAATTCACTTGGTCTGTTGATGCTAAAGGTAGGACGCTGGGGAAACCGTACAATAGGATGACTGGATAGGAAAGACACTATGGCCAGTGAGTTTACGGTTGGCGATCGCGTGCGGTTGATTAGCTTACCGCCGTACCTTAAAACTGCTGACCCCATGCCTATGCTGCGGCCCGCAGATACACTCCAATTGGGGGATGAAGGCATTGTGCTTGACCGTCGCCCCGGCGGATATTGGGGCGTTCGTTTCGAGCGGGGTGCCTTTTTGCTAGATGCTCAATTTTTGAACAAAGTAAGCGACTCTGAAGACTAAGCGCTTAGAGTCATTTAGCTGTAGCCTCAGGCTCCGCGTTAGTCTTGGCTACGGCTGGCTCAGCTTCTTCCACCACTTCCGGTTCTGGGCTGACCTCTGGCTCAGAAGCAGGTTCGGAGATAACGTCCGCTATGGCGTCAATCTCTGGCAAGGCGTCGGGTTCGGAGACAGCGTCCGCTACAGCGTCAACTTCTGGCACGGCCTCAGCTTCCTCCACTGGTTCAACCTCTGGCACAGTGTTGGGTTCAGGGGCAGTGTCCGCTACGGCTTCAACCCCTGACACGGCGTCGGGTTCGGGGACAATATCCGCTACGGCGTCAACTTCTGACCCGGCCTCAACTTCCGCCACCACTTCCGGTTCCGGGCTGACCTCAGCTACGGATTCAGGTGCACGGACAGTATCTACCTCTGGCTCAACAGCTGGTGCTGCTTCAGTTTCTGCCACTGCTTCCGGTTCCGGGCTGACCTCAGCTACAGGCTCTGGTTCAAGAGCGGGTTCGGGGACAATATCCGCTACGGCGTCAACTTCTGACCCGGCCTCAACTTCCGCCACCACTTCCGGTTCCGGGCTGACCTCTGGCACAGTGCCGGGTTCGGGAACAGTGTCCGCTACGGCGTCAACCTCTGACACGGCGTCGGGTTCGGGGACAATATCCGCTACGGCGTTAACCTCTGACACGGCCTCAACTTCCGCCACTACTTCCGGTTCCGGGCTGACCTCAGCTACGGATTCAGGTGCACGGACAGTATCTACCTCTGGCTCAACAGCTGGTGCTGCTTCAGTTTCTGCCACTGCTTCCGGTGCAGGGCTGACCTCAGCTACAGGCTCTGGTTCAAGAGCGGGTTCAGGGACAGTGTCCGCCACTGGCTCAACAGCTTGTGCTACTTCAGTTTCTGCCACTGCTTCCGGTTCCGGGCTGACCTCAGCTACGGATTCAGGTGCAGGGACAGCATCTACCTCTGGCTCAACAGCTGGTGCTGCTTCAACTTCTGCGACCAATTCTGATGCGGAGACAATCTCAGCGGCAGGCTCAATATCAGGAGCGGCTTCTGACGCAGGAACTGTCTCAACAACCGCTGTAACATCTGCTTCGCTGGCTTCTACGACTTCTACAGGCGTAACATCTTCTTCGACTACAGGCTCAACCGGAGTTTCCTCAACGTCAGTCTTGGGTTTTGGTTTAGGCCCTCTCATCAGAGCTGGAGGAACGGCTGGTTTGCGATTTTCCTCGCGGCCCTTGCCACCCCTACGCCCTTTACCGCCTCGGCGCTCTTGGTTGCCAGAACTAGGGCTAGAGCCATCGCCAATTTTCTTTTTTGGTTTTTCGGGAGGGATACGCGGGGTTTCTGCCATGACTCATTTGGGATGAACGCCGTGCAGATCTTACCCTGGTTTGGTTAAGACTGGCAGGCATCCCCGAAACATGGGGATGCCAATCCACAAGCATTTAAGAGTTAGCCAGGTATAACCAAAGCCAACCATATTTTTCCTGCGATGGTTTTATCATCGGCGACTGAAGTTATCGGTATAACGCAAGTAGTAGTTAGGTACCCAGCCCCCGGTAGTTAGCTCTACCCAGTCGTTGCTACGGCGGCCCGTCAGACGGACATGTTCACCATTGTTGAGACTACGAATAACTCTAGCGTTGCTATCAGGCTGCTCGCGCACTTCCAGGAGGCCGCCGTCGGTGTTGACATAGCCCTCTGTGTAAACTCTGTCGCTAGCGGAAGTCACCGTGGAGGTCGTGTAGCTTCTATCGCGTCCTCGCAGCGCCCAAAACAGCAGAGGAAGACCAATAATTGGCAGTAGCAACCACCAAAGCCGACCCAGACCGGGGTTAGGAGCGGTAACCGCGTCGGCGGCACCGCTAACAAAGTCACCAATACCACTGGAAACGCTATAGGGGCAAGTTAGGCGATCGAAGTTCTGACCATCTTTAGTCAGATTAAGCACTACCTCAACTTTGTCAGAATCAATGGCTTTAGATGAGATAACTTCGGCCCGGTTGGGGTCATATCCATCCTGAGCGGCATTTTCAATACAAGCCGCTTCTGCCGTTTGCAACAACTCAGCCGTAGATTGAGCCAGCGCCGGATGCATTACGGTTGTTAGTAAAACTGCACTGGAGGCCAGCACCATTCCCTTGCGATTCAGCTTCATGGGATTTCTCCATTAAAGAAATAAAGAAAGGCATCTTATTGGATTCATTCAAGGCATTTAGGTACGTTCAAACTAAGCCAAAATGAATGTTTAGTTACGGCTATCAAGCTCGTATAATCCATAACACAACCATCACAACCTATTTTTCTCCTAAGCAGGAAAGGACAACAGGTTGGTTAGTTTCTTACGTCCTAAAGTAGCCTTTAACGAAATGCATATACACTTTAATACCGAAAGATAAGGGATTAATATGTGTAGATTAATAAGGTCAATGCCGTTTTATGTAACCTCACCCTCGCCAAGACCTCTATTTGTTCTAGCTTCGGGTAAATGCCCAATGTAACCTCACCCTCGCCAAGACCTCTATTTGTTCTAGCTTCGGGTAAATGCCCACTGGCTATTTATGCATGAGGAGGTGTTTTATTTGACTGACTTGTTTCTGGTGCGATCGCCGATTTACCGTCGGCATCCTCAAGTTTGACGGGGCTATTGCGCTCTAATACATCTCTAATCCAGGCTTCTTCAATCCAGGTTTTGCTCACCACAGCTAGCGGCAAAGCTAGAATTAGACCTAGCGGGCCTAGAAAGGTGGCGAAGAAAATTTGGGCAATTAAGGTAGCAGCGGGCAAGAGAGAAACCTGTTTTTCCATCGCCATTGGGGTAAACCAGTAGCTTTCCAGATTTTGAATCAGGATATAGAGCACAATCACCGCCAGAGCTTTGCCAGGAGATTCCAGCAGCGCGACAAAGACCGGAAAAATAGCACTCAGAGTTGGCCCCAAATTAGGAATAAAGTTAAATAGCCCCGCCAAAACCGCATGAGCAAAGGCATAGGGCACGCCCAGCAGAGACAAACCCGCAAAGCTAAGCGTGGCTACAAAGAGAGAACTCAACGCTACAGCGCCCATCCATGACAGTAGAGCCGTCTCGCATTTAGTCAAAATTTCATCAGCACGTAGGCGGTAGCTGGAGGGAAAGAGCCGCAACAGTAGGTTGCGGTAGGCTGGGGGATTAGCTAGTACCATAAGAGTAATCACCACCAGCAGTAGCATTTGCAGCACAATTACTACAGAGCCAGAGAAAAACGTAAAAAAATTGCCAAATATTGTGGTGCTGACAGCCGCTATTTGCTGAAGTAAATCGGTCAAATCGGGCAAGAGCTGAAATTCTGGATTAGGCCACCAATCGGGCGGGTTAGATTGCAGTTGATCAAACCAATTACTGAGTTGCTCAAACCCTCTGGGAGTCAGCTCAAGTAACTCTTGAAACTGGCTAACAAAGAGCGGCAGCACTAGTCCTAAGAGAATGATTGCTGCCATGCAGACTAGGGCTGAAGTTACTAACAGCGCCCGCGAACGAGGCCAGCCATAAACACGCACAAACCGGCGAGTGAGGCTGTTTAATGCTGTGACTAAAACCACAGCAGCAAAAATCAATAGCACAAATTGCCGAAATCGCCACAGGATGAACAGGGCTATGCCCAGAAGGGCAAGATGAATCCAGTCGGTTAGCTTCACCTGCTGTTTACCTTGGTTTGTGGATTAGAGCGCTGGGAGATAGAGGATTTGAGCTAGACCCAATTTTTCTGCTAATCTGCCAGCCTAGCCTGATATGCTGAAAGTTTACTACACGTGTTTTGGTGCTATGGTGTCCTCCAATTCAGCCTCAATTCGTAACCTGCAGCACCCCATGATTCAGACCTTGGCTGATCGCATTGAAGCCGTCTGGCAGTCGCACCTGAGCCTATCCCCTTATCACTTACCCGATGACTTGGGCTATGTGGAGGGGCGGCTTGAGGGAGAACGGCTGACCATCGAAAATCACTGCTATCAAAGTCCTGAATTTCGTAAATTGCATCTAGAACTTGCTCGCGTAGGTAACAGTCTAGACATTTTGCACTGCGTTATGTTTCCCCGCCCAGACTATTTCCTTCCGATGTTTGGCTGCGATTTAGTTGGCGGACGGGGGCAAATTAGTGCGGCTATTGTGGATTTATCTCCCATTGGAGAGAGTTTACCCGACACCTATGAAGCCGAGATTGCTGCCCTGCCTCGGCCAGTCTTTAGCCAGGAACGCGACTTGCCTGACTGGGGAACGATTTTTTCCCGCCATTGTCGGTTCATTCGCCCCGCTAACCCAGCTGAGGAAGCGGCTTTTGTGAACCTTATCATTAACTATCTGACCCTGCACTGTGAACAGGCCAGGCAAACCCTACCCAGCCCAGACGCTACCGAAAGCATTCTGGCTGGTCAGCGGTTTTACTGCACCCAGCAGCAGCAAAACGACAAGACCCGCCGGGTGCTCGAAAAAGTCTTTGGAGAAAGCTGGGCCGAACGCTACATGAAGACTGTGCTATTTGATTTGCCTCAGCTTGCATAGTGGCAACCCTTGAATACAATAAGGAATCTGCATCAGTTTTTCGCCAAACTGCTTTCTCATCGCCAACCCTGACTCCGGACACCATCATGGCCGTAAGTTTCCCCTCATCTCCAGATCTCGATCAGCGGCCTAGCGCTAGCCTGGAGCCGCCTATGTCCTTTAGTCCACCCCGCACCGGTCGCCTGATTGTGTTCACTGGCCCTAGTGGTGTAGGGAAAGGCACGTTGCTGAGGGCTTTGCGCGATCGCTACCCGGCACTCCAACTCTCGATTTCAGCCACCACTCGTGCGCCCAGACCTGGAGAAGTTCACGGCAAGGACTACTACTTTGTTAGCCGCGACCAATTTCAGGCTATGGTTGAGCACAACGAACTGCTGGAATGGGCCGAGTTTGCTGGCAACTACTACGGTACCCCCAAGGCCGCCGTGCTACAACAAGTTGAAGCGGGTAACTGGTTGATTTTAGAAATCGAGTTAGAAGGGGCTCGGCAAATTCGCGCTAGTTTTCCCCATGCTCTGCAACTGTTTGTGCTGCCCCCCTCCCTTGATGAGCTAGAACACCGCATCCGTCAGCGTGGTAAAGACAGTGACGAGGCGATCGAAAAACGCCTGGAGCGCGCCCGAGTTGAAATTGAGGCGGCCTCTGAGTTCGATATTCAAATCATCAACGACGACCTGGAAACGGCCCTACAACAACTGGAGCAGGCCATTTTTGACCAGTAGCGTTCTGCTTTAAACCCATTGGCAAAGGGGCTGCTGAGGATTTCAAGTGCCAGGTGTCAAGTGCCAGGAAAAGCCAGGACTTATGCTGCGGAATATTAGTTAGCGGTTTCTGTATCCGCAGCAGCATCTGGGTTAGTGGGCGGCAGCCCCCCCAAAACTACTAGCGACTCGATAACTTGCTTCACCAGCGGTGCGGCGATGGTAGATCCGTAGACATTATCACCCTGGGGTTCATCAATGACGGCCAGCACTACATAGCGGGGAGCTTCTACAGGCAAAATACCCACAAAACTGGTAATGCGTCCCGAACCATAGCCTCCAGATGGGTTAGCCTTTTGAGAAGTGCCGGTTTTGCCACCAATGCGGTAGCCGGCTACCTGGGCTGGTTCACCAGTGCCTTCTTCCACAACGGCCTCCATCATGGTCATAATGGCCTGACTAGTTTTCTCAGAGAATACCGGTTGCGCCGCCGGATGCTCAGGCTCCCAAAGCAGCGTGCCATCCTCGGCAACTAAACCGCTAACCACATGGGGAGTAACCAACTTGCCACCGTTGGCCAGTGCCGCCTGCAACTGCATCATCTTGATGGGCGTGAGAGAAAATCCCTGTCCAAAGGCGGTGGTAGCGGGTTCTACCTTACTGCGAATAAACTGCTCCCGGTCTTTAATTTGCCCAGGCGCTTCGTTGGGCAGGTCAGACCCAGAGGTTTCAGCAAGACCAAGGGTTTGCAACCAGGCAAAGTAGTCCTGGGGCGGCAGCTTTTGCATGATGCGAATCATCCCCACGTTGCTGGAGTACTTCAGCACGTCGGTAATTGAAATGGGGCCGCGTCCACCGGCTGTTGCAAAATCACTGTTTTTAATCCGCCACTGACCAAACTGAATTTGCCCACTGTCATTGACCAGTTCATCTGGGCTAAGCACACCACTTTCCAAAGCAATGGCAATGTTGATGGGCTTGAAGGTTGAGCCGGGTTCGTACAGGTCACTTACGGCCCAGTTGCGAAAGGCACTGACATCCGCCTTAAAGTACTGATTGGGATCGTAGCTGGGCAGGGTAGCTAGGGCCAGCATCTCACCTGTGTCAACATCCATGACCATGACGGTGCCTCGCTTGGCGCTGTGACGATCAACTACGGCCTCTAGCTGCTGCTGTGCCACTCGCTGTAAACGGCTATCCAAGGTGAGTTGCAAACTAGCTTTGGCCTGCTGGAAATGAACCATTGCAAGGCTAGGATCAGCCTGCTCAGGAGACGGTAACAGTAGCTGCTCCTGCTGAGCAATTTCTAACCCAGCCTGAGCTTCGCCCTCCAGATTGACAAACCCAACAATGGGCGCGAATAACGATTGTTGTGGATAAAACCGCTGCTGCTGCGGCAGAAGTTCCAAACCGTCCAGGCGCAGTTGGCGAATGCGATTCGCAACCTCGGCTGTAAGGCCATCGCTAACTCGAATGCCTGTTGACTGACGACTAAACTGGTTCAACAACTCCGTCTCAGAAGCCTGTAGCACTGGGCTGAGGGCAACGGCCACCTGTTCAGACGGCTGATTAAACAGTTGAGGATGGCCGTAGAGGGTATAAACCAGTCGATCTACCGCTAGCACATTGCCTTGCCGATCCACAATTGGGTAGCGCAACGGCTGAGGCTGATTTACCAAAGGACGTTGCTGCTCGGCCAGTTGGTTGAGGGTGTCTCCCTGCACCAGTTGTAGCCATACCAGTCGCCCGACCAGGCCCAGCATCGCGACCATCAGCAGCGCCCAAACCAAAACCAAGCGGCGGCTGATGTCGGTAGTTCTCGCTCTGACTGGAAGAGAGCGACGGCGCTGACGGTGACGAGTAGTGGCTGACGACCCAGAACTAGCCATAATCAAAAAAGCAAGATCACGAAAACCATGGACATTAGCCCCTGCCGCTTAACTAAGCTGGCCTAGAACGCCACAGGAGCCGTTAACGAAGAAGGCTAGCAGCGCTAGCTCAATAGCCTAGAGGTGGGGTACGGCCCAACCAAGATAATGGCGGCACCACAGCGGCAGTGGCGGGTTGAGTGCGCGCTGGGGCTGGTTTGAGAAAAATCACCTGGTCGGGCTTAGGCGGCTGAAGCCCTGTGGCCGTTTCCCCGGCCTGCTGAGCCATGTGGCTGGTCAAGATGGCATTAGCCGTGGTGAGCTGCTGCTCGCTACGCTGAAGCTGACTTAAGCGTTGGGTGGCCTGGTTAAGTTGCCGATCCACATAGACCGAAGCCCCGTAGCTAGCTAAAGATAGCCCCACCAAGGCCGTAGCTAACACCGAAGAAACCAGGTGTAGTTGCCCCAGCACCACCCTCAACCGACTAGGCTCGGCAGAAGGTAACGGGCGAAGCTGGGCTGGCTCCGCTGAGCGCTGTGTATCTCTAGAGAAGCCTGGGTTTGGATTACGCTGACTCGCCCTGGGCCGCTGGGTAGGAGTCGGACGAGGAACGTAGGATTTGAGCGCGGCAGACATAAACAACCCACACCACAGATAGAACTGTGGCTAGGATACTGCATTCTCGAAAAACTGCGCCATGCTCCTGAAAAACTACGCCACACCCTCTCCTTGGTCATTCCAGGAGACAACTCTGGGTCAACTCTGGGTCAAATCACAAGCACCCAGGTTAGCACCCAGCCACAACCTAGAGCTTGGTGCCGCACTGAGAGCAGAAATTACTGGTGGGCAGGTTTTCGTGGCCACAGCTAACGCAGTGCAGGGCTTCAGGCTCGTTGGGGCCTTTCACCTCTGGCAAGCCAATCATTTGATGGTTGCTCTTGCCTGGAGCCACCATCGGGTAGCAGTTTTCATCGCGCCGGACGTGGGCATCCATTAGCACGGGACCATCGTAAGCCAGCATAGCCGCTACGGCATCTCTGAGCTGGTTGCGATCGCGCACTACCATACCCTTAATGCCGTAGGCTTGGGCCAGCAGTTCAAAGTCAGGCATCCCCACTTCCATATTAGAAGATGAGTAACGCTCGCCATGAAACGCCTGCTGCCACTGCCGCACCATACCCTGCCAGCCATTGTTAATGATTACCGTTTTGACTGGAATACCATACTGAGCCAGGGTACCAAGTTCTTGCAAATTCATCTGAAAACTGGCGTCACCACTGATGCAGACGACCGTGTCGTTTGGCAATGCAACCTGTACACCCATAGCGGCGGGCATGCCAAAGCCCATCGTACCTAGACCTGCGCTGGATACCCATTGACGTGGCCCATTCTTCAAAAACTGCGCGGCCCACATTTGGTGCTGGCCTACATCTGTGGTGTAGTAGGCATGAGGAGCTTGCCGTCCCAGTTCCGTAATCACCTCCTGGGGAGACAACACATCGGCATAGGTAGGCACCACCAGCGGATAGTTCCGCCGCCAGCGGTTGATGCGCTCCCGCCAGAGCAACGTTTGATTAGGAGGTGGTAGTTGATTTTCTTCTTGCAGCCGAGCTAACAGGCTGATTAAAACCTGTTTAACATCGCCTACGATGGGCACCTGCGGCGTGCGGTTTTTGCCGACTTCCGCCGGGTCAATGTCGATATGAATGACCTGCGCCCGTGAAGCAAACTCGTCTAGCTTGCCCGTTACCCGGTCATCAAACCGAGCCCCTACCGCAATTAGCAAATCACACTCGCTAACAGCGAAGTTAGCGTAGGCCGTACCATGCATGCCCAGCATCCCCAAAGCAAGGGGATGATGCTCATCAAAAGCTCCCTTACCCATCAGGGTAGTGGTGACAGGAATTTGAAAGTACTCCGACAGGCGAGCGATTTCGGCATGGGCACTGGCGGTAATCGCCCCGCCACCCACGTAAAGCAAGGGTCGCTCACTCTGGCGGAGCAGGCGAATCGCGTGGTTAATCTGACGGGGGTTGCCTCGGATAGTAGGTTTGTACCCTGGCAAGCTGACTTGACCAGGCTCCACTGGCACATAGTCAAATTCTTCTAGCCCCACGTCTTTAGGAATATCTACCAGCACAGGCCCAGGCCGCCCAGTTTGGGCAATGTAGAACGCCTCAGCAATAATCTGCGCGATTTGCTCCGGCGAGCGCGCGACGTAGGAATGCTTGACAATGGGCAGAGTAATGCCAAAAATATCGGTTTCCTGAAAAGCATCGCTGCCGATGGCATGGCGAGGCACCTGGCCAGTAATTACCACGATTGGAATCGAGTCCATTTGGGCGGTGGCAATACCAGTCACCAGGTTGGTTGCCCCAGGCCCAGAAGTACCAAAACAAACCCCCACCTGACCCGTAGACCGAGCATAGCCATCCGCGGCGTGGGCGGCCCCTTGCTCGTGGCGCACCAAAATGTGAGTAATATCCCCAGCCGCCTCAGCCCGGTACAGCTCATCGTAAATCGGCAGAATGGCCCCGCCTGGATAGCCAAAAATATGCTTAACCCCGTGGCGCTTGAGGCTATCAATCAGGGCAAATGCCCCCGAAGCACGACGAACAAGAACATCGCTTTGGTTAGAAACAGGGGTGGTCATAGCTAGGTTGGGTCAGGGGACGGTTTAAAGAAAACGCTTCAGCCGCAAAACTAAGCGTGAATACCTGCAAGGTTGTTAAATCAGCAACAGATTAATTACCCAATTTTAGCAGCAGAGGTTTAGCTCTTTGCCGGATTATCTTAGGATCTTTAGATACCAGATCTTTAAGATACGGCTGGTTAGACCAGCCTGATGAGCAGAAATAGCTAAGCGGGCCTTGAGCGTTTGGTCAGCGGGCTAGCGGTCTAGAAGATTGCCCTCAGTCATGTAGTGCCGCGTCCAGCCACAGAGAAACTTCGCCGCACTCAAGTCCTGGGACGATTGGGCTAGGTTAGCCGTGCCCAGAGCTGATGCATCTCCCAAGTGCTGCCCTAACACCGTTTGGGGACTTTGCCACAGGCGCAAGTGAGAGACGGCTGGAGTGGCCACAAAGCTAGTCTTCTGCCGCCCCAAGCAGCCCGTGGTGATGTGGGTAATGCCGTCATGGCTGAGTCGATGCAGAGGAGCAACCCCACCCCAGGGTATGCCCCAACCATCTACCCAAAACAGCGCCCGCACGGGGGCTCGGTAGCGCTGCCAGTAGTGGGCTAGAGACG
>Ga0224723_1000749_pt1 | contig 21489 bp, 16 predicted proteins | sample Balambano_FR2_Me_FD_161647 | JGI IMG/M metagenome (GOLD analysis project Ga0224723, IMG submission 161647) | Freshwater sediment microbial communities from Lake Towuti, South Sulawesi, Indonesia - Balambano_FR2_MetaG | ecosystem: Environmental > Aquatic > Freshwater > Lake > Sediment | place... | reverse complement strand
GGGGGGGCCGGGGGCCCTCCCAGGGCGGTGCCGCAGCATCAGCGTGACCATCACACGCACCCCCCGGTCACCACCCGCGCCTCGGCCGCCGCGCGGCGGACCGTGCCGTCGCTCATCCGCGCAATCGCGATCACCGTCTGGTCCTCGGCGATGCGGATGCGGGTCTGAACCTCCGCGCGTGCCAGCGCCGGCGACAGCTCGAAGGCGGCGATACCCGGCGTCGGGTTGCGGGTGGCGATCAGGTGGATCGACTGCACGTGCAGCGCGGGCGTCTGCGGGCTGTCAACGCTCACCGTCACCGGCACCTGAGCCCCGTTCTCGGCCCGCGCCGGCAGGGTCAGCGTGATGCCGCCCTCGCGCGGCTCGGCATCCCCGGAAGCGGCCCGGATCGCCGCCTGCACATCGGCATCCGGCGCGGCCACGGCGGACCACGCCAGGGGGAAGATCGCCAGCGAGCCAAGGACGGCACGACGCTTCATGCGGCAAACATGTAGTCCGTGATGCTGCGATACCAACTGTCGGCATACCTGGCCTCCAGCCGGCGCTGTTCGGGCAGGTCGCCGCGTGGCGAGACCCCGCCGGAATTCGGCGTTTCGATGAAGCCGGTGCCCTCGGCGTTGGGGCGGAAGATGCCGACCACCGAGATGCCGTAGTCCGTGCCGACATGGCTGTAGCAGGTGTTGAAGTAGCTCGGGTTGCCGGGCGGTTCGCGCCCCTGCATCAGCGCCACCGCGCTGGCCACCGCCTGGCGTGCCGTGCTGTTGGCAATGAAGCCCGATTTCGGCATGGGCGGGGCGTTGTTGGCATCGCCGATGACGTGGATGTGCTGGGCGTTGCGCGCCTGGAAGGTGCGGGGATCGACCTGCACCCAGCCGGTCTGGTCGGTCAGCCCCGCCGCGATGGCAATCGTCGCCGCCGACTGGGGCGGGATGACGTTCAGCACATCGACCTTGTGCTTCACGCCGAACTCGCTCTCCATCACGCGCTCGCGCGCATCCACCCGCACCACCTTGCCGTCGCGGTTCGATGGCACCCATTCGATCATGCCGGGATACAGCGCGTTCCAGGCATCGACGAACAGGCCCTGCTTGCTGAACGCCTCCTTGGCGTCGAGCGCCAGGATCTTTGACCGCGGCTTCTCGCGCTTCAGGTAGGCGGCGATCATGCTGATCCGTTCATAGGGGCCGGGCGGGCAGCGGAACGGGTTGGCCGGGATCGACAGCCCCACCACGCCACCATCGGGCATGGCTTCCAGCTGGCGACGCAGCAGCGCGGTCTGTGTTCCGTCGCCCGGCACCCAGGCGTGCGGCGCAAGCTCGGCGGCGGCCTCGTCGTAGCCGGGCAGCACGCCCCAGCGGATGGCGATGCCGGGCGAAAGAATGAGTTTGTCGTAGGCGAGGCTCGATCCGCCGGAAAGCCGCACGCTGCGCTGGGCGGGATCGATCGCGGCGGCGCTCTCGTGGATCACGCGCACGCCGCGGGCGCGCACGGCGTCGTAGCCGAAACTGATGTCCGGGAGCTGCCGAACGCCGCCGATCACCAGGTTGCCATAGGGGCAGGTGATGAAGCGGGTGCGCGGCTCGACCAGCGTCACCTCGAGGCTGGGATAGGTGTCGCGGGCGAAGCGGGCGGCCGAGGCGCCGCCGAAGCCGCCGCCGACGATGACAAGGCGGCCGGCGCCCTGGGCGCGGGCAATGCGCGGCATGGCCAGCGATGCAAGAGCGGGCAGGGCGAGACCGGAAAGCGCCGCGCGACGGGTGATGGTTCGGTTCATGGTTCGCCTCCCTCAGCGCTGCGCCGCGAGCCAGCTGGCGATCGCGGCGATCTCAGCGTCGGTATAGCCGCGCGCGATGCGGCCCATGATGGTGCCCGGCCGCTCGTTGGCGCGGAAGGCGTTCAGCGTGGCGACGAGCTGGTCGGCCGGCCGGCCGGCGATGCCGGCGATCGGGCCGGCGCCGGTCGAGCCGACGCCATGGCAGCCGCCACAGGCCAGGGCGGCCAGCGGCGGTTCATTGGCATGCGCGGGTGCAAGCGCAAGCGCTGACAGCACGGCCAGCGCAGCTGTGGTGCGGTACATCAGGTCCCCTCCCCAGGGCTGTTCTTATTTACGATCTACGGACGTATATCGTCAAATCGACGTCGCGGCCACGGTTCGGTCCAGCCCGGGCCGGTCCAGCCCGAAGAAGCCTCGCAGCCGGATGCCGACCAGATTGCCTGCAAGTGCGGGAACGATCCAGGCCCAGCCGTGCAGCGAGAACGAGGCGACGCCGGCGAGATACGCGCTGATGTTGCATCCGGTGGCCAGCATCGCGCCGATGCCCAGCAGCAATCCGCCCACGATCGAGGCGGCGATCTCGCGCCAAGTCGGCAGTGTCCAGCGACCCGGTGTGCGAGCCAGCGTCGATGCCAGGAACGCCCCGGCGATCACGCCCAGGTCCATCACGGTGATGCGGTCGGCCAGGATCGGGCGCAGATAGGTTTCCGTGCGCGTGGGATCCTCCCACCACGGCCAGAAGGCGGGATCGTCGAGGCCGGTGCCCTCGATGAGGCGGGAGCCCCACAGCGGGAAGGCCGCCGTGATCGCCCAGGGGCGGTTGGCGACCAGCAATGTTGCCAGCGACAGCAGCGCGATGGCGACCGCGCCGGCCAGCGGCGGCCATGGCCCCCGGATCGAATGGAACGGGACCATCAGCGGCTCGGCACGGCCGTGGCGGGCCGCCTCGATGGCGCGCGCGGCCCCGAACAGCAGGGCGAGGATGCCGAGCGTCAGCGCCAGTGCCGGCCATGCCCCAAGGCTTGCGGCGAGTGAGACGGGCGACAGCGAAGGCCAGTCGCGCCAGAATTCCCACTGCCACGCGGCCAGCGTGCTGCCGGCGATGAAGGCAGCCAGCGTGATCCACATGCGCGTGCTGCCGCCGCCGGCGGTGTAGAGCGTGCCGGAACCGCAGCCGCCGCCGAGCTGCATGCCGATGCCGAACAGGAACGCGCCCAGCAGCAGCGCGGTGCCCGCCGGAAAGACGAAGCCGCGCACGCCGGGCGCCAGCGCGAAGGCGGCGGCGAACAGGATGGCGGTCAGGCCCAGCAGCACAAGCTGCGCGCGCACGCCGGCCGTGCGCCGCTCGACAAGCAGCCGGCGGTAGGCGCCAGTGAAGCCGAACGCGCTTTGCAGGAACGCAACACCCAGCGCCACCGCGATCAGCCATAGGGTCGCGTGGCGCCAGCCGAAGCCGTAGCCGAAGCCGGCGGCGGTCGCCGCCAGGAATGCCAATGCCACCACGCGAAACCGCACCTCTTCCCCCGCCGCTTGCGGCGGAACAGGTGTAGGTGAGAGGGGTGGCGCCGCCAAGGATACCCTGGCGGCCTCGGCGCTTCGCCACCGCATCAGCAGAACTGTCCAGAATCTCTCCGCTTGCCGGGTCGCCACCTTCCTGGTCATTACGCCACGTGTGGGAGACGGAGAGCCCTATCGCGTCGGCGTCGCCAGCATCGCCTGGTTGCGCGCGAGCGGACTCAGCGCATAGTCGGCCACGCGGTCGCGCCGATACGCCCAGGTCACAACGGTGAAGGCCAGCGGGATCAGCGCGTGATCCTCCACCGCGATCTGCTCCACCTCGGCCATCAGCGCGTTGCGCGCCCCATCGTCCAGCGTGGAGAGCGCGCGGGCGAACACCGCATCCAGCGCCGGGTTGCTGTAGCGCTGGCGGTTGAAGGCGCCGAGCCCGCGTTCGCGGTCATAGGTGGTCAGCAGCGCGCGGATGGTGTTGGCCCCCAGCGTGCCGGTCCAGGACCCCAGGAATATCGCGAACTCGCGGTTGGACGCGCGGGTGAAGAACGGCGCGCGCGGCAGGGTCTCCACCCGCGTCGCCACGCCGATGCGGGCGAAATACTGCGCCGCGCCCTGCACCATCTGCGCATCGTCGGCGATGAACCCGACCGGGCCGTGCAGCGTCAGCGCAAATCCTTCCGGATAACCGGCCTCGGCCAGCAGGCGGCGCGCCGCCGCCAGATCGTAGGGGATTTTCGGCAGCGCAGGGTTGCGGCCCTCGGTCGCGGTGCCGAAGAGCTGGTGGGCCGGCACCGCCATGCCGTCCAGCAGCCGGTTGGCGAAGGCATCGCGATCGATCGCCATCGACAAGGCCTGGCGCACGCGCCGATCGCGCAGCGGGTTGCGCGACAGCGGCTGGCCGGCGCGGTCGGTGATGAAGGGGGCGACCTCGCGCGACGAATCGGGGAACAGATAGACCAGGTTGGCCCCCTGGGCGCGCACGGCGCGGAAACGAGGGTCGGCGGCGACGCGGGCGAAGTCGGCGCCGCGCACGCCATCGGCAATGTCGATGTCGCCGGCGAGCAGGGCGGCCACGCGCGCGCCGTCCTGCGGGATGGCGCGCAGGATCACCCGCTCCCACGCGGGGCGCCCGTCGCGGTACGAGTCGTTCCGGGCCAGTTCCAGGATTTCGCCAGGGGTGTAGCGAACGAACCTGTATGGACCGGTGCCCACCATGCGGGCACCGCTGGCGAATTCGGGCGTGGCCGCGCCATCGTGCAGTTTCGCCGACAGCATCATCAGGTTGGCCAGATCACGCGGGATGAAGGGATAGGGGCCGGCAGTGACGAAACGCACGGTGTGCGGGTCGATCACCTCCACCGCCGCGATCGGCCGGGTGAAGGTGGTGAAGGGGCCGGGGCTGTTGGGCACGGTGTTGATGCGCGCGATGGTGAAGGCGACATCAGCGGCCGTGAACGGCGTGCCATCGTGGAACCGTGCGTCCTGCCGCAACGTGAACTCCCACACCGTGGGCGTGGCGATGCGCCAGGCGCTTGCCAGTTTGCCGACGATCGCGCCGTCCGGCTGTTCCCAGGTCAGCGGCTCGAACACGTGCTGGAGGGCCGCGTTGTTGGCCAGCAGGTTGTGGTAGTGCGGATCGAGCGCGCTGGGCCCGGCGGCGGTGCCGAAGCGCAGCGTCTGCGCCCCGGCCGGCACACTGGCCAGCACGGCGGCGGCGATGATCGCCTGGAACGTCCTTCTCATCGGCGCTTCCCTCCCGGAAGCGCCGATCACATCACGTCCGGCGTGGCGTGGTAAGCCGCAACAGGGTGAACAGACCGAAGGGCGGGCACGGCTCGCGCCACTCGACGCGCACGCTTGATCCGGCCAGCAGGCTCGCTTCGGCAAAGTCGGGGTGCCAGCCCAGGCGGCGCGAGAACGGCGCCATGGTGCGCTCGACGGCCCAGCGGAAGCCGCCTTCAGCGCGGAAGTGGTTGACGAACAGGATCGTGCCGCCCGGCCGCACCACGCGGACCAGTTCGCGCAGCATGGAAGCGGCATCCGGCACCACGCTGGCCACGAACATGCCGACGGCCGAATCGAAACTGGCATCGGGGAATTCCAGCGCCTGGGCGTCCATCTCCAGCAGCGACTCGACATTGTGCAGTCGCTCGGCGGCGACCTTTTCGCGCGCCTTGGCCAGCATCTCGGCCGACAGGTCGACTCCAACGACGCTGATCTCCGGCCGGTAGTGCGGCAGCGCCAGGCCCGTGCCCACGCCCACTTCCAGCACGCGGCCGGGCGGCAGCGCGTTGATGGCGGCGACCGCGCGCATGCGGGCGGGGCGGCTGATCCCGCCGAACACGGTGTCGTAGATGCCGGCCCAGCGGCGATAGGCTTGCCGCACGGATGCCGCATCAAGCGGCCGTGCGGGGTGGGCTGCGTCCATCCCGGGGGTCATTGCGCGGCAGCCATAACCCCGCCATCACGCGGACGCAACCGAACCGTCACGGTTTACCGCCTCAACGCCGTGAAGCGTGATCGACCGCCATCCTTCGCCCCTCGACGACCGAAAGCACGCCGCCGGCGGCGATGACCAGGCCGCCCAGGATGGTTGGCAGGTCGGGGATGTCGGCGAACACAAGCCAGCCGAACAGCGAGGCCCAGATCAGCTGCGTGTAGCTGAACGGCGCCAGCAGCGAGGCGGGGGCCGCGGCATAGGCCAGGATCAGCAGATAGTGGCCGATGCCCCCCAGGATGCCGATCGCCAGCAGCGAGACCATGCCCCAGGGGCTGGGCGTGACCCACACGAACGGGACCGCCAGCGAGGTCACCAGGCTGGCGGCAAGGCCTGTGTGCCAGATGGTCGTCAGCGCGTCGTCGTGGCGGGCCAGCAGCCGAGTCATCACCGCATAGACCGCGAACAGCATGGCGGTGACCAGCACCAGGAACGCGGCCGGATGCGTGACACCCATGCCGGGGCGCATGATGATGACCACGCCGACCAGTCCGGCCCCGACCGCCGCCCAGCGGCGCCAGCCGATCCGTTCGCCTAGCCACCATCCCGCCAGCACCAGCACCAAGAGCGGCGCCAGGAAGTTGATGGCGGTGGCCTCGGCCAGCGGGATGAAGGCGATCGCCGCGGTGAAGCACAGGTTGCACAGCGCCAGCGTCAGGCTGCGCACTGCCTGCAGCCAGGGCCGGCGCGATACGGGGGGCAGTCGCTTGCCGGCGACGCGCACCGCGAGTGACACCGTTGCCAGCTGGATGACGAACCGCGCCCACAGGATCTGCAGCACCGGCAGGTTGGCGGTGGCTGCCTTGATCAGGACGTCCATGCACACGAAGCCCAGCACGGCGGCCGACATCAGCAGGATACCGCGCAACGGGCGGTCGGCGGCGCTGTCGGTCATGTGTGCGGATCAGCCGATGCCGAGTGCCGTGCGGAACCGGTCCTTCAGCAGGGCGCCATCGCGCGGTGGAAGCACCAGCGGCGCCGGCGCAGCGTCGATCCGGATGGTGGCGAACACCGGCCCGGGTGCTTCGCGGAGCACGGCGATGGCTGCATCCAGATCGCCGTTCGCACCTACATTCATGGCCTGCCCGATGCCGGCGCCGCGCGCCATCGCCGCCAGGTCGGTGCCCGCGCCGCCCTGGCCGCGCCCGGCGGTGTGGCTGGCCTGGCCGCCGGTTTCGCCATAGCGCGCGTTGTCCAGCACGCAGATGGCAAGGTTCGGCGGCTGGCGGATGGCCACGGTGGCCAGGCTGCCGATGCCCATCAGCATCTCGCCGTCGCCGGTGATCACCAGCACGCGCCGCGCCGGCTGCGCGATCGCCAGGCCCAGCCCGATCGGCACCGCGCCACCCATGGCGCCCCAAAGCGGCAGGTTGCGTGGATCGTCGCCGGCGGCGGTGATGTCCCAGGCCGGGCTGCCCAGGCCCGCGATCACCAGCATGCCGCCGCGGTCGGCCAGCAGGCGGCGGACCATTTCGCGCCGGTCGAACCCATTGCTCATGGCACGCAAACTAGCCGCGAACGAGATGGCGGCAAATCCGGCCGGGCTTGGCGGGCCAAAAACTTCGCGTCATGGTGCGCGATCGTCTGGGGAGACAAGATCATGATCAAGCGCCGTTCGCTGCTGGCTTCGGCCGCCGCAGCACCCGTTGCCGCATCGCTTGCCGCGCCGGCCATCGCGCAGGCGCAGCGCCCTCTTCGCTTCATACCGCAGGCCAACCTGACCGTGCTGGACCCGGTGGTGACCACCGCGGCGGTGACGCAGAACCACGGCTATTACATCTACGACACGCTGTATGCCGTAGGCGCCGACCAGGTGCCGAAGCCGCAGATGGCGGAGGGCCACACGGTCAGCGACGATGGCCGCACCGTGCGCATCCGCCTGCGCGAGGGGCTGCGCTTCCACGATGGCGAGCCGGTGCGGGCGCAGGACGCCGCGGCCAGCCTGGCGCGCTGGGCCAAGCGCGACGTGTTCGGCCAGATCGCCGATACGCGGGTGGACAGCTGGGGGGTGGCCGACGACCGCACGATCGAGATCAAGCTCAAGCGCCCCTTTGCGCTGCTGATGGACGCCATCGCCAAGCCGACCGCCAATGTCGGGCTGGTAATGCCCGAGCGGATCGCGAAGACCGATCCCTTCACGCCGGTGACCGAGACCATCGGTAGCGGCCCCTATCGCTTCGTGCGTGACGAGTTCGTGCCGGGCTCGCGCGTGGTGTACGCCAAGAACCAGAACTACGTGCCCCGCCAGGAGCCCCCGGAATGGCAGACCGGGGCGAAGGTCGCCCATTTCGAGCGCATCGAGTGGCAGATCATTCCCGACCCGGCGACCGCCGCCGCCGCGCTTCAGAACAACGAGGTGGATTGGTGGGAACAACCGCTGGTCGACCTGCTTCCCACGTTGGCACGCGTGCGCGGCATGACGATCGCCCCGCTCGATCAGACCAACTATCTGGGCATCATCCGCTTCAATCACCTGCAGCCGCCATTCAACAACCTGAAGCTCCGCCAGGCGATCCAGATGGCGGTCAACCAGGAAGACTACATGCAGGCCAATGTCGGCACCGACCGCAGCCTGTGGAGCACGAACTACAGCCTGTTTACCCGGGGACTGCCGCTTTACGACGAGGCCGGCCCGGGGGCGGCCCGCATGATGGGCCCGCGCAATCTGGATGCCGCGCGTCGCGCGGTGCAGGAAAGCGGCTATCGCGGCGAGAAGATCGTGATCATCAACCCGACCGACTTCGCCACCATCGCGCCGCTCGGGCGCGTCACGCACGACCTGTTCCGCCGCCTGGGCCTGAACAGCGACCTGGTCGAGACCGACTGGGGCACGGTGGTGCAGCGCCGCGCCAGCAAGGAACCGGTCGAGCGCGGCGGCTGGAGCGTGTTCCACACCTGGTGGCCCGGCATCTCGCTGATCACGCCGGTGGCCAACAACCTGCTGCGCGGCGCCGGCGAGGCCGGCTGGTTCGGCTGGTTCAGCAGTGCAAAGAACGAGGCGCTGCTGCAGGAGTGGATCGACGCGCCGAACCCGGCCGCCGCGCGCGCCGCCGCGTTGGCGATGAACGCCGAGGCGATGGAGCAGGTGAGCACCGTGCCGCTGGGCCTGTTCCAGATCCGCACGGCCTATCGCGGGCTCACCGGCGTGCTGCCCGGCACCGCGCCCTATCCGTGGAACGTGCGCAGGGCCTGACGCAAGGTGCTCACCCGCGCCGAGATGAAAGGCAAGGCCCAGACCGTGCTGGGCCTTGTCGATCCCGCCAGCCTGGGCAACGTGCTGATGCACGAACACCTGCTGTGGGACCTGAATCCACCCGACCGCCCCCCGTTGCCCGAGGGCATGCCGCTGGCCCACTGGTGGGGGCTGGCCAACAGCGAGACGCACACCGCCGACAATCTCCGCAACCGCAGTGTTGATGTCGCGGTCGAGGCGGTGGCGGAGGCGCACGCCGCGGGGTGCGGCGCGATCGTCGAGCTCACCATCGGCGGCCTGAAGCCGGACCCCAAGGGCTTGGCCGAGGCCTCGCGCCGAACGGGGTGTGCGATCGTGATGGGCTGCGGCTGGTACGTGGACCAGTATCAGCACAACGACAATCGCAACCGTTCGGCCGATTCCTTCGCCGAGGAAATGATCGCGCAGGTTCAGCAGGGTGCCTGGGACACCGATGTGCGCGCCGGCATCGTGGGAGAAATCGGCTGCCAGTGGCCATGGACGGGGCGCGAGAAACTCTGTCTGACCGGTGCCGTCGTGGCGATGCAGGAAACGGGCGCGGCGCTCACGATCCATCCCGCCCGCGTGCCCGACCACCCGATGCAGCTGGTGGAGTTCCTGCGCCCCCTGGGCTGCGACCTGTCGCGCACCATCATTGACCATATCGACCGAACCATCGGCGACGACGACCGCCTGTTCGCGCTGGCCGATTCAGGCGTGGTGCTGGAATGGGACCTGTTCGGACAGGAAGCGACCTATTACGCGCACAGCGACTTCGACATGCCCAACGACATCCAGCGCCTGCGCGACATCAGGAAACTGATCGATCGCGGCCACCTGGACCAGATCGTGATCAGCCACGACATCTGCCACCTGAGCCACTTCACCGCCTATGGCGGCTGGGGCTACGCGCACATCTTCAAGCGCGTCGTGCCGCGCGCGCTGAAGCGCGGCTTCACGCAGGACGAGCTCGACGCGATCCTGATCCACAATCCGCGGCGGCTGCTGACGTTCGTGTAGCGGCGCCTATTGCCGCGGCGGGAAGGTGGAGAGCCATGCGCCCAGCACGGCCGCCGCGGAAAGCCGGTTCTCGGCCGCCGCCCGGCGTTCCACGCCCCAGCGCTTATCCACCACGAAGATCACCGCCTGGGTATCGCGGCTGAGCAGGCCGTTGTGCACCAGGGCAGCCATCGGTCCTTGCGCCGGCTTGATCTCCGTCACGCTGCGCGACGCCGCGACATAATCCGGTGCCGCGAGTTCGGTTTCGAACTCCAGGTCGTCGCGATGGTCTTCGCTCTCCCGATTGGTGCCGAGCAGTTCGGTCATCACCCGTTCCTGCAGGTCCTCGATGCCGGCGTTGAAGGTTTCCTGGAGCTGCGCGATGCGCGCCAACACCGGGCTGTTCGCAGCCTCGCGCTCGGCGGCGTCGGCGTTTCGTTCGGCCAGGCGCTGCAGCCGGTCCAGCGTCGCAGCCATGTCGGGTAGCCGCTGGCCGGTGACCACCAGCTCGACCACACCCGGCAGCAGCTTCGCCCGGCAGTGGCCCGGGCCGGCCAACAGTTCGCCGCCTTGGGGCAGCACCACGCCGACGCCGGAGGCGGCCTCGGTCCAGACATCGAAGCGCATGGCGCGCAGCACGGACTCCTCGAACGCGATCTCCCGCAACAGGGCGTCCACCGCCTCGGTGTCGTCCACGCCCTCGCGCAGCGCGTCGAGCCGCAGCGTGCGGCCTTTGACCAGCGTGATGTCGCCGCACCGCATTCCCTCGGCCGTCGTGCTTGAAGCCGGCGCGGTGCGGAATGCGAACGCCGCCTGCGCTACGGCGCTGCGGGCCTCGCCCAGATCGGCCGGCGCGCGCGGCAGGCCGGCAACGTAATGCGCCCGCATCGCCCAGCCGATCCCGGCCGCGCCGAGTTGCAAGCCGCCGCTGCCCACGCCCACAACCCGGCCTTCGAAATCCACCAGCGGCGCGCCGGAATGGCCGGGCAGCAGATGCCCGCTGACGCGCAGCACCTCCGCCGCCAGGCTGGGCATGCCGACGCTGCGCAGGCTGGCGCGCGCCGCCTCGTTCAGGGCCTGGTCCAGCTTCGGCGCCTCGGCATTGGCGGCGGTGACGCGCAGGGCCGCAGCGTCGCGCGTGGCGACCCCGATCGGATAGCCATAGACCTGCACCGTCTCGTTCACCGCCGGCACCCGCTCGGTCAGCCGCAGCGCGGCCACGGCGGGAGGATTGGCGACCTCGAGCAGCGCGAGATCCGCGTCGCGGAGCGCGCGCGAAAGGCGCGCGGTGCGCTCGGCGCTGCCCTGGTAGCTGACCCGGATTTCGCGGCACCCGGCCACGACGTGCAGCGCCGTGACGACGCGCCCCGGCTGTTCCCAGGCGAAGCCGGATCCGCCGCGGTCACCGCCCTGGCAGCCGAGACCAGAAACCCGCAGCACCGCGGGCGCGACACGTGCCAGGACTTCGGCAGTGGGCCCGTCCTCGGGCCGCACCTGTGCCGGCACCCCGGCAGGTATCAGGGCAGCCAACAGCAGGAGTGCAGCAGTCAGGCGCCGTCGCATGCCCGCCGAGCCAAGGTGATTGTTCCGCACGAGACACGTTAGCGGATCGCAACCAGCTCGCCTAGCGCAAACTCAATACACCCCACCGATCCCGTCACTCACGCCGATGATCGGGGCGCCACCCTCGCGGCCATGCTCGGTGCCCGGCTTGAAGGCCTCCCAGATGAAATGCCGTTCGCCGGACCAGGCGGGCAGGCCGGTTTCCGGGTTGATCCGCAAAAGGCGAATGCCGGGGGGCGTGCGGAAGGGCAGGGGCGGCTTGCCCTGCATCGCCGCCTCCATCACCACCCTGAAGATCGGCGCGGCCACCGTGCCACCGGTCTCGCCCTCGCCCAGGCTCTGGTTGTCGTCGCGCCCGACCCACACCGCGACCACCAGGTCGGGCGTATAGCCGACGAACCAGGCATCGAGGTAGTCGTTGGTCGTGCCGGTCTTGCCGGCAACCGGGCGCGCGCCCAGCCCGGCCCGCCCGCCGGTGCCTCGCTGCACCACGCCTTGCAGAAGCGCGGTCATCTGGAAGGCGCTGGCGCGATCGGTCACCTCGCGGCGCGTGTCGGGCAGGGTCGGCGGAAAATCGGTCGGCTCGGGTCCCGAACACCCCATGCAGTCGCGCGCGTCGGCACGGAACACCACGCGACCGTCGCGGTCCTGCACGCTGTCGATCACGGTGGGCGAGATCTCGCGCCCGCCATTGGCGAACATGCCATAGGCGGCGGCCTGGCGGATCACCGTGGTTTCGCCGGCGCCCAGCGCCATCGAGGGCACGCGCAGCATGTTCGGGATCACGCCGAAGCGCCGGGCGCTTTCTGCCACGCGATCCAGGCCCACCCGCTCGTCCAGCGCCAGGCGGATGGTCATCAGGTTGCGGCTTTTTTCCATGCCGCCGCGCATCGGGATGGGGCCGTAGAACTCGCGGCTGTAGTTCTGCGGCCGCCACATCTGGCCGTTCGGCTGCGGCAGCTCGAACGGCGCGTCCAGGATGCGCTCGGTGGGCGGAATGCCCTGTTCCAGCGCCACGATATAGACAAACGGCTTGAACGAACTGCCAGGCTGGCGCAGCGCCTGGGTTGCACGGTTGAACTGGCTTTTGTCGAAACTGAAACCACCCGACAGCGCCAGCACGCGCCCGGTGCGCGGATCGAGTGCCACGATCGCGCCTTCCACCTGCGGCACCTGGCGCAAGGATGCACGTTCGGGAAGGCCGGGCACGGCGGGCCGCGCGGCGCGCCCGCGCGCGGCGGGTTCGGCCGCGGTGCCGGCGGTGGCGGGCAGGATTTCCACCAGCACCACCTGGCCGGGTTCCACCACATCGGCCGGGCGGCGCGGCGGCGGGCCAAGGCGCCCGCCTTCCAGTGCCTTGCGTGCCCAGGTCAGCTCGGCCATCGGCATCGGCAGGATTCGCGGCTGCGGCGGCACACCGGGGCGCGTTGCGCGTTCCAGCAGGCCCACCCGCGCCTCGGTCGCATCCACGCTGAGCACGGCGGCAAGCCGCCACTCGCGCGGCGCGCCGGCGGGCGGCTGCGCATTCGCCAGCGCCTGGGTCCAGCCGGTGGCGAACTGGGCGGGCGGCATGTCGAGCAGGCCCACCGGCCCGCGCCAGCCGCCCCGGCGACGGTCGAAGGCGATCAGCCCCTCGCGCAACGCGCGGTCGGAGGCGACCTGAAGATCGGGGTCAAGGCTGGTGCGCACCAGCAGCCCGCCCTGGGTCGCCGCCTCGGCCCCGAAGCGTTCGATCAGCTGCCGGCGCACCTCCTCGGCGTACCAGGCGGCGGGTACGGTCTCGGCCAGGCGCCCGGCGCGCACCACCACCGGCTCGTTCTTCGCCGACATCGCCAGTTCCGGGCCCAGGCCGCGATCCTCGACCATGCGGTCCAGCACCCAGTCGCGCCGCGCCTTGGCGGCTTCGGGGAAGCGGAAGGGATCGTAGTTGTTGGGTGCCTTGGGCAGTGCTGCCAGGAACGCGGCCTCGGCCGGGGTCAGTTCCTCCAGCGCCTTGTTGAAATAGGTCATCGCCGCGCTGGCCACGCCATAGGCGCCGCGGCCCAGGAAGATCTCGTTCAGGTAAAGCTCAAGAATGCGGTCCTTGGGCAGGGCCTGCTCGATGCGGATCGACAGGATCGCCTCGCGCGCCTTGCGGGTCAGCGACACCTCGTTGCCCAGCAGCATGTTCTTGGCGACCTGCTGGGTGATGGTGCTGGCGCCCACCGGCCTGCGGTTCTGGCCCATGTTCTGCAGATTGACGATCGCTGCGCGCGCGATGGCGATCGGATCGACGCCGCGATGGACGTAGAAATTCTGGTCCTCAGCCGAAAGGAACGCCTGGCGCACCAGCGGCGGAATGCTCTCGATCGGCACGAAGATGCGCCGTTCCGTGGCCAGTTCGCTAACCAGCCGCCCGTCGCCGGCATACACCCGGCTCATCACCGGCGGCTGATAGTCGCGCAGCCGCTCGTGATCGGGCAGGTCATCGGCGTAGTGCTGATACAGCACGAAGCCGGCGATGGCGCCGCCGGCGCCAAGCGTCAGCAGCAAGGCGAACGCCCAGCCGAACAGGCGGGCAAGCCAGGGGGTGCGCCGGTGGCGGGGTGCCTCGGGCGGTGGCTTCGATTCGCGGAGCGCAAGCGGCGCATCGGCCTTCATGCGCCTTCAGATAGCGCGGATCGCCCCCCGGCGTCAGTCCGGGGGGCGATGAAAATCCGGTCAGATCAGGTCTGCGGGAAGCAGCACCCGGTCGATGGTCTGGATGAAGCCGTTGCCGGCCGCGCGGTCGATGCCCCAGCCGATCAGGTTCGGGTCGGGAACCGAGGGGTCGAGATCGCCCAGGCGCGTGCCGTCCGGGGTGATGGCAAGGCTGCCGGTCAGCGAACCGCTACCGTCGGCAGCCAGTGTGGCGATGCTGTCGGCGGCGGCGATCTGTGCCGCCGTCAGGGCCTGGGGCGCGAGATGATAGGTCAGCACCGTGGTCAGCAGCGGGATCGGATCGCCGCCGCCCAGCGTGGTCAGGGCGCCGACGATGGTGTCGAACACGCCCTGCTCATCATGCCCGCGATAGCCAAGCGCGCGGGCCAGTTTCAGGAACGCCGCGTCGGTCGGCGCGAACAGGGTGAGTTCGGCCGAGGCGTCGGCCAGCGCCGATGTCAGGCCGGCGGCGTCCAGCGCCGCATTCAGGATGTCGAAGTCGCCGAAGTTGCTGTCGAACCCGGCCCCGCTCTGCGCCAGCAATTCGGCGATCGAGGGCTCATAGTCGAACGGCAGCAGCACGCCGTTGATCGAGTGCAGCACGCCGTTCGCCGCCTGGATGTCGGATTTCGCGCCAAGGAAGCCGCTGGTCGTATCCGGGTCGGCATCGATGATGAAGCGGCCCTCGACCGCCAGCGTGCCGCCCTGCACGGTCATGACATCACCCGCCGCGTCGAGCTGCGCCCGGCTGAACGAACCGCCGGTCACGTGATAGGTCAGAATCTCGGTCAGCAGCGGAATCGGATCGCCATCAGGTGCGGCGCGCGACAGCCCGGCGGCGATGGCGCTGAACGCCTCGCCCTCGTCGCGACCGAAATAGCCGAAGGTGCGGGAGAGTTTCAGAAACGCGTTGTCGGTCGGCGCCAACAGGGTCAGCGTGGCGTCGGCATTGGCGAGCACGTCTGCCAGTCCCGTGGCGTCAAGCGCCGCGTTCAGGATGTCGTAGTCGTGCGGATTGGTATCGAAGCCCGGGCCGCTTGCGGCCAGCAGGTCGGACAGGGTCGGCAGCGCCGGCTGGCTGGGCACCGCCTCGGGCAGGTCGGCCGGCAGCAGCACGCGGTCGATCGCCTGGATGATGCCGTTGCCCGCCTGCTGGTCGGCACGGAAAAAGATGATCCGCGGATCAGCCGCGGTGGGATCAAGGTCGCCCAGGCTGAGGCCGAAAGGCGAAATCGCCAGGCCCGCTAGCGTCGAAATCGAGGTCTGGGAGGCGATCTCGGCGGCGGTGCGGGCGCTTGGCGCGACGTGGAAGGTCAGCACCTGGGTCAGCAGCGGAATCGGATCGCCGCCGCCCAGCGTGGTCAGCGCATCGACAATCGCGCCGAACGCACCGGCCTCGTCGCTGCCCGCATAGCCGAGCGACTGCGCCAGGCGGATGAAGGCGGCATCGGTCGGGGCGAACAGTGTCAGGTCGGCATCTGGCGCGTCCAGGGCGCCGGTCAGACCGGCGGCATCCAGTGCCGCGTTCAGCATGTCGAAGTCGTTCGGGCGATTGTCGAAGCCGGTGCCGGAACGGGCGAGCAACTCAGCGATGGTGGGCGATGTGGCGGTCATGGAGAGCTCCGTGGGTTCACTGCGTGTGCGCTAGCCGTGGGTAAATATCCCACTTCTCGGAGCGATCAGGGCGTGACATTTGTGCTTGCGTGATCACGAGCCTGCGATCATCCCCCGGAGCGCGATTTTTCGGTGCAGTTATTCAATCTCCACTGCGTCCGCCGACGGCGCGGTGCGTAAGTTGATGGTATCTTGCACACGACTTGGAGTGGGATTGTTTCTCAACATGAGACGGGACAGGGACAGGCCGGCGCCGCCGGATCGCCCATCGCCAGTGTGAGCAGCAGCCATTCCCCTGCCACCCTCCTTGACGCGCTGCGCACCATGCTGCGCCCCCTGGTGCGGCTGATGATCGCGCGCGGGATCACCCTGCCGGCCCTGACCGCCATGCTGAAACAGGTCTTTGTCGAGGTCGCAGCCCGCGATTTCCGCCTGCCCGGACGCTCCGCGTCGGACAGCCGCATCAGCGTGCTCACCGGCGTGCACCGCAAGGATGTGCGCGCCATCCGCGACCATGAATTGCCGCTTTCGGTGCCACGCAGCGGCGGGCTCGGGGCGACCGTGCTCGGCCGCTGGCTGGGCGACCCGGCGTGGCACGATGCACACGGCCAACCCATGCTGCTGCCCCGCCAGGCACCGCCCGACCAGCCCAGTTTCGACCGCCTGGTCGCCGGCATCAGCACCGATGTCCGCCCCCGTACCGTGCTGGACGAGCTGCTGCGCCAGGGCCTGGTCGAGCACGACCCCACAACCGACACCATCCGCCTGCTGGCCGAAGCGTTCGTCCCGCGCGAGGGCGAGGCGGCGATGCTCGGCTTCATGCGCCAGAACCTGCACGACCACATGGCGGCCGCGGCCGCCAATCTGCTGGCCTCGCCCGATGCGCCGCGGCGGCTGGAACGCGCGGTGTTCTACAACAACCTGCCCGGCACCGATGTCGATCGCCTGGAAGCCGAGGCCCGCACCCTCGCCTTGGCGGCGCTGCGCCACCTGAACGGGCTGGCGCTGGAAGCCCAGCAGGCCGGGCACGAGAACCCGGCGCCGAAGGAGCGCTTCCGCTTCGGCGTGTATTTCTGGCGCGAACCCGTAACGCCGGCCCCCGACGAAGCCTCCGGAGGGAAACCATGATCCGCCGCCGCACCGTGCTGGCCCTGCCGGGCCTTGGCCTGCTTGCCGGCGCCTGCGCCGCCGACCGGCCGGTGCCGGTCGCGGCCAGTCATGGTCCGGACGAAGGCGGTATCGGCGGCACCGGCATCTTCGGCGTGCTCTCGGCGATCGATCCGCTGCGGCTGAATGGGCTGGCGATCGCAACCGACGCGGCGACCGTGCTGGAAGGCCCCGCCGGCCGCGCCGCCCCGATGCCTGGCGAGGCTGTTGCCGTACACGCGCTGGCCACGCCAGCCGGGCTGCGCGCAACCCGCATTGCCGTGTTCCATGCGCTGATCGGCCCCCTGACGGTCGGCCCGGATGGCGGGCTTGCCGTGCTGGGCACCCGACTGCTGCCGGATGCCGGCCTGGTCGCGCGCGACGCCCAGGGACGGCCGCACGCGGTGCGCACCGGGCAGTGGGTCGGGGTCAGCGGCCTTTGGCGCGATGATGCCGTACAGGTTTCGGCACTGCGGCTGCTGCCGACCCCGGCAGCCGGGTCGGCCGTGGTGCTGCGCGGCATGCTGCGCCGGCGCGATGGCCGCTTCGTCGTCGGGCGAAGCGTGATCGACCCTGTTGCGGTGCCGGTGCCGCCGCCGCTCGACCGGTTCGTGGTCGTGCGCGGGCGCGCCACATCCTCCGGCCTTGCTGTCGAGTCGCTCTCCGTCGAACCGCCGCCGTTGCTGGCGGCGCGGGTCCGCCGGCTGGCCGTGGAAGGTTTCCTGGCACCGAACGGCGATACGCCAGGCTTTCACCTTGCCGGGTTCGGCCTGCCTGTTGCCCCGGCCACACCGCCGCCAATCGCCGATGGCCGCGGGCTGTTCCTGGGCGGCTGGGACGGCAGTTTCCGCATCGAGGCCGGGCTGCCGCTGCCTGCCGATCCGGCGGCACGGGCCAGGGCGCTGGCGGCGCCCGACACCGACGCGGCACTGCGAAACTGGCTTGCAGGCACATGATCGGCCACGGCCGGTCAGGTCTCGCGGGCGTTCCCTGACCCCGATCCGGTGCGCGCTGCCTCGGCCAGCTGGGCCTCGATGGCGCGGTGCATCGCGGCGACCACCCGGCGGCGGTATGCCGGGCGCCGCAGTTTCGCCTCATCGGCGCGGTTGCTCATGAAGCCCATCTCGACCAGCACGCTGGGCACGTCGGGCGCCTGCAGCACGACGAAGCCGGCCTTGCGATGCGGGTTGCTCAGCAGCGCGACATCCGGTTCGCGGTCGAACTCGCCCACCATGCGCCGCGCCATCTTTACGCTGCCGGTGGCGGTCTCGCGCCGCACCAGGCTTGCCAGGATTCGCGCGACCTCGGGGCTGACATCGCGGAACGCGGGCGTGCTGAACCGGTCCGCGCGGTTCTCACGGCGGGCGAGCGAATCGGCCAGCCGGTCGGTTGCGGCGGCCGAGAGCGTATAGACCGAGGCACCGCGTACCGCGGCGCTGTCGGCCGCATCCGCGTGGATCGAGACGAACATGGCCGCGCCCCGCGCCTGGGCAAAGCGCACGCGGGCTTCCAGCGGCACGAAGCGGTCGTTGGCCCGCGTCATTGCCACGCGCACCTTGGCGCCACGTTCCAGCGCGCGCTTCAGATCAAGTGAAGCCGCCAGCGCGATGCGCTTCTCGTAAGTGCCGGAAACGCCGATCGCGCCGGGATCCTTGCCGCCATGGCCGGGATCGATCACCACCAGCGGCTTCGGCGCGGGCCTGGGACGCGGGGCGGCTGGGCGCTGGCGCGGCGCCGGCGTGGCCATCGCACCTGCAGGCGCGCCCAGCAGGGCAACCATCAACAGCAGTGAACGCCGGCGCGGCATTTTTGGCACCACAACCTCCAGCTGCAATATTGCCATATCCGCCAGCAGGTTGCCAGTGAATCCTAAACCTATGGCGAAGCAACGTCGGCCTTGCCGCCCGGCGCGATCTGTGTGCTTAGTCCTCTCCGCCCGGGCAGGCTTGTCGCAGACCCCTCCCGGCTGCTCTCGGCCCCCACGTGGCCGGATGCGCGGCGGGCAAGGGTGTCGGGCGGCGCCGCGGGCGCAGGTATGGTTTGCCTGCAACGCCATTCCGCCATCGGGCGCGCGCCTTTCGCGCGCTCGCCAGACTTTCGGTTCGCGATGCCCCTTCCGGCTTCGGCCGCCGCCAGATCACCTGCAATGCCGCCCGACCCGGGCGGCGTGCGGGGATTCGCGTGGCCGGCCCGGCCTTGTCGCATGCGCACGCCCGATGGCTCACCCCATGCCCGCCGCACCGCGCCGGGCCAAGGAGCCAAGAATGCCCAAGCGCATGCTGATCGATGCCTCCCACCCGGAGGAAACCCGCGTCGTCGTCACCGACGGCACGCGGCTTGACGAGTTCGACGTCGAGACCTCGACGAAGAAGCAACTCAAGGGGAACATCTACCTCGCCAAGGTTGTCCGCGTGGAGCCGTCGCTGCAGGCGGCGTTCGTCGAGTATGGCGGCAACCGCCACGGCTTCCTGGCCTTCGGCGAGATCCACCCGGACTACTACCAGATCCCGGTGGCCGATCGGCAGCGCCTGATCGCGCAGCAGGCCGAGGAGGCGCGCGCCGCCCAGGCGGAGGAGGAAGCCGAGGACGAAGCCGATGACTCGCCGGCTCCGGCGCCCGAGCCGGTGGCGGAGGGCGCGCCGGAAGAGCACGCCGAGCCGCCAGCCGCCGAGTTCACCGAGGCCCCGGTCGAAACGCTGCCGGCGATCGGACCGACACCGACGGAAGCGATCGAGCCGCTGCCAGCTGCTGATCCGCCGGCCGAGGAGCCGCCGCCCGCGTCCACCCCCCGCGCCCAGCCGCTGGCGATCCCCGTGGAGACGATCAGCGCGCCCGCTGAGTCAGGATCGGCCGAGCCGGCCCACGCCGACGAAGCCGGCCCAACGGCTGCCACGCCCGACATCATCGAGATCGCGCCCGATCCCGCGCCGCCGCCCGAGCAGATCAATGCCGAGGCGGCAGAGCCCGTCGAGGACGACCAGCCGCCGCGCCGCATCCCGCCGAAGTTCCTGCGCAACTACAAGATCCAGGAAGTCATCAAGCGCCGCCAGATCCTGCTGGTGCAGGTCGTCAAGGAGGAGCGCGGCAACAAGGGCGCGGCCCTGACGACATACCTCTCGCTGGCCGGCCGCTACTGCGTGCTGATGCCGAACAGCCCCCGCGGCGGCGGCATCTCGCGGAAAATCACCTCGGCGGCCGACCGCAGGCGCCTGCGCGAAATCACCGAGGAGATGCAGATCCCCGACGGCATGGGCCTGATCGTGCGCACCGCCGGCGCGCAGCGACCCAAGACCGAGATCAAGCGCGACTGCGAATACCTGCTGCGGCTGTGGGACAGCATCCGCGAGACCACGCTGGCGAGCTCGGCGCCGGCGCTGATCTACGAGGAAGCCAGTCTGATCAAGCGCTCGATCCGCGACGTGTACACCCGCGATGTCGAGGAGGTGATCGTCGAGGGCGAGGAGGCCTACCGCCAGGCCAAGGACTTCATGCGCATGCTGATGCCAAGCCATGCGCGCAAGGTGCAGCCCTATCGCGACCTGGGCATGCCGCTGTTCGTGCGCGAGAAGATCGAATCCCAACTCGACGCCATGCACAGCCCGACCGTGCAGCTGAAGTCCGGCGGCTACATCGTGATCAACCAGACCGAGGCGCTGGTCGCCATCGACGTCAACTCGGGCCGATCGACGCGCGAGCGCGGCATCGAGGAAACCGCGCTCCGCACCAACCTGGAGGCCGCCGATGAGATCGCCCGCCAGCTCCGCCTGCGGGATCTCGCCGGCCTGATCGTCATCGACTTCATCGACATGGAATCCGCCCGCCACAACGGCGCGGTGGAACGGCGGCTGAAGGACGCGCTGCGCCACGATCGCGCGCGCATCCAGGTCGGGCGCATCAGCCATTTCGGCCTGATGGAGATGAGCCGCCAGCGCCTGCGCCCATCGCTCACCGAACAGGCCTTCGTCACCTGCCCGCACTGCGCCGGCACCGGCCTGGTGCGCACCACCGAAAGTGCGGCGATGCAGGTGCTGCGCGCCATCGAGGAGGAGGGGGCGAAGCGCCGCGCCGCCGAGATCGCGGTCACCTGCCACACAGCGCTGGCGCTTTATCTGCTCAACCACAAGCGCGATCGCCTGGCCGGCATCGAAGCGCAGGCCGGCATGCGCGTGGTGTTCGCCTCGGACGACGCGCTCAACCCGCCGGCGCATCGCATCGAGCGGACCAAGGCGGCGGTGCCGTCCGACCAGCTGCCCGGGACCGCGCCCGCGCCGGCACCGATGCCCGAAGCCGACGCCGACGAGGATGACGTGGCCGAGGAGCCGGATGTCGTTGCCGAGGAGTCCGAGGCGCAGGACGATCGGCCGGCGTGGACCGATGACGCCAATGGCGACGAGGAAAGCCGTCGCCGTCGCCGCCGCCGGCGACGCGGCCGGCGGGAAAACGGCCAGGCGCCTGCGGCTCCGCCTCGGGCTCGTCATCCGGCTCGCCCTCGAC
>Ga0224723_1000748_pt1 | contig 21521 bp, 12 predicted proteins | sample Balambano_FR2_Me_FD_161647 | JGI IMG/M metagenome (GOLD analysis project Ga0224723, IMG submission 161647) | Freshwater sediment microbial communities from Lake Towuti, South Sulawesi, Indonesia - Balambano_FR2_MetaG | ecosystem: Environmental > Aquatic > Freshwater > Lake > Sediment | place... | reverse complement strand
TCGGTGATGTAGTACTTGCCGCTGTGAGAGCCAAGGTCTTTCAAGTCGGCAATGCGACCGGGGCGAATTTCCGGGTTGCCTTCGCTTTTGGCATCGGCGTAAACAAACTGTCCGCCCAGCTCGTCACAGAGCGCTTGAGCCATGACATCGGCTTCCTTGGCTTGAAACACCGGCTGATCGACGACGATCATTTTGGGGTTCGCAGGCTGCCCGTTAAAGGCAGAGCTGGTGCTGCTGCCTCTGCCGTTTTGGGTGTCGGTGAGCGTTCTATCGGCTTGCGCTTTTGCCAGGATTGGACGTTTGGTGCTGTAATCCCAGCCGCGCACTTCTACCTCTTTGACCTGTTCAGCGCTGGTCAGCCGGACGCGAAAGCTCTGAATCTCTTTGAGCCATTCCATCTGTAGCGAGTTAGAGTCAGGCTTGGGCTTACGGAAATTGAGCTTGCCGTCCTGCACGAATAGCTCAAAGCCAATCCGAGTAGCGCGTGATCGCAGAAACTCCATGTTGGTCTGGTTGGCTTGAAATACATAGTCATGCGGTGCGCCACTCGCTTCGATCGCTCCTGGCTTGATGCCGACTTCTGCGATCACTTTCCTGACAATATCTGTGTCGGTCATGTTGAGGAACGATCGGCTGTAGCGTCCTCGAAACAATCGATGCGAAGCGTCGTAGCCGCGCACAATCACCGGAGCCTGTGTGCGTTCGGTAAAGTGCGTTTCGATCGCCGTGATTTCGCCAACTAAAAGGCTGTCTTCGGCTCTTTCCCATTCTGGTGAATAGGTGGTGGTAGAGACAAAGCCAATTTCGACGGATTTCCCAATCTTGAATAGATCCCGGTACTTCCAGGGTTGCTCGCGCACAATACCGGACTGGTAGTCATTGCGGATGACCAGCGTAAACATTCCAGGCTGATGCAGGCTTTCCTCTACAAACGCTTGCAGAATATCTTCTATCAGCGCTGGAGACGCTTCTTTTCCGTCAATTTTTAGCTTTAGCTGCGCCTGGTAATTACCATCCATAGTCACCTTTTAGAGAGTCGATCGAAGTCAATTCCAGAAACAAGTCACATCAGGTTCGCTGCTTTTATTTGCCTCGCCGCGAAGCCATCGTGTCATTGGCATTGGGTTGAGCGGGGGGTGTTTGCGTATTCTCGCTGGGAATCCCATCTGTTTCTTTTAGCGTGAGATTGTCTACTACGGCGCGTACCGGCACACCGTTGGGCAGAAACATTGTCAGCTTATAAGTCAATCGCTCTACAAAACAGTATTTCAGGTAAATTTGACCTCCCCAGGAGAATGTGTAGATTGGTGGACGCTGTTTGCCTTCAACAAACTTAACGGCTGCTTTCAGGGGGTCAATATACCGCGTAATCACGTTGCGATCACCGCTGTTTTCGTAAGTGTCGAAGAGGATATTGTTGATAGTGATTTTATACGCCTGGATATTTGAGAAGCTAACTTTTGGCTTCCCCGATTTTTCCGATCGTGTGCCTGCGTTGTCGGCAGTTTCAACGACACCATCAAACGCTAATTGTGTCGGGTTAAACATAAACTCGATCGGTTGAACTCCCGAAGTTTCTCCGGGGGCTGCGCTCAGTCTTGCTTTGACAGGAGTTGTTGCCATCGTAGATCTGGTTTAGTGGAGCCTGTTTAAGAGTTATCAACACTGAATGAGCTGGTATTCCTGACACAGTCAATCATATTTAATATTCAATCTAATATTTGAAATTGCTGTATTTCTGTCGTTCTTGCTCTTGCGCCAGTCGTGATTGCAGCAGTTGATACACCGCTTGAGTCAATGCTTCGAGCTGACGTGGCAGCGGATTGTTCACCCCGATCGGCTGCTGTTGGGCATTGGGCGAGTCTGCCTCTGATGTCAGTTTAATCGACTTAAAGAAATCTGGGCTGATGATATCGATCCAGGGGGACTGCTGAGCCGCTGTGTGAAGATATCTTTCGCGATCGATGGCGAACCGATCGCGAATCAATCCATAAACCGTTTGCGCCAGCAGCTCTAGTTCTGATGCATCGATCGCGCCCGTTTGTCCTGGCTGCACCTGTCCTGGCTGCACCTGTCCTGGCTGTACCTGTCCTGGTTGCATGGCAGCCGCGATCGGACTGGTAAGCGTATACTGCGATTCCGCAGCGGGCGATCGAGAGCTGAGGGGTTGTGCAGATTCTGCCTGTGACAGACTGGCTGAGCGCGGGTCTGCTGTCGCTGAGGGCAGTTGAAACTGCTGCTGCCACGATGCGGCAGTTGGAGGGGCTGACTGACCCAGAAGTTGCTCAAGGCTCGACCAGGCGGCAGGTGAATCACTGACGGATTCCTCATCTGATTCTGTCTGGGTCGATCGTCCCGGCGGGGCTGGAACTGCTGCGGTCGTTTTGCGTGGCTCTGTGCTGTCAAGCCCGTGTCGATCGAGTTTGGGCATCAGCAAATCAGGTTGCGCCAGCGGTTTTGTTAATCCCAGCGGCTGCCGTTTGGGTAGTACAGGCAGGTCAGGGCGATGTTGCGCGGAGTCTGTGGTGGTTGGTTGCGCCGGTTGCACGGGAGCGGTGTGCGATCGCTGCAATGGGCTTGCTGCTGCGGGAGCATTGGTCTGCGGCGTTTCAGCGGTTGGCTCTGCAACTGGCTGTGCCCGTCTCTGGACTGCTGGCTGTCCTGGAGCGGGTTCTATGGCTGGTGAAGTCGGTTGAGCCGATCGCTGCTCAGCTAATGGAGCGGACTCTGTGGCTGGTGGAGTTGACTCAGCAACTTTGATTTCCGAATCAGGTTGAATGTCCGATCGCGTCTCCGATCGCTTCAAGGAAATGTGCGTTTGAGCCTCTGCTGGCGGCAACAGCGGTTCTGTCTGGGGCTGCACAAGCTTTTGAGTTTCGCGAATCGGCTCTGCAACCGGCGATTGTTCTGTGTTGGGTCGTTGCGTAGAAAGCGGCAATGCGGTTGTGTCGAACTTCACAGCCGGTTCAGGTGTAGCCGCAGCGGTTGAGTGTGTCGATCGCTCCGCTTGGAGTTCACTGCGCTGCACGGCTGGTAGCAACGGTTCAGGTAATGCTGACCCAGATTCGTCCAGTCGGGGAGCGATCGGTGTTACTGGCGATCGGTCTTTTAGTGTTGCATCTTGAGGTGACGAGGTGAAAGGCGCAATCGAATCGGATGGCGCGATCGTATTCTGTCTCGCCGCAAAAGTTTGTTCAACGACTGGAGTTGTCTGAGGTTGAACCTGAGTAGGCTCGATCAATTGGGGACGAAGCTGTACGGATTGAGCCTCGATCGATCGAGGTGCTGCTGTCGCTGACTGATCCTGGTTAGCGTTGGGTTTTGTATCTGACTGTTGCTGCGTGTCTGGAGCAGGAGTGGGTTCAATGCGACGTTGAATCAATGGTTGGATAGATGGTTGCGTTGGCTCAGTCGATCGCGGCAGGAGCTGTGTTGAATGAATATCGATTGATTGAGGCGAGGCGGTAGATTGCTGCTCCTGGTCAACATTAATTTTTATATTTGATTGCTGCTGTTCTGTCGCGAAAGCGTGTTCAGCACGGGGTTGAATGGATGGTTGAACAGATGATTGAACTGACTCGATCGATTCAGAATCAATGTGCTGTATCGATTTAGAACTCGTGTGAACATCAATGCTAGTGTCAGTATCAGTTTCTTCAAGACTGGTTTCTAATTTGGATGATGCAGGCAGCTCTACAGAGGAAGGCGTGACAGACTGACCGAAGAATTCAGCGTGAGGAGGCTCGTCCGTCAGTTTGGGTTGAATATCTGGATTTTCAGTGATTATTGATTGAATTTCTGTGTGGTCTGAGTTCTCGTTTGCTGTTTGAGACGCGATTGGTTCAACTCTCGCTTCTGCCTGCGGTTGCAGCGATACCGGCGGCACTCCGGACACTGGCGGTGCAGCAGACACTGACGGTGCGGTGGTCATTGACGAAAGCTCGGAGGCAACTGCCTGCTCAGGCTGTTTTTGAACATCTTGCTGTTTTTGCTCAGGCTGTTGATCAACCTGCCTCTGCACGATCGAGTCCGGTGAAGATAGAGGCAACTGGCGATCAGCATCTGCAACGGGCGCTGATGGCACGCGATCGATCTGAGGCTGTGCAGCCGTTGTTGCTTGAATCAGGGGTTGGGCAGGAGGCAAGTCTGGAACGGCTGCGATCGACTGTGCTACTGCGGGCTGTACGATATCAGAGTGTATGACAGCAGACGGTGCGATAGCGGCATCAGATGGCAATGCCTTCTGTGAACCAACCGTTTTCTCTGTTTCCTCAGACGTTGATAATTCTGAAGCTTCAATCTGGTTGCGCTGAGGCTGTGGCTGCTGAAGCTGTGATGGCTGAGGCTGCCGTTGCAGTGGAGTGGAAGCGCTCTCTTGAGGGTCGAATAGTGAAGGCTGCTGTGAGAACTGCGGCTCTTGCCTGGGCTGAACGATCGCTTCAAGTTTTGAGTCGGGTTTTGCAGCGGAGTCGTCTGGTGCTAGCGAAACAGTTTGTGTGTCGGGCAGCGCTGCTGTTTGGGGTGATGTCTGTCGTGACATCTGTGGTGATGTTGACGTTGGTATCAGCGGTGTTACAGCGTCTATTGCTGGCTCTAAGGACGAACTCCTTTCGCTCTCTCGCTGGACTTGCTCTGTCGTTGATTCTGATATAGATATAGATTCGGAAAGTGATGTGCTCGAATGCTGTGTATCTAAGGTGGGGGCAATTTCAACCGTAGACGGAGCCTGATTGCAATCGATCGCAGCCAGGGTTGTCTCTGTCTCAGTTTGAATTTGTGTTTGTGAAGACTGAGGTGACGATGACTGAGATGCAATCAAGCGATCTTGAAATTGTTGAGTTTCTGGAGCTGATGATTGTTGAATGATTGGCTCAACCTGAGTTAGAATGAAAGACTCTACGGACAATGGAGCGGAGGCTGTTTCAGATTGGGTAATTGGTGATTGTTGATTTTCTAGTAGTGGTTGAGAACGATCGTGAGCTTGATTAACTTCTGGCGGCGGTGATTGCTGGACGACTAGCTCAGCCTGAGATGAAGGTACAGTATCTAACGGAGAAAATGCACGTTCAGATTCAGGATGCGTCGATCGCTGGACTGTCAGTGAAGAATTGAACTGAGTGCTGCGGGTTTCTGGGGCTAGCTTGAGTGCTTCAGCCGATGTAGAAGATTGCTCAGTTTGAGACTGGATGAATTGCTGATCCGAATTATCCGCCTGCATCGATCGCGGCTGTCGCATTGCTTCTGCGTTGGGTGCGGTTGCCGCGTCTACAGACAGATTTGTTGCTTCCGGGGCAGACTGGCTGGATTGAGTTGGGTCAGACGATCGCTGGAAGGAGTCAACAGAGGCAGGAGGGCGATTGACGACATCAAAATTTGCTGGAGCGGGTGTGGAGGCTGGGCTGACGATCGCAGCGGTCGGCAGCGATTCTTTTGCAGATTCAGCAGGCTCGACAGCAGGCTGCGGCAGCCCTGATGCCGCGATTTGAGGCTGAGACTGCGCCTGAATCTGATGTGCGACTTGTGCCTTGATGCCTTTGGGAGCTGCTGTGAGGCGGCGCTGTAGTAACCGTGTGCTAGCGGGTGCTGCCAGTACCGAGGCTTGACTGAGCGGCTGCCGTTGCCCCAAAGGTTGTAGCGTCTCTAGCGCCCCAGAGGATTGCTGAATAGATTGAGCATCTCGCTGGGGCTGGGGGCTTTCATGCAGTGTCGCATCGCGATCGAAATTGATATCGAAGCGGGCATCTGGTGTTTCTGATATTGGTATCCCTGATGCTGACTCAAATGCGGGTTCAGAGAAACTGACACCGCTGCTGTCACTGAGCGCAGAACGCTTGAGAAAGTCGGCTTGCAGTCGTTGCCCTAGCGTCGGCGATCGGTGCGCGCTGGAAAGCGGCTTGAGGGTTGCTGTCTGTCCGAGCGGCGGGCGCATCACTCGCTGAACGGTCTGCCCCAACAGAGCAGTGGTCAGCGATCGATGAAACCCCAAAGGCTGCATGATGATTTCCTACACGGTTAGGTAAAGTATCCTGAGCCAGACACCCGACCCTGAGAGAGTTCTTGAGCACCGCCGCCTCTGGATTGGTTATCGACCTGCAATCCTTCGTAGGCTAAGGTTAGCTCTTCGATCGCCACAGTGCTGGAGTCTGCTTGCAGTGCCGGAGCCTGCCAGCCCACCGGCACGGCTCCAATGAGCGTCCAACACTGCATCGTGTCGCCTGCCTGATTAAACAGCAAAATGTTGATGTTGCGCCGCTTATTGGGCTGTCCGGCTAAGACATCTTGAATCCACTGCCAGAAGGTCAAACTGTCTGTAACCCCACGCTTGAGCGTGACATCAGAAAATTCTGCCTGCCCCAATAGAATGCGCTGCTGGTCGTTGACTCCTCCTTCCATCTGGGCTTCGCGCTTGATTTTTACGCCCAGACCAGAGCATTCGCTAAACGAAGCGGCGATCGTGCTTTCCATCTCCACATAAAAGCGGTTGGCGGTCACATAGTTCAGCTCACGGCTGGCTTGCACCATCAGAACCTCCTGCCATGTCCCTGGCGGTCGCAATGATTTCGCAGTTCTTCTGCCATTAGTTTATAAACTCGATCGCTCAACTGCCGCAGCAGAATCGGGTCATTGAGCACCTGCTCTGCGAGGTTGGCAATCCGGTCTGCATCAGTCTGGTTGGGATTCGTCACGCGGCTGCTCCCAGATGGCGCTCAGCAAGGTTTGCACAGGGTCTGTTGGCACTAAGCCAACTTCGCTCATTAGATACTGCCCTTCGGTGGTGTTGAGGATTTCTGCCAGTGCGGCTCCTGCCTCAGAATTCTGGGGATACACAACGCCCAGCTCATAGCTTAAAGGATAACCTTGAACGCTCGGTAAGTAACTGCCTTTGGCACCGCACAGGTCGGTATTTTGGTCAATAGGATTGCCGTTGGACTGAATCAAAACTTGCACGGGGGCTGCACCCGCCTGACTCACTGCCAGGGGATAAACAGAGCACTGATCAAACGTGCGCCCCAGGCGATCGAACCCAATGCCGATCGCGGTTTCATTCTCCTGGGCTACACTCTCCTGATTCGCGTCAATCCACATGCGGTTGTAAACGTCCCACGGTTGACGGTCTTGTCTGGCGGCAGCGAGATCGCGTGCTCTGACGATCGCTTCCACCTGCCGAAATTTTGCAACCAGTTCCGGGTCGTTTCCCAACACTTCTGATTCAAACAGCCGCACAGTTTCCTGATCTTCAGAGAAAAATAGCTTCACCCGAAAGTCGCGCTCTGGAAACAGCGGAGTATCGGTGCCGCTCGTGTAGAGCTGGCGCAGTTGCTCAACCGTGATCGATCGCTCCAGTTCGGTCACAGCAACGGTATTTCTAAAAAGATAGGGGTCGCTAAAGGGCACAAACACGACTAGCGCATCGTATGCGACGGGTCGAGCCTCAAAGTCCGCAGGCAGCTCGTCGGGGTCGGGCAGACGCATCAGGGCAACGTCTGCTTTGCCCTGCCGGAGCTGGCTGATCACATCGTTCCCTGAGACATTCTCTCTTGTAATTTGATCGATGCCCTGATGCCGGTTGTCGATCGCCTCGATCAAATTTTCGCGAAAGGCGACTTCTCCCGGAGCGGCGTTGGTGGTAAACGTTCGTGCCAACGCATAGTACCAGGCTCCATCCGGTTCAACCAGATACGAGAAAGTCGCGGGAGCGCTGCTAATGTCGCCGATTCTGTAAATCTTCGCTCTCGGTGGGAATGGCGAAGTTCCGGTAATCCCCTGGGGTGTTTTTCTGCTGGTCAGCCAGGTCAAATATCCCAGCACTCCTGCCAGAGCGAGGAGCACGATCGCGAAAATCAGCCAGCGGCGATCGGCAGTTTGAGCGGCGGCAGATGCTGCCTCAACAGAGACTGGAGTGACGATTGGTATCGCGACCTGGGGTTCCGGGAGCTTTCGCAGCTCGTGCAGCGCTTCCTCAGCGGTGTCAAACGGACAACTCAGTCCGAGCAGGCGCTGAATGAATTGCCGTAAGGGATCGTCGTTTAGCTCCCAGGTCATTTGTCCTTGCGGGTCTGCGGCTGAGGCAGGCGTGAGCGTGCCGCCCGCCAGGTGTAAGCCGACCTCGCCCAAGGCTTTCAAATCGTCTTTCACTGTGCCCAACTCGCGGGTCGATCGCGCCGGAACAGAGTGAAACCGGGGGGAGGCAGGCGAATGAAACAGGTGTTCCCACAGCTCTAGATCGGTCAGATAGATAAAGAACTGCCGCTCATCGCTGAAGCCTGCGTCTACATGCCGCACCAGCAAGCTGTGAAGGCTGAGGTTGCCGTGCGGTAATCCGCGTTCGGAATCGCCAGAGGGAAACTGCACGCGATAGGCAGTGTGCAGAAATCGCAAACTCTCTAACACCTGACGCAGCACTTCACGAACCTGTCTGGCGCTCACCTGTCTGGCGCTCACCTGTCTGGCGCTCACCTGTCTAACAGCCATTGAGCCAGATGGCGATTGAGACAGATACGCGGCTAGCGTAGTGTTGTGGTTGATGGGCTTGGTGATCAAATAGCAGCGTTGCTCTTTGGGCAGCGCGATCGCATCTATCAGTTTCACAATGCGAAAATCGGGTCCGTTGCCAATTTTCTGATTCAGCTCAATCAATCGCTCAAATGCTTTCTGCCGTTCCTCCAGCTCCTGCGGCGTAAAGCCATCATCGTCAAGCTGATATTCTTTGATCAACACTGGCTCGTCGCTGCGGGTTTTGCCTTCATACAGGCGAATGCGTTCCCCTTCTACCAGACAAGCGCCGATCGTGTAGCTATTCCAGCGACTTCTAATCGCAGTATCGGGCAGGAGGTGTGCCGCTGGTAAGGGATAAGTAACGGGCACAAGTGGGGCAACCGCAAGAGGCAACCCGGTTTGGACGGCAGTCTGCGCTGATGCTGCTGAACCATTGCGGCTAGCTAGTTCTGGCTGTGCTGGTTCTGGCTGTGCTGGTTCTGGCTGTGCTGATTGAGACTTTTTGCCTCCCGGCAGTTCAGCATTTTCATACCACTGCTGCGCGACTTTGGATGCTGCCTGAGACACCACCTGGAATGGATAGCGAATGAAGTTCGTGCCCTCGTTCGCTCTTCGCCGCACCTGATTCACAACATCTACAAGTCTCACTGATGGCATCTCCTGGCGTGAGTGAGGCGATCGAATTGGGTCTACAAGATTTTTGGCAACTCCGCATCCACCGTTTCTGCAACCCTTGCAGCAGGCGCTGACTGCTCATCCTCTAAGTCATTGATCTGCCGATAAAACTGATAGAGGTAGTTGAGGTCACTGGCAAACAAACCCTCAATCACCGCAGGACTCACTTCTTCTAATGCACCCAGCCGGGTAATCACGCGCGACAGGATAATCACGGTCGCGTAGGCAGGATTGGATTTGACTCTGGGATCGCGTAAGGGCACAATCTCGTCGATCGCCTTTGCCAACCGCATCACCCCTTTGCGATGCAAATTGCCTTCTCCGTCCAGATAGCCTTTAGGCAGGGTAAACTCAAACTCTGTCTGAAACATTGAAACCTACTTTGTGCGAATAAAGGCTTCAACGGCAAGTTCCAGCTCTTCAATTTCCATGTCGCTGCTTTGAGCATTGAGATCAGCAGCGGTATATCGAATGGGCCAAGCCTTCTGGAAGTTAAATCTTGCCTGTTCTTGACCCGCCTGATCATAAATGACGAGAGAGCCGTCTCGGAGCTGTTCGCCCCACTTGCCTGCTTCGACTTGCGCGAACCAGTTCCACAGCGTCATGGAGTTCGTCATTCCCCGACGCAGGACGATGTTTTCGGTTTTGGCATTGCCAGGAATTTTCGTGCGAATGACGCGCCCCGATTTGGCGTTTGCCCACTGCTGGGGGGCAACCTCACAAATTTCCACAACGTCCTGACTGCGCTTGAATCCCTGGCATTCCAGGAACGTCGCATCTACTGTGTCATTGCTGCCGTCTAGGGTTAGCTCCAGATAGAAGCGACTGGCAGTCAGCAGTTCTGAAAATCTTGGCGATTGCCCGGATGCTGTCATGGATTTGACCTACTTACTGCACGCGTTCGATACCTTCGTGAACCAGTTCCAGGGTTTCGTTTGCCATGTTGCTGTCAGCCGCTGTGAAGCTGGGACCTTCATACTTGCAGGGATAAGCGTTTTTCACTTCCCAGCGTGCCTGCATGTTGCCGCCCTGATCGTAGGCGCTGACTGAAGCCGCTTTGCGGTTGCTCGACCACTGCGACGCGCCACTGTCGTTGGTGTTGCAGTTCTTGTACCACACGTAAAGGTCTTTATCCGTCGTTGCCACGAGTTTGACGGTGACGTTGGTGAATTTTTCAGTTGTCGGGGTTGCCTGCCGGACTCTGGCTCCGCCTTTACCCGCACCATGCACGCCACCGTCACCCGCGACCGGAGACTCTACCGACAGCCCTGAGACTTCCAGAATTTGTTTTTCAGCAATTCCATCTGCCTCAAAATAAAAGCGACAAGCCGTTAACAGTTCAGCCATATCTTTAATTTGCCTCGTTGTTTGATGTGTGAGCTGTAGTCTTTGTGTGACTGATGATCGAGCAAATGAATCATGAAATTTGGAAACTGGCGATCGACCTCAAACATCGACCTCAAACATCGACCTCAAATAACAGTGCGAAATCGACGATTGCTAGCGGTCGATCGCCTAATTAGATACACCGTTTGCTAGACCTGATCCTGACTCGGGTCCCACTGACTGATGCGGAAGACCACAAATTCAGCAGGGCGGACGGGTGCTACACCCACCTCGACGTACAGGAGACCCAGTTTCATCGTGTCTGGTGTGTTGAGTTCGGCATCACACTTGACGTAGAAGGCTTGCTCTGGTGAACTGCCAAACAGCGCGCCTTCTCGCCAGATCCGCTCCAGGAAGTTTTTCACAGTGCGAGTTACCCGCGCCCACAAATCTTCATCGTTGGGTTCAAACACTGCCCACTGCGTTCCCAGTTCGATCGACTTGGAGATGTAGCTCATCAAGCGACGAACGCTAATGTAGCGCCAGTCGATATCGTCTTTTTGAGCCAGCGTGCGTGCGCCCCACACTAGCGTGCCACGATCGCGAAACTTGCGAATACAGTTGATGCCCTGTGGGTTGAGCAGCTCTTGCTCCCGGAAATTAGTGTCATACGCCAGCCCCAGCACGCCTCTGGGCACTTCATTGGCAGGTGCTTTGTGAATGCCGCGCGATTCGTCGGTGCGGCACCAGATGCCCATCATGTGCCCACAGGGCGGCACCAAAGTCGGCTTGCCGCTGTCGCGGGGGTTGGGCACCTGAATCCAGGGATAATACAGCGCGGCAAACTGCGATCGCCGACCAAAACCATCCATCAGCCACTGTTCAACATCCTGAGGCTTTTGTTGCTCAGGTGCGACAGGTGCTGGACTTTGACGCTTCACCGGGGGCGGGTCAAGCACCACCATGCGATAGGCAGGGCTGGGGGCTGAGCTTTCACAGCCGGTGATCATCATCTCCATCACGCCATGCACCTGTTCCAGGCTGAGCAGCCGCTTTTGATACGCCAGCATTAGATCGGGGCAGGCGATCATCGCCACTTCGTCAATTTCAAACAGTCCTTGCACCCCGGAGCGGCGCTTGCGCGTTCCATACATTTTGGGATACCAGCGCTGCACCGAGTATTTGACCAGCGGCGGACTCACCTCATAGCTGCCGTTGGCAGGGCGTTTTGCCAGCGGCGACCCTGGCTCATCGGCAATCTCGACTCTGACGAACTCGGAATCTTGCAGTGCCGTTCTGACAAACGTCCCCACTGCGGGATCGACCTGCTCGTTCATTGTCAGGTGACGATATTCTGCGTCAACCTGCCGCTCCTGACCGTCTTCAACCACAGTTTTTTTGAGCGGCTCACCGTTGCGCTCTAGCCGGACGCGAAAGAACTCGCCGGTATCAAACGGCTCATCGTCATCGGGATTTTGTGAGGGACGTGGCTCATCGCGCTGAATTACCACGTTGATGCGACCCTGCTCGGCGGCTGATTCGGTCAAGCGAAATTCCAGAGAAGGACGCTTGCCAGCCGTGTGAACCAGCTTCGGCAGCGGCTGAAACTCTTCGTTCGGTGCGTCATTTGCCAGGTCAGGAAGCTGCGTGCCGATGCTGACCACCCAGCAGCGTCCGCCACCGTTGTCGAACCAGCCTTTGACGGCAAACGGCAGATAGGCTCCAAAATCAGTGAAGCCGTCAGAGCCAACCTTGGCGAAATTCTCCAGGTATTGACTCCAGGTTGTGATCAAAACTGGCTCAAATAGTTCTGCGTCGCCTCGAACATCTTCGGTGAAGCCAACAAATCCAGCGACGCTCATGCTAACCCCCTGGATAGCACGACTGCCTCGATTGACTTCCTCAACGTAAACCCCTGGAGCAAAGTAATCTAGGCGCGCCATCGGTTTAACTCCTGTATAAAGGACTAGGATTGTTCGGTTGATCGAATGGTTGAATGCTTGTAAATGAAACTGAACTGAGAACTTGCGCCGATTCTATTCTTTTTTAAGTGCGAACGCTAAGATTTTGATAGAAAATTTTTATTATTTTTCATAGTCTGTCATGCATTCTCAGTGTAAGTTGTGGCAATGATACCGAAGTGTATGCAGACTTTTTTTGAACTCGGTAGCGAATCTTACCAGGCATGAGCAATTATCTAGCGATCGCTACAGTCACCGCAGCCCTACAGCGCCTGTTGCAAGAAGGCATCCGAGAAGACGTGCCAGGTGCGACTGTGACTACCGTTCGCCCCGACAACCCAGGAACCGCCAGCCAGACTGTTGGTATCAACATCTACTTATATCAAGCAACGCCCAACCCAGCCTGGCGCAACGCTGATTTGAGAACGCGCCGCCCGAAAGGTGACTTGATCAAGCACGGGCAGGCAGCGCTGGATTTGCATTATCTGCTGACGTTTTACGGCAACGAGCAGGCGTTAGAACCCCAGCGGCTGATGGGAAGTGCCATTCGCACGCTGGTCGATCGACCCACACTGACCCAAGACATTATTCAGGAAACGATCGAACAATCAAACTTAACATTTCTCGCCAATTCCACGCTGGCAGACCAGGTGCAGCTCGTGCAGTTTATTCCCAGTTCGGTGACGACTGAAGACCTTTCGCGCATCTGGTCTGTCTTTTTTCAAATTCCCTACTCGTTATCCTTTGCTTTTCAGGGCACTGCGGTGTTAATTCAAGGTGAAAAACCGGGCAAAGCAACGCTACCGGTTCGCAGGCGCGAGTTTTTTGTGGCACCTGTGCGCCCGGTGATCGATCGAGTCAAGCTGGAAAAACCCAGGTCAGAGGCTCAATTCGACGACGACGACATTGACCGGGAGCCAGAACCCCTGACCCGCAGCAGCAGCCTGGTTTTAACGATCCGGGGACGCAGGCTGCGGGGCGAAAGAACGAGCGTCCGCATTGGGCGAGTTGAGGTTACGCCGCAAGCCGTTAGCGACGACGAGGTGCGGGTGCAGCTTTCGCTGCTCAGACCTCAGGAATCGCGCTTGCTGCGGGCGGGCGTTCAGGGTATCCAGATTGTGCATCAGGCGCAGCAGCGGTTCCGATCGGACATTGTCACCGCTCAAGCCTCTGAAGTTGAATCAAACGTGCTGCCGCTGGTGCTCTGCCCCAGGCTGATCAACGGCAACGAAGGGGTTGCAATGTTGAACGCTGAGGAGCAGGACGATGAAATCTATCGCGGCAACGTTACTGCCCAGGTGGATGTCACCGTCGCCCCAGAACAGCGCGTGTTTTTGCTGCTCAATGGTATCGACACTGCCAAAACCTACATTTTCAGGGCAAGCCGACGCACAGCAGAAACAAACGTGATTGAGTTTTCGATCGAAGCTGTGTTTGCCGGAATCTATCTGGTGCGCGTGCAGGTGGATGGGGCAGAAAGTCCGCTGATTGTGGATGTGGATGACCAATATATTGGACCAACGGTGACAATTCCATGATGGCAACCGCAAATCTGGCTGCAACAGCCGACTGGCAAACGGAAAATCAGCATTATCTGATGGCATCACTCGATCGCATCCGCCGCCTGCTGCACCAGCAAATCGCCAGTCAGCAACGATCGCCAGCGACTACCGAACCGCACGCCATGAGAACCGCCAATGCCGCAGCCAGTGCACCAACAGCCAGCTCACCAACAGCCAGTGCGACTGCTGCCTTCAGCCAGCTCTACCAAACATTTGGCTTGTCAGCGTTTGAGCAAGATGTGCTGCTGCTGTGTGCAGGCGTTGAGTTAGACCCGACGATCGCCGCTCTGTGTGCCCAGGCGCAGCCCGAAGTCAAGCATGGACTACCAACGTTTAACCTGGCAGGAGCCATGTTCGCCAACCGTCACTGGCTCGCTTTTACCCCAGATGCCCCACTGCGCCGCTGGCAATTGATTGAGGTGGGCACCGGCAGCACGCTGATGACTTCAGGGCTGCGAATTGATGAACGGATTTTGCACCAGTTCATGGGCATCTCGCAGCTCGACGATCGCCTGTTTGGACTGTTCAAACCAGCGCCTCAGCCCAATTTTCTAGTTGCGTCTCACCAAACGCTCGTTGCAGAGATCGTCGCAGCCTGGGGGCAAGAAGCTGCTGGCAACCCACTGCCCCTGATCCAGCTTTGTGGCAGCGACACTGCCAGCAAACAAACGATCGCGGCTGCCGCCTGTCAGCAGCTCGATCGCAGCCTTTATACGCTGTCTTGCAACGCTATTCCCACCAGTGCGGCTGAGCTGCATCCGCTGCTGCGGCTGTGGGAGCGAGAAGCCCGACTGTGTCACGCTGCGCTGCTGCTGGAGTGGGACATCAGCCATGAAGACACAGCGCGAGACTGGGCGATAGCGCTGCTGGTTGAGTGGGTAACAAGTCCTTTGCTGGTCGTCAGCCGCGACCGGCGATCGTTTCCTCAGCGTCCGGCTGTGACGCTGGATGTCAATCATCCCACTTCCAGCGAACAATTGGCACTCTGGCAGCACGCGCTGGGCGATCGGGCAACGGATGGCAACGGATTTGTGGAACGGCTTGTGTCTCAGTTCAATCTCAGCACCACTGCCATTCAAGCTGCCAGTCTCCAGGCACTGGGAGCTGAGCCAAATAAAGAGAATATCGCCCTGTCTCTGCCTGCCGACGTGAAGCAGTTTCCTCGCTGGGGAAGTCGCCTCTGGAGCATCTGCCGCGTTCAGGCTCGACCACAGCTCGACGATTTAGCGCAGCGGATCGATCCGGGTGAAAGCTGGGACGATCTGGTGCTGCCAGACCAACAAAAAGACATTTTGCGCGAGATTGCTGCTCATGTGCGACAGCGATCGAAGGTTTATGAACAGTGGGGCTTTGCCAAAAAAGGCGGACGAGGATTAGGCATCAGCGCTTTATTTTCGGGAGTCAGCGGCACGGGAAAAACGATGGCGGCAGGCGTGCTGGCGCAAGAGCTGCGGCTTGATGTGTATCGGATCGATCTCAGTTCGGTTGTCAGCAAATACATTGGTGAAACCGAGAAAAATCTGCGGCGCGTTTTTGATGCTGCCGAGGCAGGCGGCGTGGTGCTGCTGTTTGATGAAGCTGACTCGCTGTTTGGCAAGCGATCAGAAGTGAAAGACTCACACGACCGCTACGCCAACATGGAAGTCAGCTATTTGCTGCAACGCATGGAAGCCTATGGCGGCTTAGCGATTTTGACTACAAATCTAAAGGAAGCGATCGATCCCGCTTTTATGCGCCGCATCCGCTTTATCGTGCGGTTTCCGTTCCCGGAATATGGCGATCGGGTCAAGATTTGGGAGCGGATTTTTCCCAGCAGCACGCCCACACATGGACTCAACCCCAAGAAGCTGGCGAAGCTTAACATCGCAGGCGGCAACATTCGCAATATTGCCATGAATGCGGCATTTCTGGCAGCCGATGCCAACCAACCGGTGCAGATGACTCACTTGCTGAGGGCGGCTCAGAGCGAATACTTAAAGCTGGAGCGATCGATGAGTGAGGCAGAAGTGAGCGGCTGGGTGCAGGAGAAATAACGTAAAGCAGGCGATGAAGAGGGGATTGACCCAGGCGGCTCTCATCCCAGTTCATTTGAATCAAAACCTAGCTCTTTCAGCTTTGCAGACAACGCTTGATTGCGCTGCTGGGCTGTCTGTAGCTCACCGATCGCCGCTTCGGCTCTTTGCCGCTCTGCTTCGGCTCTTTGCCGTTCTGCTTCGGCTCTTTGCCGTTCTGCTTCGGCTCTTTGCCGTTCTGCTTCAGCTCTTTGCCGCTCTGCTTCGGCTTGCTCAGCGCTCCACAACAATAAATTTCCGGCTTCGTCCCACCAGCGCAACCAGTTTGTGGTGATTCCCAGGCGAGTGCCTTGCCAGATGCCCAAAAACAATTTCATCTCAGCGATCCAGTAGCGTTGTTCTGGTGAGGGTTCCTGTAAAACGTACTGGTTATCTCGCAAACAGCGCACCTCTAACGCAGCAGCAAACGGATCAAAGATGACGTAGGTGGGAACTTTCAGGATGTGCTCATAGAAATGCAGCTTGCCATACGGAAAAGTTGGACGCACAGAATATTCCCCTGTATCTGTTTCTGAGAGGAATTCCATCACTACGGCAACGGGACTGCCCTCAAGTATCGGAGTGTAGCTGCGACGAATGATTCCCTCGGCAACCGGCAAAACCTGTGGCACATAAAGCCAGTCTGGTGCTTTGACGATCGGCTTTTGTTTGATCGTTGCTACCAGCGCAAAATTAGACGCAATCAGCATTTGAGGCTGAATCCAATCTGCCGCGCCGAGCGCATCTGTTAATGCTGCTGCTAATGAAGGCTGTTGAATATTTTCCACGGGGTCATCGGGCAAGATGAAATCATCTGGGAGCTTTTCCCAGGTCACTAGAGCCTGCTGTCGGTTTGGGGTCGCTTCAAGAACCATAACGCTGCCATCGCGCAGATGAGCTAGAGGAATGATCTAACATCATAAGTCATGATCTTCGATCGCCCCTGATGGCTTTTCCAGTGGTTGATAGTGTCCACATCGATCGCACGGTCCGCTGGGATTAATTGCACACCGCAGCAGTTCCGAGCGGGCGTTGTATGCACAGGTAATATCGCCGATGACCCATTGTCCGTTGAGCAAACTTCTTTCTGCGGGAACCGTAGATTTCTGGACATGTAGCGCAATGTGATGAAGCTGATATCGTCCTGATTTGAGGAGATAGCGCTGTCTGCGCTCTAGAACCAGATAGGTTTGCCCTTCAATTTCCAGGTAAGACCCCGGTTGAGGACTCCAGTCTAAATGTCGATAACCCAGCGATGAACGAGAATGGCTCAGGATAATTTCTGTCGGTGGCGCATTCAGAGCCATTTCACATAGATGGAATAGACAACAAGGAGTGGCACTGTCTCTAATGTGACACTGCCTTTAAAGTCGATGGAATGGATGGAGTGGGCATGGGCAATGCCCACCCTACCTGGCTACGATGCTGCCTGCCGCTCTTTGGCTTCTTTGATCACTTCTTCTGCCACATTGCTGGGGCAGGGAGCGTAGTGTGAGAACGACATCGAAAACTGCCCGCGACCCGAAGTCATCGTTCGCAGATCCCCGATGTAGCCAAACATCTCGCTCAGCGGCACGTCTGCCTTGATGCGCGCCCCAGTGACTCCTGTCTCCTGCGACTTCATCATGCCCCGGCGGCGGTTGAGGTCGCCGATCACATCCCCCATGTAGTCATCGGGCGTGAACACGTCCACGTTCATGATTGGCTCCAGCAACTGAGGACCAGCCTTGGGAATCGACTGCCGATAGGCTGACTTTGCCGCGATTTCAAACGCCATTGCAGACGAGTCAACTGGGTGAAAGCCGCCCCCAACCAGGGTGAACTTCAAATCGACGCAGGGGAAGCCAGCCAGCACGCCTCGATCGATGCTGCTCTCAAAGCCTTTTTCAACAGCAGCCCAATACTCTCTGGGAACAGCACCCCCGACCACCTTGGACTCAAACTGGAAGCCGCTGCCCGGTTCACCTGGCTCAACCACATAGTCGATTTTGCCATATTGACCAGAACCACCCGACTGCTTTTTGTGGGTATAGCTGTCTTCCAGTCGCTTGGTGATCGATTCGCGGTAAGCCACCTGCGGTTTGCCCACCTCGACTTCAATGCCGTGAGTCCGCTTCAGGATATCTACTTTGATGTCGAGATGCAGCTCGCCCATTCCCTTGAGAATCGTTTCGCCGCTTTCCTCATCAGTCATCATGTGGAAAGACGGATCTTCCTGAACCATCTTGGCGAGTGCCATTGCCATTTTTTCGTCGCCGCCTTTGGTCTTGGGTTTGACCGCGATCGAGATGACGGGTTCTGGGAACACCATTGGCTCCAGTGTGGCAGGATATTTTGGATCACAGAGGGTATGCCCCGTCTGGATGTTTTTCATGCCCACGATCGCAACGATGTCGCCTGCCTGGGCAGACTCGATTTCTTCGCGAGAGTTGGCGTGCATCTCTACCAATCGGCTGATCCGCTCGGTTTTGCCGGTAGCGGTGTTGAGCACGGTGTCGCCCTTCGCTAGTTTTCCAGAATACAAGCGCGTGAACGTCAAGGCACCAAAGCGATCGTCCATGATCTTAAAGGCGAGCGCTCGCAGCGGTTTTTCTGGGTCAACGACGGCAAAAGTGCCGGTCTCGTTGCCCTCAAGATCAACTTCCGGCTGCGGGTTAACCTCGGTCGGGTCGGGCAGATAATCAACCACGGCATCGAGCACTAACTGCACACCTTTGTTTTTGAAGGATGAGCCGCAGTAGGTCGGGAAAAACGCGAGGTCACGGGTGCCCTTGCGGATGCAGTGCTTGATCTGGTCGATGCTTAATTCTTCACCTTCCAGATACTTTTCCATTATCGTGTCGTCTTGCTCGACCGCAGTCTCAATTAACTGCTCGCGATAGGTTTCAACCTGGTTAACCATGTCGGCAGGAACTTCTTTAATTTGGTAGTTCATGGGATCGCCAGAATCATCCCACACCCAGGCTTTGCGAGTCAGCAGATCGACTACGCCCGAAAATGAGTCTTCTACCCCGATCGGCAACACCATCACCAGGGGCTTAGCAGCTAGCACTGTCTCTACCTGCTTGACGACCCGATAGAAATCAGCGCCGATGCGATCGAGCTTATTGACGTAGATGATGCGCGCTACTTTTGAGTCGTTGGCATAGCGCCAGTTTGTCTCAGACTGCGGCTCGACTCCGCCTGAACCACAAAACACCCCAATGCCGCCATCCAGCACTTTTAGAGAACGATAGACTTCGATCGTGAAATCAACGTGACCTGGGGTATCGATGATGTTCAGTTGATGATCTTGCCAGAAGCAGGTCGTTGCAGCAGACTGAATCGTAATGCCGCGCTCTTGCTCCTGCTCCATGAAGTCAGTTGTCGCTGCGCCTTCATGTACCTCGCCGATTTTGTGGATTTTGCCAGTCAGCTTCAGGATTCTTTCAGTTGTGGTTGTTTTGCCTGCATCCACGTGAGCGAAGATGCCAATGTTACGATACCGAGTCAGGTCTTTCATAGTTGCTCTTGAGAGTAAAATGCGACAAACCGTTGATGACCACTTTTGAGCGCTACTCAGAACTGCAACTCAAGTGCAACCCAGAATTTTCTGTGAGGAGCGTGGCGGTGCTGCACCCTCACAAAAGCTCTCGATGTTAACTTGGAGCAATTCTTAGCGGGAACCAGTATTGTCTGCGTCGTCAGTACAGGCTAGATTCCAATCACGCGGACACAGAAATCTTTTGCCATATTCATAACAACCATTACCAATTGTAAAGCAAAGCGTCGTGATGGTGTGTAGAAGAGGCAGAGGCAAGATTGGCACAATTTCTCAGCACGCTCTGCGCTTTGTTGCGGCACGATCGCCGGTAGCCTCTGCTGTGTGGAATAGTGCAGATCTGACAATCTGGCAGCATGAGCACTGTCCTGGTTGCTGAGTCGTTGGCGGCTGAGCGAAGCCTGCACCAAAGCCGTTTGCTGTATTCGATCGCCGCAGCTTCATGAAAAAGCCTCGTCAATGTCTTGCTTTAGGTCTTGCTTTAGAACCTACAGCCACGAAAGAACCTTTGCCTCAGCCAGTACTCTGCGTTTTTACCATTTTGGTTTTGGTTCTTAACTGATGGCGATCGTCCGTCGGTGGCTCGTCGTTGCGCCAAAATGTCTGCTGAGACTGTTGTTGCGCTTGCTTGAGCGATCGGCTTTCTCAAGTTGAGGACGATCTTCTTCATCCTGTCTGGTGAAATCAGTCAGTAGTGAATCACTAAAGCGATAGATTTAAGCTTTACAAATGGAATCGATCGACTTTCGCTGGAGACATCAATGCTTTCGATCTAATCTACCAAGAAGAGTTAATAATACATATGAAAATATGACTCTTTTTCTCAAACGAAGCTCAACTAAAAAAATGATGATTGAGCAACTCACTCCAACACATCTGACTCCCGATTACATTGCTGGCTTCTGGAAATAGAAAATCAGCAGCGCGCTGGCATACAAGCACGCTGGCGTTAAACGCACCGATATCATTACCAATGACAGCATTCCGCGATCGACATATCCCATTGCGTTACAGCGATGAGATGGGACGCACTTCCACATCATCCCCAAGAAGAATCGACTTGTCTGCAAAAATTTGCTTTTGTCGGAATCTGGCTTCGCATCTCACCCGGCTGTTTAGCGATTTTGTCTAGGGATTGTGAAGAGGGACATAGCCGCTCTGTCTCCGTGGAAGTACGTCAAATTCGTTAGACCACCGGGCTTTCTGAGCAACTGCCCTGCTCTTAAGGGATAGGTGAAAGGCGAAATTTGTGCTAATCTCTGTCCAAGGAACGAAAAATCCTGGATGTGCAGTGCTATAAATACTTATAGGTTGCAAATCCCTTTTAGATTAGGTGTGAGGATCTAGATAATGCTGCCTAAGATTGTTTGGAATTCATTGCTGGCAACCCCAGCCCTGCTGGGTACGGTATTGTTTGCGTCTTCGTCGGTGATCGCAGCCGATGTACAGGGAGCCGCAGAGGCGACTGAAACCGCTGTTACGATCGAAGCTGCTCAGGCTCCGGCTGTTGCAGCGCCCGCTCAAGTTGCTCCCGCTGAGACGACGGTTGAATTTGCTGCTGAAGCAGCTCCTGTTGAGGCTCCTGAGGCTGAGGCTCCCGTCCAGCTCGCGCAAGTCCCCGCTGCACAGCCTGCGCCCGCTGCTGAAACTACTCCTAGCGTAGACTCGCTTCAGCAAGTCATGGAGTACAGCAGCGAAAGCGAATCAATGGATCAGGTAACTTCGATCTCGCAGTTGTCTGACGTAGAACCCACAGACTGGGCGTTTCAGGCACTGCAATCGCTGGTTGAGCGCTACGGCGTGATCGCAGGCTACCCTGACGGCACCTATCGCGGCGATCGAGCGCTGACCCGCTTCGAGTTCGCTGCTGGTTTGAACGCTGCCCTCGATCGCGTGAATGAATTGATTG